>Ga0302320_10005162_pt1 | contig 29370 bp, 29 predicted proteins | sample Bog_T0_3_FD_202130 | JGI IMG/M metagenome (GOLD analysis project Ga0302320, IMG submission 202130) | Peat permafrost microbial communities from Stordalen Mire near Abisko, Sweden - Bog_T0_3 | ecosystem: Environmental > Terrestrial > Soil > Wetlands > Peat | place: Sweden: Abisko, Stordalen Mire...
ACAATTCCGGTAAAACTCCCAAATCGGTACCCCAAAAGCCCTCGAACTTCCTGTAACTTCATGAAATACCTTGAAATGCCCCGTGAATCCGCGTTATATACAAAACAACCGGCAGGATTGCCGGAATTAAGTCTGAGGATAGAGTCCTTACTGGAGGAAACCATGCGCAGCGCCGCTAACCGCTCTAACCTGCTGGTCCCCGAGGTGCGCGAGGTCATGGACATTCGCCAGGCCTCGGACTACCTGGGCATCTCTTCCGACACGCTTTACAAGTACGCCTCCGAGGGCTTTGTCCCCGCCTTCAAGCTGGGCAACCGCTGGCGCTTCAAGCGCTCCCGCCTCGACGAGTGGATGGACCGCCAGTCCGACCTCCATGCCGCCGATGCCGATCCAGAGCAGAAGAAGCCGGTACGGCCCGCTTTCTAACCACAGGAACATCACCACAGGACACAGAAAGGAAGCCACACATGAAACCGAAGTACAAAAAAAGTACGATCTTCGTGCACAAGGATGAGCCGGTTTCTCATTTCATTGAGATTCTCAATCGGAAGGGAGCTGAAGGGTGGGAAGCAATTTCTGCCTGGGCTGATGAGCTAGGCAATTATGTTCTGCTGAAAAAGCCAATCACCATATAGCCTGCTCTAGAACCAGACTGCCCTTGAATCGACCACCATTCGGCCTCGATGTCGCCGACGCCGATCCTCAGCAGAAGAAGCTGGTAAGGACGGCGTTCTGACGGCAGGGATTAGGGAACAGGGAGCATAGAACAGAAAATAGACAGCTTTAGCGAGTTAGCTACGGCTGAGTGCCTCTGCTGTCCTATCAGAATTCACAAAACTGATAGAATAAAGCTGTAGGGGGAACAACATGGCCGCCGCAACCGCTCCCGTTATTACCCTCACTTCGGCAGAGCTGGATGACCGCCGTCTGGCTGTCGAAAACACCATCGGGACCATGCGGATCGAAGGCTTGGACCCCGACGAGGACACCCTGCAAATCCTCAGTCGTTACGCCAGCGGCGAGATTGAATTCTCTGAAACGAAGCGTCTTCTGCGCGATCACAGCTGCACCCTACTCTAATCAGAATGGCGAGAGACGCTCCGTCCGGCCCCGATCCTCACTACGACTACCAGCATAATATTCTCAAGAATCTTCCCGGCTTTACCGATCCGATTCTACTCGACGGCTTCGAGCGAGTTGAAGCTGCCGAGGAAATCTTCGACTTACAGAAATACCCAGTCAAAGGCGCTTTCGACAGCACTCATCTCAAAGAGATTCATCGCCGCATCTTCCAGAACATCTATCCATGGGCAGGCGAGTTCCGCCAAGTCAATCTACGCCGCACGGCGTCCTACTTCTTTGCTCTGGTTCAGTTCATGGAAACGAACCTCAAAAACACACTCGCGAAGCTGGCCGCTGAAAATCATCTGAAAGGACTGGATGCCGCTGCATTTTCCAGCCGCGCGGCTTACTATCTCGGCGAATTGAACACGATTCATCCCTTTCGAGAAGGAAACGGACGCACGCAACGCGAGTTCATTCGGGAGTTGGCCGATGAGGCTGGCTACCGCATCAATTGGAATCGCGTGACCCGTGAGCAGATGTACGCCGCCTCAATCGAAAGTCACAACCTCGGCAAGAATGACGCCTTTGCCGCACTGATCTCCTCCACTATTGTGCCGGTACGCCTCCCCTAACCCCTAACTCCTGTCCTCTGCTCCTGTTATTCTCAACAAGTGGATCACTTTCGCCGCATTGGCCTCATACGCCGCCGTCTGACCAAAGCTGGCCTTCACGGCTTGCTGGTTACCCATCTACCCGACCTCCGCTATCTCTCAGGATTTACAGGCTCCAGCGCCGCGTTGGCCGTTACTCGCCGTTCTGCCCGCCTCTTTACCGATGGCCGCTACAAAACCCAGGCCGCCGTCGAAGTTTCCGTCGCACAGGTGGAGATCGTCGCCAGCTCTCCAGCCGTTGCTGCCGTTCAATGGCTTGCCGCGCAATCTGGCGTCGAGTTTGCCGGCTTTGACCCAACTCAAACCACCGTTGCCAATCTGGCCCGCTACCGGGCCGCGCTGCCCGCCCGCCTTCGTCGCAGCTTTCTCTCCGCTCTGGCCGCGCCCTTGATTATGCCTTTACGCCAGATCAAGGACGAGGACGAGTTGGCGCTGATGATTGAAGCGGCGCTCACCGGCTGCAAGCTCTTCGAACACATTCTCGGCTTCATCCGGCCGGGTCTGGCGGAGTTTGAAGTGGCCGCCGAGCTGGAGCATCATGCCCGCCTGCTGGGCACGGAGGGAATGTCTTTCGACACCATCGTTGCCTCCGGCCCTCGTTCCGCACTGCCGCACGGGCGCGCCTCAGCCGCCAAGCTGCCGCGCAGAGGCTTTGTGACCCTCGATTTCGGTGTTATTCTCAATGGATATTGCTCGGATATGACCCGAACTGTGTACCTGGGCAAGCCCAGGGCCAATGAACGCGCCGCCTATGAAGCGGTGCTGGAGGCGCAGGAGGCGGGGGTTGCCGCGGTGGCTCCGGGCATTCGCTGTGCGGAGGTGGACGAGGCAGCTCGCAGTGTACTGCGCAGGGCAGGATTGGCGGAGGCTTTTTCGCACTCTACCGGCCATGGTCTCGGCCTGGAGATACACGAGCCGCCGCGCATCGGCGCCGAGGAGACGGCCAGGCTGCTCCCCGGCATGGTCATCACCATCGAGCCGGGAATTTATTTAGTCGAACGCTTCGGTATTCGCATCGAAGATATGGTGGCAGTTACCCGCAACGGAGGTCAGGTGCTCACGCCTGCTCCCAAGGCATTGATTGAACTTTGATCTAACCCCTCCCGCTTAATGGCTGGAGATCAAGGAACGAATGAAACCACAAGACATTGCAGATCTGAAACAACTGATTGAATTCCTCAAGGAACATAAGGTTGCCGAGTTCGATCTGGATCGCGGTGACCTGAAGATCCGGCTCAAGTTCAACCCCGCGGAGACTTCATCGGCAGGATTGGCTGACCTGACGCGTCTACTCGCTTCCGCTCCTGCGGCGGCGGTCCACGCTACGGCAATCCAGCCAGCGGCTGCGCCCGCGCCTGAAGCCGTTGACCCGGAGGCCGGCCTGCACATCGTCAAGTCGCCCATCGTCGGCACGTTTTACGGTTCGCCTTCGCCCGGCGCCGCGTCGTTCGTCGCTCCCGGCGATCGCGTGGCCAAGGGGCAGGTGATCGGCATGGTCGAGGCCATGAAACTGATGAACGAGATCGAGTCCGACGTTACAGGCGAAATCGTCAAATGCCTGGTTTCCAACGGCCAGCCCATCGAGTTCGGACAGCCCCTCTTTTCCATCCGGCAGGGGTAAGTCGGGTAGCAGAGTTCTAAAAGGTCATCAATGCTTCATAAGGTACTGATAGCCAATCGCGGTGAAATCGCGCTGCGCGTCATCAACGCGTGCCGTGAACTCGGCATTCGCACGGTCGCTGTTTATAGCGAGGCCGATCGCCACTCTCTGCATGTGCGCTTTGCCGACGAGGCTATCTGCATTGGCCCGCCGCGCGCCGCCGACAGCTATCTCAACGTGCCGGCGGTCATCTCCGCTGCTGAAATCGCCGACGTGGACGCGATTCATCCCGGCTACGGCCTGCTCAGCGAAAACGCCAACTTTGCCGAGGTCTGCCGGGCCTCCAACATCAAATTCATCGGTCCGCCGCCCGAGGTCACCCGCCTGATGGGCGAGAAGGATAAAGCGCGCCAGGCGATGAAGCGGGCGCACGTGCCCATTCTGCCCGGCTCTGACGGCGTGGTTGCCTCCGTGGATGAGGCGCAGAACTGGGCAAAGAAGGTGGGCTATCCGGTCATCCTCAAGGCCAAGGCAGGCGGCGGCGGACGCGGCATGAGAATCGTGCGCTCCCATGAAGAGTTGCCCAATCTATTCCACGCGGCCTTTACCGAGGCGGAAAACGCCTTCGGCAACGGCGATCTGTACATGGAAAAGTTCGTCGAGAATCCGCGCCACATCGAGTTTCAGGTGTTGGCCGACGAACACGGCAATGTGGCTTCACTCTTTGAGCGCGAGTGCTCCATCCAGCGCCGTCACCAAAAACTGATCGAGGAAGCGCCTAGCCTGAAGGTGACGCCCAGGATGCGCGAGGAGATCGGCCACACCCTTTGCCACTGCCTCAAAGAGATCGGCTACCAGAACGCCGGCACGGTTGAGTTTTTAATGGACCAGGACGGCCAGCTCCACTTCATTGAGATGAACACCCGCGTGCAGGTGGAGCACCCCATCACCGAGGCCATCACCGGCGTGGACATCGTCAAGGCGCAGTTGCTCATCGCCTCCGGAGAGCGGCTGGACGCGATTCTGCCTCACAGGCTTGAAATTCGCGGCCACTCCATCGAGTGCCGCATCAACGCCGAGCACCCCGTGAAATTCACACCTTCGGCGGGCAAGATTACGGCCTTCAACGTCCCCGGCGGCAACGGCGTGCGCGTGGACACGGCTCAGTACGCCGAGAGTGTTGTTCCACCCTATTACGATTCGCTGATTGCCAAGCTCATTGTCCATGGCCACGACCGGGCAGAGGCGGTTGCCAAGATGGAGCGGGCACTCAGTCAATTTGTCGTCCAGGGCATCGAGACCTCCATCCCATTGCACCAGGCCATCTTTGCCGACCCAGGTTTCCGCGACGGCGTGTTCGACACCAAGTTCATGGAGAACTTTTTGGCCGAGAAGAACTGAATACACGGGAACAAGATCGAACAGACTGGATTCGCTGTTGATAATACAGTCTTTGTCCATTTACGAAAAATCTTTCTTTACTGCGGAGCATTTCTTTTGTAGAGTTTCTTAACAAAGAGGAGGCTCGCTTGATGGTGAATGGGTTACAGGATTATCAGCTTGGGCAGGTTATTACCGCCATCGGAGGCCTCGGAACGGCAGCCTTTGGATTGGTAGAAGCGGCCAAGTCGTCTTTCAAAGGCATCAACCGGATTGGCTTGAAGCACATTCAAGAGGTGGTTGCAGGCTTGACCCCCGAGGGAGATGGTGTGAGTGGTCCGGTTAACGCCTTGCTGCAAACTAATATTCTCCAGACGCTGGAGGCCAATTGGGTCAATGGCGAAGATCTTGCCAGCCAGAAAGCCATTGCCAAGTCGCTCATCAAGCTGCACCTGAGCTCGAGCAACGCAGCCGCTGTCGCGGCGAAAGCCAACGTTGATCCAGCCGTGCTGAGCGCGGTGGCAGCCAACTTCGCCGCGGGCACGCCGCTTTCGCAAGCCGAAGGCGACGCCTACTCACGCTTCGATCTGATTGTGACCGCTCTGCTCGATGAGGCCTATCAGCTCTCTGACCAGGTCTATCGCAACAGGACACGCACTCTGGCAGCCATTCTGGCTGTGGTGTTGGCCGGGGCAGGCGGGTGGTCGCTGGTGGGCACCTATAATTTCTGGCACTCTTCAAACCCAATCCTTGCGCTGCTTGTCGGCTTGCTGGCCACGCCTCTCGCGCCCATCGCCAAGGACCTGTCCAGCGCCCTTGCTGCGGCCGTCAATACTATGCAGTTGGTGAAGAAGTAGGCTGCCATGACGTACTTTCTCGATTGCCGTCTCCAGCCCGTTGGTGGAGTTCTGGCCGCCTCTGTCAGCATCAACCAATCCACGCCCGGCGGACCGTACTTGAGCATGAGATTGAGTGACCTGCAGGACGCCATCCGGGGCCGCAACGTTCTCATCGCGACTCACGGCTTCAACGTGAATCGCGCCGACGGCGTAAATTGCCTGTCGAACTGGGAGAGTCTGCTGCAACTGCCGCAGCCTTACTCGGCTTTTGTGGGCTTGCTGTGGCCGGGCGACTCGATCTGGGCGCACGGGCTTGATTATCCTGAGGAACCTAAGATCGCCAACGAGGCCGGAAGCCTGTTCGCGCAGTTCATCGACGCCCACTTTCAGGTTGCGGCCAGCATTTCCTTTGATTCGCATAGCCTGGGAGCGCGCGTGGTGCTGGCGACCATCGCTAATCTGAGCCTGCCGGTCCGCCGCGTCACGCTCATGGCCCCAGCTATCGACGACAATTGCCTGACGACGGAATTCAAGGATGCCGCGAAGGGCATCGGCGTCCTCTCCGTTCTCACCTCCAGGAAGGACGAGGTGCTCTCGGCGGCTTTTCCATTAGGCAATTTCATTGCCGGCATCATCGCCGCGGGGCACCCCTGGTGGCGTGCTGCTCTGGGGCATTGCGGTCCCGTTAAGCCCTGGCCGGCGAACTTCCAGCCGCCTTTCGAGCTGCCCAACGAATGGGACTATGAGCACGGAAACTACCTGCAGATCGACAATCCTGCGCCAGCCCTTTTGCCGCTTCCCGTCGATGTGCCGCCTCAAGGCTCGCCGCCGCCCGGGCCTGTTCCGCCGGAGAAGGGCTGGCAGGAGGCCTTTTCGTCGGCTTTTGCCTCCACTCGTTTTCGGTAAGCCTGAATCGACCGAAACCAGCACACCGATGTGTTTGTCGCTTTTTCTTCGCCTTTTCTGGCGATGTAATGTATGCTGGTTTCGCAACATGGAGGTTGCCGAATGGATTTTCAAAAGGAACTGATTGCCGAATACGATCGCGAGATCTCCAATACGCGCAAGATGCTGGCGGCCATCCCGGCCGATGCCGATTTCACCTGGAAACCCCATCCTAAATCCATGAGCCTGGGCCGGTTAGCCGGGCATCTTGCCGAGACCGCCGGAGAGTGGGCGACGACTACTTTTACAACGGACAAGCTGGAATTCCCGGCGGACCACAAGTTCGAGGCCTACATCCCCGCATCGACAGCAGCCCTTTTGGAGCGCTTCGACAAGGAGGTTGCCCAAGCCAAGAAGGCGTTTGCGGAGTTCGCTCCGGCAAAGTGGGACGAGAACTGGAAGTTTGTAGCTGGCGGACAGGCCTGGATCGACGATTCCAAGTACCGTGTTTTCCGCGACTGGGTGATGGACCACCTGATCCACCACCGTGCCCAGTTGGGTGTCTACCTGCGCTTGCTCGACAAGCCGATCCCCGGAACCTACGGCCCGTCGGCGGACGAGACGTAAAAAGACAGGGAACAGGGATGAGGGAACAGGGAACTGTCGCCAGGTTCCTGTTCCCTCATCCCATCGCGTTTAGTATGAATGCAGAGGCACTCGCGTCGATGTTCACTCCGCAGCCGATTGGTTTTATCAGCAGCCCTTTCAAAAATACAAAGGATATCCCCAAGGGGCTTGGCGCCAAACACGAGGCAGAGGGCGCGCTGAATATCCTGCCTGCCTTTGAGCAAGGCCTCACAGACATCGAGGGCTACTCGCACCTCTTCGTGATTTGGGCCTTCGACCGTTCCGATGGCTTCGATTTGATGGCCACGCCGCCCATCGACGAGCATCGACCCCACGGCGTCTTTTCCACGCGATCTCCGCGCCGTCCCAACCCCATAGGCCTCACGGTTGTTGAGCTGCTGGGCCGCGAGGGCGGAACGCTTCGTGTGCGCGGCGTGGATATGCTCGACGGCACCCCGATTCTCGACATCAAGCCTTACCTGTCGAGCATCCCCGCGGAGAAGTTGCGCCGTGGCTGGATTGCCGAGGCTGAGGCGCGCAAGAAATGAACGGACAGTTTTGCTAAGAAAGTTGATGGTGAAAGAAAATGTCGGCTAATAATCTATGGCCCAGGGTTTACCCCATTCTCGATGCCTCCTTCATTCCTGCCACCGGCCGCGCGGAGTTCCTGCGCAGGTTGGGCAGCTCACTGACCGAGGCAGGCGTGACGCTGCTGGAGTACCGCAATAAGTCCGGCATGGAAGCCGAATTGCTGGCCGACGCCGCCATCCTGCGCGCCGCACTGCCTGCCGGACAGGTAAAGTTGATTCTCGATGATCGTGCCGATCTGATTGAGAAGATTGGCTTTGACGGCGCCCACGTGGATGCCGGTGACATGAATCCAACCGAGGCCCGCAAGCTGCTGGGCCCGGACCGCATCATCGGCACCTTTGGCGGTGGCGCTGCGGGTATGCTTCCAGGGATACTCGAATCTCCGGCGGATTATTACTCGATCGGTCCTGTCTTTGCCACGCGGACCAAGCAGACCAGCTCACCTCTGATCGGCATGGAGGGCGTGCGGCGGTTGCGCGGGGAGGCTGGCCCCGGCCCAGTGCTGGTCGCTATCGGCGGCATCACGCTGGCCACGGCGGCCGAGGCGCTCGCTGCCGGAGCCACACTCGTTGCTATTGCCGGAGCGCTCTTCCGTCAGCCCGACCCAGCGGCCGAGTTCCGGCGCTGGATGACCGAGCTGGGATGAGTGCTGTCAAGCGCTGGTTTGTGCTATCTCATCCTTTTCGCAATGAGCGAAAAGGATGAGGCGCCTGCATTTGATTGTCTGCACAAGCTTTGTGCCTAGAAAGGCAAACGAAAAATATTTTCAAAAACCTTGCTGATAATTATCGAGTTAACATGCAATTAAAGCCATTAGAATGAATATGTTCCACGTGGAACAATTTGCGAGGGCGAGCCGCTTGCCCCTAAGCTGAACACAATCAGCGGATTCTATATTAACCGTTGCACAAGTGTCCTGAATTCATAGAGTGGACCTCAATTTCAGCCACTTTAAGAAAAAGAAAGACAATCGCGCCCAAATCCGGTAAAACTTTCTTTAAGTGAAGACCTCAGATCCCAACCCCATTCCTGCTTTAGTAGCTCCAGCCAACACTACCGGGCTGGTGCAAAGTCTTGGCCTATTTTCATCTACCGCGCTGGTGGTCGGATCGATGATCGGCTCTGGCATCTACATCGTCGGGGCGGACATTGCCCGCGGCACCAGCTCCCCAGCCCTTTTTCTGGGCGCGTGGGTGGTCACGGCCATCCTGACCTTCACCGCCGCGCTAAGCTACGGCGAGCTGGCGGCCATGATGCCCAAGGCCGGCGGACAGTACGTCTATCTGCGCGAGTCGCTGGGGCCGCTGTGGGGCTTTCTCTACGGCTGGACGCTCTTCCTGGTCATTCAAACGGGGACCATTGCCGCCGTTGCGGTGGCCTTCGGCAAGTTTCTCGGCGTCTTTTTCCCCGCTGTCTCGACGACACACTGGCTCTGGCACATCGCTCATGTGCCCGCGTTGCCGGTTGGGCCGATGGTGCTGGGCAACATGGAGATCGGCGTCAGTACTGCCAACCTGACCGGTATCTGCATCGTGATTCTGCTCGCCGTCGTAAACATTTTCGGCGTCAAGCTGGGCGCGCTGATTCAGAACGTCTTCACCACGGCCAAGGCGCTGGCGCTTGGGGCGCTGATTCTGCTGGCCTTCACGGTAGGACGCAATGCCGCGGCCTGGGAGGCCAACTTCGGCGCGGGCTGGAGCCAGTTCTGGAAGAACGCCGGCTGGAGCTCGATGCACCTGGTCCAGGTGGGCGTGGGCGGGCCATTGGTGCTGGTGAACGTGTTTGTGATTCTGGCCGTGGTGCAGGTGGGCTCGCTGTTCTCCTCCGACGCATGGAACAACATCACCTTCACGGCCGGCGAGGTGAAGAATCCCCGGCGGAACATTCCGTTGTCTTTGATTCTGGGCACAGGGTTTGTGCTGACGATCTATTTTCTGGTTTCGTTGAGCTATCTGCTGGTTTTGCCCATGCAGGGCGACCCCCACGGCGCCACGGTGATGGCGCGCGGCATCCAGTATGCGACTGAGGATCGCGTCGCTACTGCGGCTCTGGAACAGATCTTCCACTCCGGTGGGGCGTACCTGATGGCCGGGGCCATCCTCATCTCCACCTTCGGCTGCGCCAACGGAATGTCGCTGGCCGGGGCGCGCGTCTACTATGCCATGAGCCAGGATGGCCTCTTCTTCAAGTCCGTCGGCAAGCTGCACCCGCGCTACAAAACGCCGGCCGCCGGTTTGCTGGTGCAGGCCGCCTGGACCATCGTGCTGTGCGTCTCCGGTTCCTATAGTCAATTGCTGGACTACATCATCTTCGCAGTGCTGGTGTTTTACATTCTCACCATCGTGGGCCTCTTTGTGCTGCGCATTAAAAAACCAGATGCTCCGCGGCCTTACAAGGCGCTGGGGTATCCGGTGCTGCCCGCACTTTACATCGCCCTGGCCGGGTGGATCTGTGTCGTATTATTGCGATACAAGCCACAATACACATGGCCGGGCCTGGTTTTGGTTTTGCTGGGCATTCCTGTGTATCTGTTCTGGTCGCGGCGGCCCTCGCGTCAAGCCCCTGTGAACTAAACTAATTTAACAACTCCCATGGAGGAACTCCTTCATTCATGTCCAGACTGCTGCGCATCAAACCCATGTCATTGCTCACGGAAGAAGCTGGTGAACAGGGCGAACACACGCTCAAGCGTTCGCTGAGCGCTCTGAACCTCGTCACTCTGGGCATCGGCGCCATCATCGGCGCCGGCATCTTCGTGCTCACCGGCCAGGCCGCTGCCTTGCACGCCGGGCCGGCTGTTTCGTTGAGCTTTGTACTGGCCGGCATCGTCTGCGCCTTCGCCGGTCTGTGCTATGCCGAGTTTGCGTCCATCATTCCCATCGCCGGCTCTGCCTATACCTACGGCTACGCCACGCTGGGCGAGTTTGTGGCCTGGATCATCGGCTGGGACCTGGTGCTGGAGTACGCTTTTGGCGCTGCGACCGTAGCCTCCGGTTGGTCGGGATATTTCACTGGGCTGTTGGCGCAGTTGCATATTTATATTCCGCCTCAACTGACCGCCACGCCGGGTACTGCCCTGGTCTTTTATCAGAACCAATGGATGACGCGCGCCTCTCTGCCTTCAATAGACAGCGTCACAGGTTTGCCGGTTGTAGTCTCGACATTGCCGCATGCAACTGGCGTCTTCAACCTTGTCGCCATGTTGGCTATTTTGGCGATTACTACCGTTCTGGTCATCGGCATCAAGGAGTCGGCCAATTTCAATACGGTCATTGTGCTGGTGAAGCTGACCATCGTGGGCATCTTCATTGTTCTGGGAGGATATTTTCTCTTTCTCCATCCATCCCTGGCCATGCACAACTGGCACCCCTTCATACCACCTGCAGACGGGCATGGAAATTTCGGCTTGAACGGCATCGCGCTGGGCGCCGCCTCGGTCTTCTTCGCGTATATCGGCTTCGACGCCGTTTCCACCGCGGCTCAAGAGGCGAAGAATCCTCAGAGGGATATGCCCATCGGCATTCTCGGTTCGCTGGCGGTTTGCACAGTGCTTTACATCCTCGTATCCACCATTCTCACCGGCTTGAAAAACTACAAGGAGCTCAACGTGGAAGCTCCCGTGGCGCTGGGCATTAAGGTGACAGGCATCGGCTGGGGAGAGATGCTGGTGAGTATCGGCGCGGTCTTCGGGCTGGCGACCGTGATGCTGGTCATGCTGCTGGGCCAATCCCGCGTTTTCTTTTCAATGTCCAAGGACGGCTTGTTGCCCAAGTGGGCATCGGCCATTCATCCCAAATTCCGCACGCCGTGGATTTCGACCATCGCCGTCGGCGTAGTGGTTGCCGTCATGCCCGCCCTGTTGCCCATCAACCGGCTGGCTGAGCTAGTGAACATTGGCACGCTGCTAGCCTTCACCATCGTCTGCGCCGGTGTATGGATTCTGCGCGTGCGTCATCCCGATCTGCACCGGCCCTTCAAGACGCCGTTTGTTCCGCTGGTGCCCATCCTGGGCATCGTCTCGGCCGTTTACCTGATGACCAAGCTGCCGCTGTTTCCCACTTGGACGGCGATGATTGTCTGGATGCTGGCTGGGTTTGTGATCTACTTTGGCTACTCGATCCGCCACAGCAAGGTGCAGAAGCTGTCCCGGGCAGTTGAGGGCGACTGATTCAACGAAGATAGGCAGAAACGCCAGACGGCCTCCCATGTGGGAGGCCGTCGTGCAAGAGGAAGTAAAGTATTGACTTTAGACTGCATTGCATACTAAACTAAGTAGACTTAGTTCACTCGAGGGATGCGATGCGGACGATCAACATTCACCAGGCGAAGACGCACCTTTCACGGCTGGTCGATGAGGCTGTGGAGGGAGATTCGTTTGTGATCGCGAAGCGGGGCAAGCAAATGGTTCGCGTTACACGCATCGATGAAAACCGTGCTCAGCCAAAACGGCTGCTTGGCGCCATGAAAGGCCTTTATACGCTACCAGAGAATTTTGAGGAGATAGACCGGGAATTGGACAAGGAGATTGAGCGGTTATTTCTCGGCGAAGGGGCAGAATGAAATTTCTCTTCGATACCCATGTTGCAATCTGGACTCTGTTTGACGATTCTCGCTTGAGTCAGGCAGCACGCGATATCTTGATTAATCCCGGAAACGAATTCCTGTTCAGTGTGTGCAATATTTGGGAGATCGCTATCAAGCGAGGATTGTATGCACCTGACTTTCATCTTGATCCGCGCGAAATTCGTCTCTATCTTCTGCGCAATGGCTGTGAAGAGTTGACAATCCAAAGCAAACACGTAGTCGAAGTTGACAGTCTACCGCCTATTCATAAAGATCCCTTTGACCGCATCTTGATCGCTCAAGCGATGGTCGAAGGGATCACTCTTTTGACGGCCGACGCGGTAATAGCCCAATACCCAGGTCCCATCCGTAAGGTTTGATTACTGATGCTTATCGAAGAAAACAAGCTGCTTGCGCCCTTCACCACCTTTGGCATTGGCGGCCCTGCGCGCTGGTTTGTGAAGGCTGCTTATGAACAGGAGATTGTCGAGGCTGTCTCCTGGGCCGGTGAGCGCGGCGTGGCGCTTTTTGTGTTGGGTGGGGGCAGTAATCTACTGGTCTCCGATGCGGGATTCGATGGCCTGGTTCTGCACGTGAGATTGCGCGGCATTTTGGCGACGAACACGCTGGACGAATCCGGCCAGACGGAGCAGAGGATCTATCGCGTTGCGGCAGGAGAAGACTGGGACCGTTTTGTGGAGCGGTCAGTGCTGGAGAACTGCGCGGGCATCGAGTGCCTGGCCGGCATTCCCGGCACGGTGGGCGGGACTCCGGTGCAGAATGTCGGCGCATACGGGCAGGAGGTGGCCTCGGTACTCTCACGTGTGCGGGCCTACGATCTCCTGAAGCATGAGTTTGTCGAGATTGCGGCGGCCGAGTGCGGCTTTGCCTATCGTCGCAGCCGCTTCAACCGGGAGGATCGCGGGCGGTATATCGTTACGCGCGTGGACTACCGCCTGACGCACGGCGGCGCGCCCACGCTGCGCTACGCAGAGCTGCAACAGGTCTTTCCCGAAGGCTCGCAGCCAAGCCTGGCCGAGGTGGCGGCACAGGTGAGAAGCATTCGCCAGAGTAAAGGAATGTTGATGGTCGAGGGCGACCCCGATTGCCGCAGCGCGGGCAGTTTCTTTAAGAATCCCGTAGTGACGGGCGAGCAATTCCGGCAGATAGCCGCAGCCGGTGAGAATGCGCCGCCTAGCTTTTCCGCCGGTCCGGAGGCCGAGAATCAGGGCCAGGTCAAGGTTCCGGCAGCCTGGCTGATTGAGCAGGCCGGTTTCGCGAAAGGGTACAAACTAGGCTCTGCCGCCATCTCTTCGCGGCACACGCTGGCGCTCGTCAATCTGGGCGATCAAGTTGGGCGCGGCGGAGCCAGCGCAGCGGATGTATTGGCGCTCGCCAGCGAGATCACTGCTGCCGTCGAGAGTCGTTTTGGCATTCGCCTGGAGATAGAGCCGGTGATGCTGGGCTTTTGATTCTGGAGTACGAATATTGTTTTCGCGGTTTTTGTTCGTACTTTTACAGATATTCCCGCAACCATTTGCGTCGTACCGTGTCAAAACAGTAAAGCTTTCGCGAACAGCGTCGATATTTCATCATGAACCCAACTTCGGCAAGCCGGTTGTTCAGGTTGCACACAACAAAGAACGCAGACCATTTTTCGAAAGCGGGGCATACTAAAGGCAGTGAAAAATCCTGACCACGGAGGATCGATGCTCTCGACGCGCAGCCCGCGTACAACTGCATTTGCTCTCTTGGCGGTTGCGGTTTTGGTACTTTCTCCTCTGCCGGGCCGTGCGCAGGCAGCGCTGCTGATGGAGGAGCCCTATGGTTTCTTTGGCACCTTGAACCCTACCGGGCACAATGCAGTTTATTTTCAACGTATCTGCGTCGAGACTCCCGTCAAGCTGCGCCGTTGCCAGGCCGGTGAGCAGGGTTCCGTTCTCGCGCGCTATCAGGGAATTTCCGGATATGACTGGGTGGCGATCCCGCTGATTCCATACCTCTATTCGGTCGAGACCCCCTCCGAGGTTCCCGCGCATGTAAACCGCGAAACCGTCAAACGTTTGCGCAACCGCTATTACGAAGCTCATCTGCTCAGCCTGGGAAATGACCTGCATCCCGGCAACTTTGTGCATGGCGGCTGGAACCAACTGGTAGGCGTCTCGTATGAGCGGCGCATTTACGCCTTTCGCTTTGAGACCACTGAAGAGCAGGATGACGCATTCATCGCGCTCATGAACGCCGGCGACAATCGCTCCAACTTTGAGTTCTTCTATAACAACTGCGCGGACTTTTCGCGCCGTGTGCTCAACTTCTATCTCCCCAATGCCTTCCACCGCAGCATCTTTCCCGATGCGGGCATGACCACTCCTACACAAACGGCCTACAATCTTGATCGCTATGTCAGAAAGCATCCTGGGACGCAACTGACAATCCTCGTGATTCCGCAAATTCCCGGCTATCGCCATCACAGCCGCGCCAACCACGGTGTAGCCGAGTCGTTTATCACCACCGGTTTTGCCATACCCATAGCGATAATTAATCCCTACCTTGCCGGAGGCATAGTCGTGGATTACATGGTGCGCGGCCGACACAATGTAATCCCCAAACATCCGCCAGTGCTATCACCGGACAACTTATTGGCGTTGACAGATCAGGGGCGCTCCGCTGAAAATCTCGTCAGCGCAGGTGCGCAGGCCCCCAGCGCCACTGTCGGCGGTTCAGCGGAAATACAGGCAACCGCGGCAGCCAACTCCGGCTTGCCAGAAATCAAGGTTGAGCATGAGCAAATCCTCGCAGCAGAATCTAAAGAATCACGGAAAGATTGATCCTCAGTTTCACTATGTGCTGTTTTCAGTCCTGATCGCCAACCTGGTCTTCGCCGTTTTCCATCTGTGGCATCATCGGTACGATGCTCCTATTGCTTGCGCCTGGTACCTGGTGCTTTCGCTGGCGGTATTCATTCCCTGGATGAAGCTGCGCACCTATCCGCTCAAGGTGCAGGACCGCGTCATTCGTCTTGAAGAACGGCTGCGCCTTCAAGCACTGGCCCCGGCGGAATGGCACTCACAGATCTATCGCCTTACCGAGGACCAGTTGATTGGGCTGCGTTTTGCCGCCGATGACGAGGTGGTGGAACTGGCCAAGCAGGCTCTGGAACATAATCTGACCCGCAAGCAGATCAAGGAACGCATTCAGGACTGGCGCCCCGACGACTTCCGGATCTGAAGCGCAGCTTAGCCTTCCTCTGCCTCGCGCAGCTTGGCGATCACGGTGAAGTCTTCGAGAGTGGTGATGTCTCCCTTGATTTCGCCGTGAGTGGCCAGCTCCCGGAGCAGGCGGCGCATGATCTTGCCGCTGCGGGTTTTGGGCAGAGACTCGGTGAAGCGAATGTCGTCGGGGCGGGCCAGTGAACCGATCTCCTTCGAAACCCACCGGCGCAGTTCATCCTTTAATTCGTTGCCGGGCTCGTAGCCGCTTTCCAGTGTGACGAAGGCGGAGATGGCCTGTCCCTTGAGCTCATCCGGACGGCCTACGACGGCGGCCTCGGCCACCTTGGGATGCGCGACCAGGGCCGACTCGACCTCCATGGTGCCCAGGCGATGGCCGCTGACGTTGATCACATCGTCCACGCGGCCCATCAGCCAGAAGAAGCCGTCGGCGTCCTGGCGCGCGCCATCGCCGGTGAAGTAGCAGCCCTCGATGTCGCTCCAATAGGTCTTGCGGTAGCGCTCGGGGTCGCCGTAGATGGTGCGGGCCATGGAGGGCCATGGCTTGCGAACAATGAGCAGGCCGCCGTGGCCGGCTGGCACCGGTTCTCCCTCCTTGTTGACCACCTCAGGCTGAATGCCGAAGAAGGGCCGCGTAGCCGAGCCGGGCTTGGCGGCCACCGCGCCGGGAATGGGCGCGATCAGGATGGCGCCCGTCTCGGTCTGCCACCAGGTATCGACGATGGGGCAGCGGTTGTGGCCGATCTTCTCGCGGTACCACATCCATGCCTCGGGATTGATGGGTTCGCCGACGGTGCCCAGTAGGCGCAGTGAGTTCAGGGAATGCTTTTCGACGTACTGGTCTCCCCACTTCATGAAGGCGCGGATGGCGGTGGGCGCGGTGTAGAAGATGGTGACCTGGTGGTCGTCGATGATCTTCCAGAAGCGCGAAAAGTCGGGCCAGTTGGGCGCGCCCTCGTACATCAGCACCGTTGCGCCGTTCTGCAAGGGGCCATACACGACGTAAGAGTGGCCGGTGACCCAGCCTATGTCTGCCGTGCACCAGTAGATGTCCTTGTCTTTCAAATCGAAGACGTACTTGGCGGTGATGTAGGTCTGGACGGCATAGCCGCCGGTGGTGTGGACCAGTCCCTTGGGCTTGCCGGTGGTGCCGGAGGTGTAGAGGATGTACAACGGATCCTCTGAATCCAGCTCTTCGGCAGGGCACTCAGGGGCGGCGGCAGCCATCAGGTCGTGCCACCAGTGGTCGCGGCCTTCGACCATCTTGACCGGCGAGCCAGTGCGGCGGAAGACGACCACGTGCTTCACGGTGTGGCAAGCGATCATGGCCTCGTCTACGGTGCGCTTGAGCTGGATTTCGTTGCCGCGGCGGTAGCTGGAGTCCTGGGTGAGAATGGCCACGCAGCCCGAGTCGTTGACGCGGTCAGCGATGGCGTTGGCGGCAAATCCGCCGAAGATCACCGAATGAATCGCGCCGATCCGTGCGCAGGCCAGCAGGGCAATGGCCAGCTCCGGAGTCATGCCCATGTAGACGGCCACGCGGTCGCCTTTGCGGATTCCAAGCGCCTTGAGGGCATTCGCAAAGCGCTGAACTTCCATGTGCAGTTCCGCGTAGGTCAGGCGGCGCACCTCGCCCGGCTCACCTTCCCAGATCAGTGCGGTCTTGTTGTGGCGCTCGCCGAGCGCGTGGCGATCCACGCAGTTGTAGCACAGGTTGAGCTTTCCACCTGCAAACCATTGAGCCAATGGAAGATTCCACTCCAGAACCTTATCCCAGGGTTTGAACCAGTGCAACTCCTGTGCCACGCCGGCCCAGAAGGCCTCGGGGTCGTCGATGGACTGCCGGTAGAGGGTTTCATACTGCTCCAGGCTCTGGATGTGTGCTTTTGCGCTGAACTCCGGCGGCGGCGGAAAGACACGGTTTTCGCGCAGCGTGGAGTCGATGTCCTGACTGGCGACTGCAGGAACGGGTCCGGCAAGGGCGGAATCGGGCAGGGAGGGCATGCATTGGTCCTTTGAGGAAAGAAGAATCAAAACAGCTTACGCAACCCGCGGGATCGAACTCCCGGAAAGGCTCCGCGTGGAAGTAACTCTATCTAGAGATGCGTACAACCGGCAAGTGGATGCGAATGACGGTAGAACCACATAACACGCTTTGGGTTTAGCAAGGAACTCTTCAGATACGCCATCGCGACTACTTCGCGTAGCGCTTCTGATGCCAGACCCAGGCGGTGCGGAGGATCTCGTCGAGTTGGGTGTAGCGGGGCTTCCAGCCTAATTCGCGGATGGCTTTTTCAGAGCTGGCTACCAAAACGGCGGGGTCTCCGGGGCGGCGGGGGTGGACTTCGGCGGGGATGGGGTGGCCGGTGACACGGCGGGCCGATTCAATGACCTCGCGGACGCTGAAGCCCTGGCCATTGCCGAGGTTGAAGATAAGGCGGGCGCTACGTGCGGCGTCGCTTTCCAGGGCTTTGAGGGCCAGCAGATGGGCATCGGCGAGGTCGGAGACGTGGATGTAGTCGCGAATGCAGGTGCCGTCCGGGGTTGGGTAGTCGTCCCCGTAGATGCGGATGGAGGGCTTGCGGCCGAGAGCGACGTCAAGAACCTGGGGAATGAGGTGGGTTTCAGGCTCATGGGCCTCGCCACGGGTTATGCCATTCGGCCCTTCCGGGGCGCCGGCTACGTTAAAGTAGCGCAGCGAAGCATAGCGCAGGCCGTGAATGCGTTGGAACCAGCGGAGCATGTGCTCGACCAGCAGCTTGGATTCGCCGTAGGCATTGGTTGGGAGCAGGCGTGCATCTTCTTTGATTGGAATCTCTTCCGGCTCGCCGTAGACGGCGGCGGTGGAGCTGAAGACCAGCCGGCGGGGGCCGTGGGCGAGCATGGCTTCGAGCAGGGCGAGTGTGGAGGCGGTGTTATTGCGGAAGTACTGTTCGGGATGGATCATGGACTCGCCGGCCTCGATGAGGGCGGCAAAGTGGAGGACGCTGTCAAAGGGTTTTCCCTGAGCTTTGGTGGTGGTGAAGATATTTTCAAGCCCGAGCCGGTCTGCCAGTTCTCCCTCGATCAATTCGACGCCGGGAGGCAAAAGGTCGCGCCGGCCATGGCTCAGGTTGTCAAAAACAACGACGTGGGCCCCATTCTCAGCCAGCAAACCCGCGACAGTACCACCTATGTACCCCGCACCGCCTGTAACCAGTACTTTCATGAAAAAACTCGTCCTTCCCAAACACTTTAATATAACCTAGAGTCTAATATGCAGGGTTGCGTTGGGCAGGTCGGTAACTGACCTCCTTCAGGCCGCCACAAAGACGGCGATTTAACGTCATTTTTTTGTTTTTTCTTGCCGGGACGAGAATGGTTGTTGCAGGAGCGATAAAGCGCAGCACGGGAGAGAATATCCAGCCGCAAGGAGGAATTGCATTTTTGTTGGATGCCCCGGATGTGCATTTTAATGTTCGACTGTCCAGGGTCGAGGCGGCCTGCAGTCCATATTGTGAAGAGCCTCGCAAGCCGGGGTTTGGCTTCGGCAGCACTATTTTTCCCTTTTCCGGATCACCAGTAACAATATGAACAGTTATGAACAGAGTTTTCATTTTTCCCCCCATACGATCTACGCATGGGCCAATTGGACCCCGTCAGAAGACCGGACGCGGCACTGCCACGATGGCAGTGAGCGAGGGTTGAGATTATGCCTGTGAAGCCATCTCCCGACCGTGCCACTTTCGGATTGCTTCCCGAGCCCGAGCGCAGCCCCTCCTCGTTTGTCACCAGCATGGTGATCAACGGGCTGATGGTGGCCGTGTTTCTCTACGCAGGAGCTATGGCCAAAAAGACGATCGATCAGCACAGGTATGAGGAGACGTTACTGGTCATTCCGGCCAAAAAGGAGCCGCCTAAGCCCAAGGAGAAGATTCCTTCTCCGCCTCCAGTGGAGGAGCCGAAGGTTCCAGATGTAAAGTTTGAAGCGCCTCGGATCAACATCCCGAAGCCGGAACCTAAGCCGGAGTTGAAACCGATACAGATTGAAGCCAAGTTGACGATGCCTGAAATCAAGGCGCCGCAGTTTAAAGTCATTGAGGCGCCGCAGCCAAAGTCTGCGCTGGCCCCGGCGGCTATGCCGGCGCAAGACAACCATCTCAAGCCCTCAACGAAGCCGGTGCATTATGGCCAGACGTTCGGCGTACTGCCCAATCCCAACGCCAAGGGGCCAGCCACGGTGGCGGCCATAGGCAACATGTACGGCGGAAATCAGGGGCGTGCCGAGGCGCCACACGGAGTGGTGGGCTCGACCGGTATTGGCGATGGAGTTAAATACGGCAACAACAACGGCAGGCCCGGCGGAAGAGTAGCCTCGGCTGGGATACCCGGGGCCACGAACGCGGGCCCATCGGGGAATGTGGGCAAAGTAGCCTCTGCGGGCATTTCCACCGCGCCCACCGCCGTGGCGGCAGCACCCAGGTTGAACGTTGGGCCACCCCCCACAGACGTGGTGGTTGTCTCCAAGCCGATGCCGGAGTACACCAGCGAAGCCAGGCAACTCAAGGTGCAGGGCGACGTGATTTTGCGGGTTACGTTCACGGCCTCCGGCCAGGTGCAGGTGCAGGGTGTTGTGCACGGCCTGGGCCATGGCCTGGATGAAGAGGCGCGTCGTGTGGCGCAACAGATTCGTTTCCGTCCCGCCACGCGCAATGGTCAGCCGGTGGACAAGACAACCAACGTTACCATTACGTTTCAGTTGGCGTAACATCGGAATTGAACGGATGAAAACAGTTTGCATAGCCACGGGACGCTGGAAGGTCGCCAGCGGCCAATGGAAGACGAAGAAGAACCCAGCTTAGGAGCCTGACATGAAGTTTCGGAATATATCCATAGCCTTGTTGCTCATCACCCTGAGCGCCACGAGCACATTCGCGTTAGGGTTTGGCAAGAAGGCGCCCAAGCCCACCAAGTACTCACAGGTGCACCAGCTCACACCGGAGCAGGCGGCACTGGTGGAAAGGGCCATTGGCAGGGAAAAGGTGCTGATCAAGAACATTCAGCAGCGCACTCCCCTGGTGGAGACTTATATCCAGAACACCAAGCCGGACATCAAGCTCTACCAGGTGCCGGTCTCCGACGAGTACATGCTGAGCCGCGTTGACTTCGGCAAGGTATTTTTCGACAAGACCTACGAGCCCCGAAGCAAAAAAGCCAAAGGCAATCACAAGTTCTTCATGGGTTCTTTTTCCTCGATTGCCGGGCTCACCAAGGCGCTGAAGCTGACGGAAAATCATGTTACCTATTCACCCACTGGCTTTACGCAGATGATGTTCCTGGATCCCAAGAGCTTTGACAACCAGCACTACGTGTTCAGCTTTGTGCGCAAAGAATTTCTGGGGTCGGTGCGCACCTGGGTTTACGACGTGCAACCCAAGGCATCCGGCATGGGCCGGTTCTATGGGCGCATTTGGGTTGAGGACCAGGACGGCAACATTGTCCGCTTCAATGGAACGTATACCGGACCCAGGGGCGAGGACGACTCGCGCCTATACTTCCACTTCGATAGTTGGAGGATGAACGTGCAGCCGGGCATCTGGCTGCCGGTGGCCGTTTATGTGGAAGAGACCCAGCGCACCGAAAGCGAAAAGGTGGGACTGAAGGCCCAGACGCACTTCTGGGGCTACTCTCTCAAGCTGCCCACGCGGGAGAGCGAAAATGTGAGCGTGAAGGTGGACGAGGCGGTGGACAAGAGCGACGACTCGCAGGATGTGGGGCCGCTGCAGGCCTCGCGCGCCTGGGTCACGCAGGCTGAGAACAACGTGATTGACCGTCTGGTGGAGGCCGGCCTGGTGGCGCCGCTGACCCCCGGAGGCTATGAAAACACGGTGCTGGACCAGATCGTTATTAACCTGCAAGTGCCAAATAATCTGGCTTTTACAGACCAGGTGCATACCCGCATCCTGCTCTCGACCACCATTGAAACCACCACCGTCGGAAACACCATCCTGATCAGCAAGGGGCTTATCGACACACTGCCAAGCGAGGAATCGATTGCCTCGGTGGTGGCCATGGAATTAGCCCACATCGTGATGGGCCACCACATCGACACCCGCTACGCCTTTAACGACCGGCTGCTGTTTCCAGATGAATCTACTTTCAGGCGCATCGACATGTACCACTCGGACCACGACAATTTAGAGGCCGCCAAGAAGGCCATGGAGTATCTGCAGAACTCCATGTACAAGGACAGACTGCCCTTGGCGGGACTTTACTATGCGCAGTTGGTGGATCGGGAAAAGGTGCTGAAGGCCTTGAACACGCCCAAGCTCGGCGACTCTCTGCTCCAGACCGACGGAACCCCGTGGATGGCTAGTTTGAAGAGCATGTCTCCCAAGCTGAACTGGGATGACCTGACCCAGCGTCCGGCTTTGCCGCTGGGCAGTTGGCTCAAGACCGATCCCTGGGACGACCGGGTGCATCAGCTCAACGCGAAGATCTACCCTTACATGAACCCGCGCGACAAGATGCCGCTGGAAGTGACGCCGATCATCTTCAAGTTGCAACGCTATGATGCCTCGAAGTTGACGCCGCCCGCAGCCGGCGATGTGCCCCCGCAGCCCGCGGGTACATCCCATCCGCCAGCGCAGTAGCTTTGATTGGAATTCCTGGGCTGGAATGCGCGAAGTGCTACATTCCGGTCCGGGAATTCTAAAACTTGTTCGATTAAACTCTCTCGCCGGCTACAAAAGTGTGCCGGGACTGAAAGTGACTTCGACTTATGAAACGATTCAGCTTGCTTTTATCCTCGATTCTACTTTTTGCCGGTGCTGTTACGGCCGGCGCTCAAGTGGTTCCCTCCGCTACCGGACGGCAGGTTTCAATCACCGCCGGCGGAATGGGCTCGATTTTTCAAACGGATTTTATCGGGAATTATGACTCCAACTACAACTTCATCGCGCAATCCAGCAACCAGCCACTGTACGGTGTGGGAGCTTATGTGGACGTGAGGCTGAGGCGCTGGGTGCAGTTCGAAGCCGAAGGCCGCAGGTCGCGCTTCAACGCGTACGAAGGCATCACCCAGGACAACTACCTGATCGGTCCCAGGCTTCCGGTGTACCACTTCCGGAAGGCAACCGTGTACGGCAAGGCGCTGGGTGGGTACTCAAAAATGAACTTTGGCTCCGGCTATGGCATTGGCCACTACACGGACTTTGCCTTTGGCGGGGGCGTGGATGTGAAGCTGACCAGGCGGATCAGCCTCCGGGCAGTGGATGTCGAGTACCAGTACTGGCCCTGGTGGAGCAACACCGCGCTGTCGCCTTACGGGGCCAGCGTGGGCATGAGCTACAAGGTTTTCTAAGTACGCTGTAAATGAAGCGGGCCACTCCGATGGGGTGGCCCGCTTTATTGCGCGAATCATGCTGTGTTTATGCCGGTGAAGGCGAGCCTTCCGTGAAGCCAGGACCACGGCTTTCCGGTTTGAGAACCTCCTGCACGTCATTGCCGCCCTTGTCAGAGGGCGTGGCCAGATTCGAGAGCATGGGGGGCAGTTCCTTGCCCTCGATGAGCATCCTGACCTCTTCGGCGTCGATGGTTTCACGTTCCAGCAGGGCGGCGGAGATGCGGTGCATGGCGTCTGCATTCGTCTCCACGATCCCATGGGCTGACTGGTATGCTTCGTCGATCAGGCGGCGCACTTCCAGGTCGATCTGGCGGGCCGTCTCCTCGCTGAAGTCGCGATGCTGGGAAATTTCGCGGCCCAGGAAGATCTGCTCTTCCTTCTTGCCAAAGGTGAGAGGACCAAGCCGGCTCATGCCGTACTCGCAGACCATGCGGCGGGCAAGATCAGTGGCGCTTTCAATGTCGCTGCCCGCGCCGGTGGACATCTGATTGAGGAAAATCTCCTCAGCCACTCGACCGCCATAAGCAATGGCCAGATTGGCTTCCAGGTATTCCTTGGTGTAATTGTGCCGGTCGCCGGGCAAAAAGACGGTGACGCCCAGGGCCATGCCGCGCGGAATGATGGTGACCTTGTGAATGGGGTCGGAGTGTTCGCGCTTGAACGAGACCAGCGCGTGACCTGCTTCGTGATAGGCGGTAACCCGCTTCTCTTCTTCGGTGAGCAGCATGGACTTGCGCTCGGCACCCATGAGCACCTTGTCCTTGGCCACCTCGAAGTCGTACATGGTGACCTGCTTGCGATTCATGCGAGCGGCGCTCAGGGCGGCCTCGTTGACCATGTTGGCCAGGTCGGCGCCGCTGAAGCCGGGAGTGCCTCGAGCCAGGACGTTCAGGTTGGTGTCTTCCGAGACGGGAACTTTCTTGACGTGTACGGCGAGGATTTCCTCGCGGCCGCGCACATCGGGCAGGCCCACCACCACACGGCGGTCGAAGCGGCCCGGACGCAGCAGCGCGGGGTCCAGGACGTCGGGGCGGTTGGTAGCAGCCACCAGGATTACGCCGTCGTTGGATTCAAAGCCGTCCATTTCGACGAGAAGCTGATTGAGGGTTTGCTCGCGCTCGTCGTGCCCGCCGCCCAGGCCGGCGCCGCGATGGCGGCCCACGGCGTCGATTTCGTCGATGAAGATGATGCAAGGCGCGTTCTTCTTGCCCTGCTCGAAGAGGTCGCGGACGCGGCTGGCGCCGACGCCGACGAACATCTCCACAAAATCCGAACCTGAAATGGAAAAGAACGGGACGTTGGCCTCGCCGGCCACGGCACGGGCCAGCAGCGTCTTGCCGGTTCCCGGAGGGCCTACCAGAAGCACGCCCTTGGGAATGCGGCCGCCGAGCTTCTGAAACTTCGCCGGCTCCCTCAGGTACTCGATAATCTCCTTCAACTCTTCCTTGGCCTCATCCACGCCAGCCACGTCCTTGAATGTGATCTTCTTTTGCTGCATGGAGAGCAGGCGCGCGCGGCTCTTGCCGAACGACATCGCCTTATTGCCGCCAGCCTGCATCTGGCGCATGAAAAAGAACCAGATGCCGATCAGCAGAACGAAAGGACCAATACTGATCAGCGCCTGCACCAGGAAGTTGTTGCTCTGCGGGTCCTTCAGTTCGAAATGCGTCTTGGCCGCGTGCAACTCCTTGGCCAGATTGTCGGCGGTGCTTCCGGAGATCGTGGTGTGGAACTCATCCTTCGCGCCCTTCAAGTGGCCGTGAACATCGTTCCCCTGGATGGTAGCGTCCTGCACCTGTCCGGCCTCGATCTTGTCCAACAGATCGGAGTAGACAATTTCCGTGGTTTTGCCCGTGCTGGCGTTCTTCGTCACCCAGCTGATAAGAACCATGCCGAAGGCGATGATGCAGGCCCAGACCACGATCGATTTGACGGTCGAATTCACCAGTATTCCTCTCTTCCAGTGTTGGAGAAGCCGGCCAATGGGTTCCCAGCACCGCCTGCATCTCCTTTAGACGCCGATACATTCCACAAAGTTACAGGAAATACGGGAAGCCTGGACGGCACACACAATTACGCCGCCGCCCGGAAGAGCAGTCACTCCAATTGTACTCTCCAGGCCGGGAAATCAGCAGCAATTATGGGGCCGATTCTGAGGCAGCTTTCAGGCTGGCCGACGCAATGCGGATTCCCGGTACAGGCTCCAACTCGACTCCCTGCATCCAGACAATGTGGCCGTCAAGCTCCAGGACCGGCCACAAAGCTCGGCTGAAGCCGGTAACTTTAAGGCGTTCCAATACTTCCTTTACCTTGTGCGAGGCGGAGGAGTAGCGCAACCGGACGCGGTCGCCCGGCCTCCAGTTGCGCAGCGTGGCGGAGCGAGTCTTCGTTGGTTCGACTGATTCAGCAATCTCGATCCGCAGCCGCAGACCGAAGGCCGGGGCGGCTATCTCGCCGGGAATGACCACCGAGTATACCGGGGCAGGCTCAGCCGTACCCTTGCCGGCTGGCTCAATAGGCACAACGGCAAGCCGCAGCTCCCTTGCGGTTCGCTCGGCGCGGATCCCCTGGGCCAACTGGAGCTTTTGTCCGGCACGGCCAGTGAGGGCCAGGTTGCGCAGCGCCTCAGTGGAAGGAAAATCGATTGCCGCCCCCAATTGTTCTGCTGTGAAACGCAACAGTCGGCGCTGGAGGGCCGGAGGAAGCGCAGCCAGCCGGATGACGTCGAGGGCTACGCCATCGCCGGTGGCTCGGCCTCCGCCACGAACTGGGCGGCCTTGCATGAGCAACTGCGGGGCAACGCGAGCCAGTTCGTTTTGCCACCAGGCCTCCTCATCGCGAGCCAGCGTGGCCATCTGCGTCAGGTGCTCGCGCAGTTGCGGGTTCCAGCCCTCCAGCAGCGGCAGCAGCTCGTGGCGGATACGGTTGCGGGTGAAGGTAAGGTGGCGGTTGGAGGAGTCTTCGCGCCAGCCCTGGCCCAGCGCACCAAGATAAGCCTCGACCTCAGCCCGTGTAGCCGCCAGCAAAGGGCGCAGGATGCGGCCCTCGGGAAACGTGATGACCGGATGGATGCCGCTCAAGCCCTCGGTCCAGGCTCCGCGCAGGAATTTAGCCAGGACTGTTTCGGCCTGATCGTCGCGTGTGTGGGCGGTAGCCACGGCCTCCAACTCGCCCGAAGCCATCAGTTGCCGGAACCAGCCGTAACGCAGGCGACGCGCGGCCTCCTCAATGGTTTCGGAGTTTTCTTTGGCCGATGCCCCGGCATCCACCCGCGCCTCGTGGAAGGGCAGGCCTAGCTCGGTCGCCAGCGCGCGCGCAAAGGCCAGGTCTCCATCGGCCTCGTCGCCGCGCAGGCCATGGTGCAGATGGGCGGCGTGCAACACCAGGCCCAGTTCTCGGCTCCGCTCTGCCAAGGCGCGCAACAGGGCCACGGAATCGGCGCCGCCGGAGAGGCCCACGGCCAGGCGGAGACCCGGCTTGAGCAGCTTGGTGTCGATTGCCAACGTTGGGGGCGGCGTTCTGCTCATTACAGAATCATAAGGCGGCGATGCGACGCCTTGCCGGAGAAGGTTCCACAAAGAATACCGGGCACAATGCCTGCTGCAACCAGAGCCGCTTCGTTGTATACTCCAACCGATATGCAAGTCTTTGTGATTCTACCCGCTGCGGGGCTGGGAACCCGTATGGCCGGGCCTCAGCCCAAGCAGTTTCTCATTCTCGATGGGATTCCCATCCTGATTCATTCGTTGCGTGCCTTTGCCGCGGTGGAGCGGGTGACAGCGATCTACGTGGCCGTGCGCAAGACGGAGATGGAGCGCGTCCAGGCACAGATTGCCGAGTACGGATTTGCCGGCAAAGTGCGCGTGGTGGAAGGCGGCGACAACCGTCAGGAGTCTGTCTCTCATGCCCTGGCCGCATTGCAGGCCCAGCCCGACGATGTTGTCCTGGTGCACGACGCCGTCAGGCCGCTGATTGACGCTGCCACCATCGAGCGGACCATCGACGCAGTTCTGGAGCATGGTGCGGCCATCGTTGGGCTGCCCGCCGTGGACACCATCAAGCAGGTGGAGCGGACCGCGCATGGGGCGCTGATTACCTCCACCATTCCGCGCGAGTTTATCGTGCAGGCGCAAACGCCGCAGGGCTTCCGCGTGGGGCTCTTGCGGAAAGCCTTTGACGAGGCCATGGCGGACGGATTTGTAGGCACCGACGAGGCCTCGCTCCTGGAGCGTATTGACTATCCGGTGGCCGTGGTGCATGGCTCTGCGGTGAATTTGAAGATTACCCAGCCGGGCGATCTGGAGTTGGCCGAGTTCTATCTGCGCCGGCGCGCCCGCTAAGAGCGGAAATATAGCAAGAACAGGCAGGGTAAGCATGGAAACACGAATCGGATTTGGCTATGACTCGCACGTCTTCAAACCCGGCGTGCCGCTGCGCATCGGCGGAGTCTCGCTGGACCACCCGGAGGGCCTCGCCGGCCACTCGGATGGCGACGTGCTGCTGCATGCCTTGACCGATGCCCTGCTGGGTTCCATTGCCGCCGGCGATATCGGCAGCTTTTTTCCGCCCGGCGACCCGCGCTGGAAGAACGCCGACTCCGCCATCTTTCTCAACCTGGCTCTGGAGACGCTGCAACGCGCCGGTTACCGCATCGTGAACATCGACATTACGCTGATTCTGGCCAAGCCCAAGATCGGTCCTGTCTCCGGCGAGATGCGCTCTCGCGTTGCCGAACTGCTGGGTTTGGGCACCGACCAGATAAGCATCAAAGCCAAGACCCCGGAGGGCCTGAACCTTGACCATGTTGCTCAGTGCCACGCCATCGCCCTGGTGGAGCGCGTACTCGAACCGGAGGACCTGAAGAGCATGAGCGCCGTAATCGAAAGTCAGCGCCAACTGGAAGATGTGGTCGAAGACCTGCTCAGTTCCGTCCACGGCGTGCCAAAAAAACGCGGTAGCCCGGACTACGATCCCGAGGAGATTCCATAGGGCAGGGAACAGCGGGTCAGTGGGCAGGTTCAACGGGAGGATTCTGACCACGAAATAAGGATTGCGAATTTCTCCGTTTGGCTGTATCTTTGCTGCGAGTTCCCATCTCATTCCTGGAGTGTTCTGTATGCAGTATTTGGCGTTTTTCCTGCAAGACAATCCAATGCCGTCAGTTGCGGGCGCGGCCATGGCCATTGTGGTGATCGTTCTTATCGTTATTTTGGTGTGCCTTGCCATCATCCTGATCCCCTTCGGGTTCATTCTGAAAAAGGCAGGCTTTTCGCCCTGGCTTACCCTGATCAACATCGTTCCATTAGGCACTCTGATTCTCCTCTATGTATTGGCCTTTTCCACGTGGAATGTTGTGCCTGCGCCTCCACCTGTATGGCAGCAGCCGCCCCATCCGCCGTTTCCGCCGCAGGCCTGAGAAGGTCGCATCCGCCGAAGAGGAAGCGCTGCCTGCGTCGCGATTGATAACATACAATTACGATGCCTGATACGACTTCCTCCTCGGCAAAAACTCCTCGTGTTCGATTTGCTCCCTCGCCCACCGGCTACCTGCACGTGGGCGGGGCGCGCACATTTATCTTCAATTGGCTCTATGCCCGCCACAACCACGGAACCATGGTGCTGCGTCTGGACGACACCGACGTCGAGCGCAACACCGAGGCCAGCGTCCAGTCTATTTTTGAAGGCCTGCGCTGGCTTGGCCTGAACTGGGACGAAGAGTACAGGCAATCCGAGCGCCTGGACCTGCACCGCCGGCAGGCCGAAGCCATCTTCGCCAAGGGCCTTGCCTATCGCGACTTCACCCCCGCGCACGCCGGAGACGACAATCAGTCCTCCGCGCAGGGCGCTTGGCTCTTTAATCCCGGAATGCGCGAATTGTCATGCGAAGAGTCCGACCGCCGCGCCGCCGCTGGCGAACCCTTCGCGCTGCGCTATCGAGTACCGCGCGGACAGGGCCGCACCCTCAGCTTTACCGACAGCGTCTACGGTGAGCAGTCCAAGCTTGCCGACGAAGTGGAAGACTTCGCCTTGCTACGGTCTGATGGAATGCCCACCTACCACCTCGCCTCCTGCGTTGACGACGCCGATCTCCGCATCACGCACATCATCCGCGGCCAGGATCATCTCACCAACACCTTCAAGCACCTGCTGATCTTCGAAGCCCTCGGCGCGCCACCGCCCCAGTTCGTCCATCTGCCTTTACTCGTTGCGCCGGATGGCGCCAAGCTCTCCAAGCGCAAGCATGGCCCGGTTGTCAGCGTTACCACTTATAGGGACGCGGGGTTCCTGCCGCAGGCTTTCATTAATTTCTTCTGTCTTCTCGGCTGGTCACCAAAGGACGACCGCGAGTTTCTGACCATCGACGAGCTCACAGCCGCTTTTACTTTTGAGGCGGTCAATCGCTCCAATGCCGTTATCAACTTTACCGAGGAAGACCCTTTCGACCCCAAAGCCGTCTGGCTCAACGCCGAGCATATTCGCGCACTGCCCGTCGAGCAGCTCGCTTCTTTGCTCCAACCCTTCTTCGCGCAGGCAG
>Ga0302320_10005165_pt1 | contig 29356 bp, 26 predicted proteins | sample Bog_T0_3_FD_202130 | JGI IMG/M metagenome (GOLD analysis project Ga0302320, IMG submission 202130) | Peat permafrost microbial communities from Stordalen Mire near Abisko, Sweden - Bog_T0_3 | ecosystem: Environmental > Terrestrial > Soil > Wetlands > Peat | place: Sweden: Abisko, Stordalen Mire...
GAAGTTTCTGATGGTCACATTCCCTGATGTTCCCGAAGCCGCCTCGCAGGGCGATAGCGTGGAGGATGCCTTGGAGATGGCAGCGGACGCGCTGGAAACGGCGCTCGATTTCTACTTCGCCGCGGGCCGTCCGGTCCCAGCCCCATCGAAACTGAAGCGCGGTCAACACGCGGTTGAACTTCGGGCCAGCGTGGCGGCGAAGGTTCTGCTGCTGAATGAAATGCTGCGGCAAAAGGTACGGCCAGTGGAGTTGGCGCGTCGGATCGGAACGACGAAACAGGAAGTGAACCGGCTCACGAACCTGAAACATGCCACAAAGATCGACCGGATCGATGCGGCGCTGCGGGCGATGGGGAAGCGGTTGATTCTGGATGCGGCGTGATGGCGAGCTGAAAGATCGGTGGCACCAGCCGTGAAGATTAGTGGCCGGATGAGCTGAAGCTTCTCTTGTTTAATTTTCGCAATTCCCGGCTCATCCACCAGAGCTTCAACCGTCTCGGGCGCCTCGGAGGGTTGAGCGCCATGCGTACCAGTTTGTTATTGAACTCCGAGAAGCGACCAGTAAACTCTCGTTCGTCGCTAGCATGCATCCCGTAGTTGGTGACGATCAAATTCCATTCAACAAGTATGCCTCCATAGTCAAGCTCCTCAGCAATGAAGATACGATCTCGGAGAACGCGGAATGAATCGGCTTTTATCACTTCGACCTCTTGTTGCATTTCTGGCGAAAAGAGCGAAGTTAGGCTCGCCATATCGACCCTGACGATTGCCGTATACGCCGCAACGGTCGCGCTCAGAACCGCTTGATAATCCTCATAGCGTTTGTCCCGGAACCATTGCTCACGCTGCGACGAGCGCGATAAGTAGTGGCCGACAAGGATGCCAACAAGCGGGGCAATGACGCTCCACAATATCAAGGCAAGCGCCCAACCGTTCGAAAACGTCGCGTCCATTCGGCATTTCCTGCGTTTTTGCAGCATCAAGTGTGGTTGCGATTAGAGAGATCTTCATTTTGGCTTATATTACGAGATACAAACTACCGCTGAGCCAGTTGCCTGGTTTATAGGCGGCGAGCCTATTGCCAATGAAGAACTGGCCGAAGAGGGAATAGGTGACCGTCATTTTGCCGAGCCGCATGTCAGCAGGATATATGAGAGGCCCGTGGCTAAAGCCACTTTATTGCAGGTTTTCATTCCGGGGCCTGAAGGCCCCGGCTCCCTCCGTTTTCCAGCCATTGCGGCGGGTTAGAGTTTGCCTTGGAGCCAGTTGGCGAGGTTCTGGATGGGCAGGCGGATGCCCAGGAAGAACTGCCCGAAGAGGGCGTAGACGGCGCTGACTTCGTCGAAACGCATCTCGTAGATCAGCTTTTTGAAGACCACGGGGTCTTCGGCGAAGAGGTCGACGCCCCACTCCCAGTCATCCATGCCGATGGAGCCGGAGATGATTTGCTTGACGACGTCGCCGTAGCGGCGGCCGATGAGGCCATGGAGGTGCATCATGCGCTGTCTTTCCGCGAAAGGCACGGTGTACCAGTTCTTTTCCTGGCCGCGAAGACGGTCCATGGGGTAGAAGCACATGTACTTTGTTTCAGGGAAGACGGGGAAGAGGCGTGGCGCCATGGCGGCGGAGGCGCGTTCAAGGCTGGCGTTGACTTCGGCCCGAAACTCCGGCGTATCGGGCTCGAGACCCCTGGCGGAGGCGGCTTCCCAGGTTTTGCGGCTGGACTCGTAAAGGCCGAGCTCGACCACCGAGACGTAGGAGTGTTTCAACTCGAGGAAGTCGTAGAGCGGGGTTTGGGCGAGGTCGAGCTCCACCTGATTGAGGGCTTCAAAACTCTCGCGGAAGTGGATGAGGATGAGGTCGCCCTTGTGGCCGAGCTGGGAGAAGAGGGCCGTGTGCGCGGGGGCTTCGGGGGATTTGCGTTCGAGGGCTGTGAGGGCTTCGGTGGCCAGAGCGGAGATGCGGTCGCGGTCGGCCCGCGGGGTTGCGCGCCAGGATTTCCAGTCGAAGCGGAAGAACTGGTGGAGCATGCTTGAGCCTTCAAGCGTGAGGGGAACGGGAGAGTAATCGGGCAACGGAAGCACCTCGGGATGTGGGAATGCCAAACCCCATGCTAGCAAAGCCAGCTGCGGTGGGGCAGCCGCGGCTTCGCCGCCAAATGGGACTTGGTTGGGGGGCAGTGCTTTCCCGCCCTCGCGACCGAATGCGAGTCGCGACTCAGAGGGTCCCCCGACGGGGCACGGAGTGGGATCGTCTGTTCAAGAGGGGCGGGTTGAGGGTCTTGCCTTCCCACCCATTCCGCAAAGAACGCGGAATGGATGGGGCACCCAGGGTCTGTGAGAGGGCAAAGAATCAAGGGGCTTCAGCCCTATATACTGGAAAGGAAAATGAGCGAAAAAATCATTGCCCTTCTAGTCACCTTTGTGACTCATGTGATCGACGTAGGCGGATACGTCGGCATTGCCGCATTGCTGGCGATTAATTCGGCGGGGATCCCTCTGCCTTCCGAGCTGATCATGCCGTTTTCAGGGGCGCTAACCATATACCACGTGGACGCTACCGGCCAACTGGCGCTGCCGGGGAGGTTTGGCGGGGGCAATGTGTGGCTTGGGCTGGTGCTTGTGGCGCTGGCTGGGGCGGTGGGCTGCAATGTGGGCTCGGCCATAGCCTATTGGATTGGGGCAAAGGGCGGGCGGCCGCTCGTGGAGCGGTATGGACGCTGGGTTTTGCTCAGCAACCACGATCTGGATCGCATGACCGGGTTCTTTGAGAAGTACGGATCGATCACTATCCTGATTGGGCGCATGCTTCCGGTGGTGCAGACGTTTGTGGCGTTTCCGGCGGGCATTGCCCGGATGCCGCGGCTTCGGTTTCACCTCTACACGACTTTGGGATCGTTTTGCTGGTATTTTTGCCTTGCCTCGGCAGGTATGAAGCTGGGCGAGAAGTGGCATACAGATCCGCGGCTGCAGGAGTGGTTCCATCGTTTCCACCTGGTGGTGGAGGTTGCGCTGCTGCTGGCGATTGTGTATTTCGTCTGGAGCCATATTCGGCGGGGAAAACAGCCCGAAGCGGTGTGAGTCGCGCATTGGGACGAAACCCGGTCGAAAGCGTAAACTGGTTGGTCTGCTGCGAACTGCATTGGAACGTGCAGGGGCGGCAGAAACATCAAGCAATCATCTGAGGTGAAGGAAGGTTAGGAAATCGATGTCAATTGAAGAACAAGGCGGCCAGAAGACCGCCGACCCAGGCAAGGTTGCTCCGGCGACGGGCAAGCTGGGAGTCATGGTAGTTGGATTGGGCGCTGTGGCCACCACAATGATCGCCGGCGTGGAAGCGGTGCGGCGGGGATTGGCCAAGCCGATCGGGTCGTTGACGCAGATGGGCACCATCCGCCTGGGCAAGAGGACCGACAACAAATCGCCGCTGATCAAGGATTTTGTTCCGCTGGCCGATTTGAACGACGTGGCATTTACCGGCTGGGACATTTTTGAGGACAACGTCTACGAGAGCGCGGCACACGCCAAAGTTCTGGACGAGAAGACGCTGGAGAAGTTGAAGCCTTATCTGGAAACCATCAAGCCGATGCCTGCGGTGTTCGACCAGTACTATGTGAAGCGGCTGCACGGCACACACGTCAAGAAGGGCAAGAACAAGCGCGACCTGGCCGACCAGGTGATCGCTGACATTCAGGCCTTCAAGAAGAAGGTGGACCGGGTGGTGATGATCTGGTGCGGGTCGACGGAGATCTTCCTGCAGCCGACCGCGGTGCATCAGACGATTGAGGCTTTTGAAGCTGGCCTCGAAAACGACGACATCGGCATTGCGCCTTCTCAGATTTACGCCTATGCGGCGCTAAGCGAGGGAGTGCCATTTGCCAATGGCGCTCCGAACCTGACGGTGGATGCGCCGGCGCTGATTGAGCTGTCGAAGAAGAACGCTGCGCCGATCTGCGGTAAGGATTTCAAGACAGGGCAGACGTTTATGAAGACGGTGCTGGCGCCGGCATTCAAGGCGCGCATGCTGGGAGTTTCGGGGTGGTTTTCGACGAACATTCTGGGCAACCGGGATGGGGAAGTGCTGGACGATCCGGAGAGCTTCAAGACCAAGGAAGAATCAAAGCTTGGGTCGCTGGATTACATCTTCCAGCCGGAGCTTTATCCGGACCTCTACAAGGATCTCTACCACAAGATTCGCATCAACTATTACCCGCCGCGCGGGGATGACAAGGAAGCGTGGGACAACATCGACATCTTCGGCTGGCTCGGCTATCCGATGCAGATCAAGGTGAACTTCCTTTGCCGCGACTCGATTCTGGCGGCGCCGATTGCGCTGGATTTGGTGCTGTTCCTTGACCTGGCCAAGCGTGCGCCAGAGCTGCGTTCACGCGGCATTCAGGAGTGGCTGAGCTTCTATCTGAAGTCGCCGCAGACGGCGGCAGGGCTCTACCCGGAGCACGATCTGTTTATCCAGTCGATGAAGCTGAAGAATACGCTGCGCCACATTATGGGCGCGGATCTGATCACCCACCTCGGCCTCGAATACTACGACTGAACTTGCCGTTCAGGCAGACGCTCCCGTTGGTCGCAAAAAGCAAAAGCAAGAACAAAGGCCTCATCCATTCCGGGTGGGGCTTTTGTTTTGGGAGTTTGCTGGTTAGAAGAAGATGCTTGTCTGGGCGGTGAACGTGAGGGCGGCGGGGACCTTGGGTGTAACGCTTGGGCCGTTGACATAACTGAGGCCGAGTCCGAGGTAGGCGCCGCGAGCCAGGCGGGCGGTGTAACTGCCGGTTACGGAACTGGAGGACCGGGAGTAGCTCTTGCCGGCTGCGGCGAGCGTGTGCAGGTAGTCCTGGCTGATGGCGGTGTAAGAAGCGACGATGGAGGCGAAGTCATCGGGGCGGGATCGGAACGGCGCAGCGTAGTAGACGCGCGCTTCATTGTAGAGGCGATAGACATCGAGATAGGCGGGGACGACCATGGCAGAGCCGCCGGCATAGATGCCGCGGCCTGGATTGGAGGCCTGCGGCTGCCACAGTTGGTGGTCGGCGAGCAGGTAGGCGCAGTAGTTTCCGCTTTGCTTGAGCCCGGTGTGAAGGCTGGTGTAGGGTGTGTTGTTGGCGATGTAACCGGCGCGGTACCAGGCGCTGAGGTTGCCGTGAGTGGCAGGGTGCTTGAGTCCTCCTTCGCCGACGAGGACGAGCTTGTTACCGTGGGGCAGGAAGCGAAGGCCAATTGCGTCGCGGTGCAGGGCGGCTTGCTCTGATCCGGGCTCTCCCGCGCGCTGGATTGCGCCCTTGAGATAGAGGCCGTTGTCCCAGCGATATTTGAGGGTGACGACGGGGGCGGGAACCGGGGTGTAGGAGATGCCGACTTCGTAGGGCAGGACGGCGTAGACACCCTGCGCTCCGGAGCTGACCTGGCCGCCGACCTGGAGGCCGATGAACTGGAAGTCGGTGGTGATGTAGCCGACCTTCAATTCGACGCGGTCTTCACCGAATTCTTTGTAAAAGTAGACGCTGTCAATGGTGAAAGCGGTGGGCTGCGCCGGATTCCAGGTGGCCTGCTGGATTTGGCCATTGATGGTGAGCTGGGCGTGATGGAGACCGAGTTGGCGCAGGTCCGCGGTGAGAACGGGATTGAGTGAGTACTCGCCGAACTGGCGCTGGCCGGTGTAGGTCTGGGCATCGGCGGCAACCGGGGCGGCGATGGTGTTCTGGATGTAGGCGCCGTTGACGCTCATGCGTAGCAGAAGGCCGCGGTCGAAGAGGGCCCGGCGGAAGGCGGAGTCGGCGCCGAGGATGGTGTCAGTGAAGGGCGGGTTGTCGGCGGCAGCGCCTTTCAGGTTCAGGTCTTCAATGGTGCGTGGGTGTTCTTGCGGGTCTTCGGCAGCGGCGCGGCGGCCAGGCGCGATGGCGAGCGCGAGAAGGCACAGGCAGAGCGCGGCGGCACGGAGCTTGGGGGGAGTCAATGGACGGTCCGGTAATCTAAAAAGTTTGAGTGGTGTTGTTGAGTAGGATATCAGCCGATCGTTTCCCGGCAGCGCCTGGGAAGTCACCTGGGGTGTCCTAATTTGAACATTTCTCCGCCTTCTCGATTTTCTTCAGGTTGTACAATTTTGTCCATGCGGCTGAAGATGTGGACTAAATTCGTCGGTGCGCTTGTTGTATTGTTCGCGTTGGACGCCGTCCTGATTTTCGCGCCAGCTTTCGCTCCAGTCCCAGGGCAGAGCGCGAAATCCTCCGCACAGACAGCCGATAACGGCAAGCAAGAGACCACCAAAGACTACGATCCATGCCCATCTCTTTCGCCGATCAATCGCGAGGAAGAGTCCCTCGCCAATCAGCCACATCGGGCAGACCAGGCAAAAAAGGATAAATGCCAACAGGTAGCCTTTGTATCGCTCTCAATAGTCTCTGTCGCGAGTGACTACAAGGGCTGGGTGAAAAGGCTGTATGACTGGGGACCGTGGGCCTTTGCTTTCTTGCTGGTGATTGTAGGCGGTCTCCAAGTGCGTTTGCTGCGGCAGACACGAGACGAAATTAAACGGCAAGCCAATACCATGCAAGGGCAGGCGCAGGACGCCAAAGAGGCGGGAGCGCACACCGAGACGCTGGCCTTGCAGGCCGTAAGGCAATCGGATTTGACGCAGCGCCAACTCGAATTGACCCATAGGCCGTGGATAGCCATTGAAAGCGCTTTGCCTGCTTCCGATCTGGTATTCGATGAGCGCGGAGGTGTTCTTATGCTGAATATCCAGATTAGGAACGTGGGGAATTCGATTGCCAAGCACATCATCAATTTCGTGGATTACGCGGTTGGCGGTGTCACCGAAATGCGTGATGTCACCATGAGAGTCATAGGAAATCTTAAGACACCGATTCCCCCAGAACTTGACCACGGGAAATTGCTCTTCCCTGGCCAAGCCGATCTCAGCCAGTATGCTATGGTGATTCGGCCCGAGCATATCGAAAAGGCCCTCAAAAGTGGCCACTTCAAAGACCAAAAGGGGATTGCCTTCGATCTTCTCGTTTGTTATGACTACCAATCCAATATTGATCCGGGGATTCACCACCAAACGAGATGCACATTTGGTGTAGCGAAAGCGCCGCCCGGAGGCGGGCCATTGATGGGGATTTTCCTTCCATCGGCTAAGGTTTACCCTGCTCAACAAATGGTCTTTCTCTATCGGGGCTTTGGAGCACATGCAGACTAAGGCAACCGGCAATACGATCCACCTTAAATCCCGCCATCTCCCGCCGCTTCCCGCCGTGTCCCGCAACTTGGCTGAAAAACAAATTAGGACACTACCAGTCACCTGGGGTGATTTCTATTGCGAATCCGCGCAGTTGGAGTGTAGATTTGGCGAATCTCCCCTGAATGAGTCCATTTTGGTTGGTTCAGAATTTTCTGCCACAGCCTGGAGGAATTGCCGATGCTGAAATCAATTGCCACTGTTGCCGGGAGCTACCTGCTCTCGGTGGTTCTCGTATTTGCGACGGATCCGTTACTGTCGAAGATTTTCCCTGGCGACTTCGAGAAGGGGCATATCCCTTCTACGAATGCGTTGATCACGAGCACAGCACTCTTCGTGGTTGTCTCGATTCTTTGTGCGTGGGTTTGCGCACGGTTTGCGCCGAACCGCGCAGGACGGCATGTGCTGTGGTTTTTCGTGATAGGAGAAGTGATGGGCCTGGGTGCGACGATTCCGAACTGGAACACGGGTTGGCCGCACTGGTACTGGATTTCATGGCTGCTGACATGGCCGGTGAGTTGTTGGATTGGGCTGATGATTTCGGGACGGACAAGTAAGCTGGCGGCAAGCTGAGGTGAATGGCTGGACGGCAATTTCGAGGCCCTGGGCTTTTTTTGCAGGGGCTATTTCCCAAGCAGCGGAACGCCTTCCCGCTGTGCTGCGCTGCGCAGGTCGTCGTCGAGCGTGGCAAGGGGCAGAGAGAGGCGTAGGGCGAGTTCCAGGTAGGTGGCGTCGTACACGGTTAAGCGATGGAAGTCGGCAAGGGAAAGGGTTTCCTGCCAGACGCGATTGCTGCCTTTGGAGTCTTCGAGAATCGGCAAGCAGGCCAATTCAACCAACACCTTGCCTCGCTTGGCCAAATCGATTCGACCGCGACGAACCGCGAGGGAGAGAGTATTTGCGACCTCGATTCGCCAAAGGCCTGGAGTCCATGCGAAATCATCCAGCACATGGACAAACACCGCCTCAATTGCCGTGGTAGTCTCTTCCGGAAAAATCCACGCCAGAGTGGCGGATGCATCCAGGACGGGCTTCACCTCTTGCCCTCATCGCGATAGGCTTTCCATTCTTCCCAGATGAATGGACCGCTTTTCGATTCCTTGGCCTGCTGTCGGATTCTTGCGGCGGCGGCGCGGGCTTTCTCGCGATCAAACTCAGGGAGCGGTTGTGTGAGTCGAGCGGAGGGCTTCCCGTGGCGAGTAATGAGGATATCCTCGCCAGCTTCGACGCGGTCAAGGAGAGAGCCTAGGGTGTTCTTCGCTTCAAATGCGCCCACGGTTTTCATGGACATACATCGCGGATCAGTCTAGCTTAAGCTAGCTTAACATATTCTCTATTTGTTCGTGATCGGTCATTTCAGACAAGCAGCTTTAAGCGCCTATGCAGCCATGGCCTGGGCGAGTCTGCGCACGGTCAGGATGGTGATGTCGTCTTCCTGGCCAAAGGCTTTGGCAGCGTCGGCGATGTAGAAGGCGGACTGGCCGGTGAGGTTGTGGACGCGGTCGAAGCCGAAGAGTTCGCCGGAGGGTTGGCGGGCTTCCACCACACCGTCGGACATGAGCAGGATGCGGTCGCCGGGGTGCAGGTACAGGCGAACCTCTTCGTACGTCACGTCGGGGAGGACGCCGAGTGGCAGGCCGCCGGGGATGGCAATCTCCTGGCTGTTGAGGTAGGGCGGCAGGTGGCCGGCGTTGGCGATAACAACTTCGCCATCGGCGCTAAACCAGGCAGCCTGGCAGGTTGTGAAGCTCTCGCTGCCAGTCAAGACGCGATTCAAGGACTCGAGAATCCTGGCCGGACTGCGCTCCGGGGTGCGTCGCAGGCCGCCCATGAGCATGGAAACGTTCATGGCGGCTTTGAGGCCCTTGCCGGCCACGTCGCCGATGATGACCAGGAGGCCACCGTCCTCGGTTGGCTGGACGTGGAAGAAGTCTCCGCCGACCTCGTTGGCTGGGTCGTAGACGGAGTCAACTTCGAAGCCCGGCGTCTGGATTTTCTCCTGCGGAATCATCAGTTCCTGCACGCTGCGTGCGGCCGCAAGCTCGCTGGAAACGCGCTCCTGGTCGCGCTGCACGCGGAGGAAGCGAATAAAGATGATGACGACAATGGCCAGGATTCCGGTGAAGTCGGCAATCGAGGCAAAGTGGATGGGGACCGGGCCGGCCATGACGGTTAGCGGGGATTTGTAGCCACGTGAGCCCATGGCGTTCATGCCGGCGGTCATCAGCGGTTCAAATATGCCGACCATGGTGAGGACCAGCGGAATGAGGAGTACGCCGGCCTCAAAGTTCCTGCGGGCGGTGGCGAAGATAAGCGTAAGGAATGTAAAGAGGACCCATCCCATGAGCCAGAAGAGGGCGTAGACCATGACAGCAAGGAGCAGCAGTCCAATCCAGCTGTCTTTGCCGACCATGAGGACGAGGGGACCGACTAAAGCCAGTACGGGCGCGCTATAGCGAAGGACCAGGATGTACCAGCGTCGCTTGAGAGAGAGGAAACTGACGAGGAATTCGAAATAGAGGTAAGCGCCGACCATGACAAGTTGCATGAGCAGGGCTGCGAACCAGAGGGTGTCAAGGTACGCGGAGCCGCCTGCCAGCTTGATGAATCCGAGCGGGGAGAGGCAGAGCTCATGGAGAGCCAGCCAGAGGTACTCGATGTGGCCCTTCTGGGTGAAGTAAAGGGTAAGCAGGAACATCGCCAGAACCAGCAGCAGGATGGAATAGACGATATCGGGCAGACGCTCAAAAAGGCTGTGAGTATTCCAAAGTTCCAGACGGTGGTCGAGTTCCTCGCGGTGGCCGAGATGAAAGCTCTTGCCGGAGAAGAACGTCGTGTAGGCGTCGTAGCCAAAAGGGATGTAGATGGTGCGGACAACGAGTACCAAATCCGTTTGGTTGGGCGGCACGTTCAGGTTGTAGATGCGGGAGATCTGCTGGTAGTGCTCGACCTCGTTCCCGTGCGGCCCGTCCGGCTTGATCAGGTTGCCGTTGGCATAGACATCGACTCCCGGGCCGCTCGAGCTGAAGTTGATCGAGGTGGTTCGGGCGACGGGGAGTTCGACGAGCAAGGCGAGTGGTCCGTGGCCTGGAGCGAGCTTGACGTGCATGCGGAACCAGACGAAGGGTTTCTGATGGTTCTTCGGAAGTTCAGTTGAGGGATCTTTGCGGTGGTTCTCGTCGGCGTCTAACGGGTCTTCAGGGTGGTCTTCGTCGGGAACGTCGGCAAAGGCGTCCTGGGCGTCACGCAGGGACCAGGTGCCGTCGTCGAAATCGGGCTGCGCGGCAGCGGAGTTGGCGGTGATTCCGACGCGCCAACCTTTCTCCAACTTCAATGGGGATCCGAGACTGGAGGCGTCGAGGACAACCTCTGGAGTTTTGGGGGCATTCTTAAGCGCGGGGCGCGGATGATCGCGCGGGATGAGCATTTTGAAGATTGGGGGCGGACCGCCGTGGTTCTGCTGCGCCTGGGCAAGGCCAGGGATGGCAAAACCCGACAGGGCAAGGCCGGGCAGGGCGAGCAAAACGGCGAGAGTGGCCAGGCTCAAAACGGTCCTACGCAAGAATCCTCCCCGGAGTTGACGTGGCTTCCACTGTAATTCAGACGGGTAGAAGCGCCAAGAAGATTGCGCGGGGAGGAATCAGGGCTGGAATGGGGAGTGTGTTTCGTTGAGGTCAGTGAGAATTCGGGGTGTTGGGAAATAATCTTCCCCGATGTTGCCTAATGGGAGGATACTAACGTCTAAAGAGTGGAGCGAAGCGGCAAGTTCGGCGCGCCGTGCTGGAGGTTTGGTCATGGGGACAGCGATTGGAAACTTCAGGGCAGCGGCCCTGGGAGCGTTGGTGCTGGCATTGGCCGCGGGGCTCGGTGCTCAAACCACGAACACGACAACGCCGGCGAATTCCCCGACGGCGACACCAGCACCGCCTGATTCCACCGCCGCCGCACAGGCAGGCGCGGCTTCCACACCGGATGCGCAACCGGCTGCGGGCACTACCCCGGTGGGCGGCGACAAGCCCGCTGGCTTGGATGATAAAAAGCCTGGGGACGACAAGAAGCCAGCACCTGGGACGGCGCCTGTTGGCGGAGACGTGGCGGCCGCGGCTACGGACGTAAATCCGGAGAAGGTGATCGATCCGGGCAGCCAGATGATCAAGGTGAAGCCGGGAAGTCTGGAAGATGTCAGTGCTGTGGGCAATCGCGACATTGGCAAGCAGGGGCTAGGCAACTGGTACTCTGTGGACACCGAGATCAAGATGGGCAAAAGTTACTCGGAGGAGATTGAGAAGAGCACCAAGTTCATCACCGACCCGGTCATTGTGGAGTACGTAAACCGGATCGGGCAGAACATTGTGAAGAACTCCGACTGCAAGGTGCCGTTTACCATCAAGGTCATCGATTCGGACGAAATCAACGCCATGGCGCTGCCGGGTGGTTTTTTTTATGTGAATTCGGGCCTGATTCTAAACGCGGACGAAGAGGCGGAACTGGCCGGGGTAATGGCGCATGAGACAGCCCATGTTTGCGCGCACCACGCGGTTCGCGAGCAGACGCGCATGAATTACGCGCAGCTGAGCACGATTCCGCTGATTTTTATCGGCGGCTGGACCGGGTACGGGATTTACGAGGCGGCCGGGCTGGCCGTGCCAATGACCTTCCTGAAGTTCTCGCGCGACTTCGAGGCGCAGGCCGACTATCTTGGTGTGCAGTACATGTATCGCGCGGGGTACGATCCGCAGGCATTTATCAGCTTCTTTGAAAAGATCCAGGCTCTGGAAAAGCGCAAGCCAGGGCTGGTGGCCAAGGCTTTCAGCGACCACCCGCAGACTCCCGACCGGATTCTGCACTCGCAGGAGGAGATTGCCCGGATTCTCCCTGCCCGGGACGAGTACACGGTGACGACTTCAGAGTTCGACGATATCAAGGCGCGGCTGGCGAGGATCGAAAACAAGCGCCGGTTGACCGACACCAAGGACAAGAACAAGCCTTCTTTGCGGCGGGCGAGCACCGATCCGAACAGCGCGGACCCGAACAGCAAGACCGACGACGGGCCGCCGACGCTGCATCGTCGCGAGGATCAGAACCTCAGGGCTCAGAACTAAGGCAGCTCCCGAATTGGTTTCCATCCCGGAACGGGCTTCGCGTATCTCCGCGGAGCCCGTTTCTTCTTGTTTGCGGCATTGGCGCGCTCTAGTGTGAGGGCGAGAGAGACGGCTCGACCCCATTCGCTGCATCGGGGCGAAGCCTGGACGTCGCGTGGTTTGCGAACGGGGCAACTTTCTCGGAAAGCCCGATCCCGATGAAGAAGATTGCCATGTTTGCGGCTGTGTCGCTGTTGATTCTCCTGCTGACTAAGATTGCGAACCAGGTTCCGCCGGAAGCGCCGCCTGGCGCGGCGTTCAGTTTGAAGGCGCAGAAGGTGGTGCAGTGTTCTTCTGCCGAGATCACGCTGGTGGACAATCACTTTACGGCGACGCACCTGGACAAGGATGCAAGCTGGCCGGACTGCTCGAGCTTTGGCAAGGACGATGCCTTCGACTTCTATTTGTCGCAGGGGGAGAGAACGCACTTTTTGAGTGAGGAGAAGACGGGCTGGTGGCGGCAGGCGATGTAGGGTTGAGCCGGGCCCGATCCAGGGCTCTGGAAATCGTTTTGATATTGCCTATTGTCAAACTGCGCACCATCCGTCGAAACAACGCAAGGGCTGGGGGCGGGTTGAGGAGCAGGCACAACGGACAGGGGGTGGGGAACGCGAAGCGCATTCGGCCCGAGGGAGAAAGCCGGTTAAAATCCTTTAACTGCCCGAAATTCCTTGAATTCACAGGTGAATCCGCGCTATACACAAGACTACCGGTTGGTTTGCCGGAATCTGTGCTGAGGCTTTCAGGCCTACAGGAGTCTTGAAATGCGTATTGCCGCGGCTCGCAACAATCTGCTGGTTCCCGAGGTGCGCGAGGTGATGGACATCCGCCAGGCCTCGGACTACCTGGGAATCTCGCCGGACACGCTCTATAAATATGCTTCGGAAGGGTTTGTGCCTGCGTTCAAGCTGGGCAACCGCTGGCGGTTCAAGCGCAGTCGGCTTGACGAATGGATGGATAGGCAGTCGGATATCCACGCCGCCGACGCGGAGCTTGATCCGCAGCAGAAGAAACCGGTTCGGCCGGCGATGTAGAAATCCAGTGGTCAGTGATCAGTTGTCAGTGGTCAGTTAACGCCCTCGGGCCCTGTTTCACTCTCACGGCCGTCATTTGCAGCGGCGCGGTGGCTGAGAACTGATCACTGACAACTGACAACTCTTCCACCCAGCGTGATAAAACTGACCGGGTGGACCATTCTTCGCGCATCGGTAAACTTCGCCGCAGGATAACCAGGGCCGGGCTCTCCGGGCTGTTGGTTACTCATCTTCCCGACCTCCGGTATCTTTCTGGATTTACTGGGTCAAGTGCCGCTCTGGCGGTTACGCGCAGGGGTGCGCGGCTGTTTACCGATGGGCGCTACACGGCGCAGGCTGCCGAAGAGGTGAAGGCGGCGCAGGTGGAGATTGTCTCCGGCGGGCCGGCGGTGGCGGCTGTCCAGTGGCTGGCGGCACAGCCGGGAGCCGAGACTGCCGGGTTTGACCCAACCTGGACTTCGGTTGCTGAACTTACCAAGTTGAAGGCAGCGCTTCCGGCAAGTTTGCGGCGGTCATTTTTGACACCACTTGCTGCACCGCTGGTGGAACCGCTTCGGCTGGTGAAGGACGAGGAAGAACTGGCGTTGATGTCCAAAGCGGCCCTGGTGGGCTGCGATCTGTTTGGGCATATTCTGGGGTTTTTGCGTCCGGGGCTGAAGGAGATTGAGGTGGCCGCGGAGCTGGAATATCGGGCGCGGCTTGCTGGCGCGGAAGGCATGTCGTTTGAGACAATTGTCGCATCCGGCGTACGCTCGGCGCTGCCCCATGGACGCGCCACAACGACCAAGCTGCCTCGCCGGGGGTTTGTGACGCTCGACTTCGGTATAATCCTCGGAGGCTATTGTTCTGATATGACCCGTACCGTGTACATGGGAAAGCCCAGGGACAGGGAGCGGGCAACCTATGAAGCGGTGCTTGAGGCTCAGGAGGCGGGCGTTCAGGCAGTGCGCGCAGGCGTAAGCTGCTCAGAGGTGGATGACGCCGCACGGAGCGTGTTGCGCAAGGTTGGTCTGGCGGAGGCATTTTCCCACTCGACGGGACACGGGGTGGGGTTGGAGATTCACGAGTCGCCGCGTATTGGCGCCGGACAGAAGAGCAGGCTGGTATCCGGAATGGTGGTAACCATTGAGCCCGGTGTTTACCTGACTGGCAAGTTTGGAATACGCATCGAAGATATGGTGGCGGTTACCACGACCGGCGGCAAGGTGCTGACGCCCGCACCGAAAGCGCTGATCGAGTTGTAACGAACTAGCTCCCTCGGCGGGAGACTCCCGAGATGGAGAAACAAGGAACGAATGAAACCAGAAGATATTTCAGATCTCAAGCAACTGATTGAGTTTTTGAAGGAACACCAGGTAGCTGAATTCGACCTGGACCGTGGCGACCTGAAGATCCGGCTCAAGTTCAACCAGGCGGCGTCCGCACAACTGGGCGACCTGGCGCGGTTGTTGGCATCTGCGCCCGCAGCAACTCCGGTTGCATCGGCTCCCATGGCCCCCGCTGCACCGGTTGCGCCCGCGGCAGACCCCAATGCCGGGCTGCACATTGTGAAGTCGCCGATCGTTGGCACGTATTACGGTTCACCGTCTCCCGGCGCCGCGGCATTTGTGGCCACAGGCGATCGCGTTGAAAAGGGCCAAGTCATCTGCATCGTGGAAGCGATGAAGCTGATGAACGAGATCGAGTCCGACGCCGCCGGTGAGGTTGTAAAGTGTCTTGTGAGCAACGGCCAGCCCATCGAGTTTGGGCAGCCTCTCTTTTCCATTCGTGTCAGTTAGGGTCCTGAATGTTTCGTAAGGTATTGGTAGCCAATCGCGGTGAAATCGCACTGCGTGTTTTGAATGCGTGCCGGGAACTCGGCATTCGCACGGTGGCTGTCTACAGCGAGGCTGACCGCAACTCGCTCCACGTTCGCTTCGCCGACGAGGCTATCTGCATTGGCCCACCAAGGCTGGCGGACAGCTATCTGAACGTGCCGGCGGTTATCTCCGCGGCTGAAATCGCGGACGTTGAGGCAATCCATCCCGGCTATGGGCTGTTGAGCGAGAACGCCAACTTCGCTGAGGTTTGCCGCGCCTCGAACATCAAGTTTATTGGTCCTCCGCCGGAGGTCACGCGGCTGATGGGCGAGAAGGAAAAGGCCCGCCAGGCGATGAAGAAGGCCGGTGTGCCGATCCTGCCCGGCTCCGACGGCGTGATTGTGAGCGCCGAAGAAGCTCAGGAGTGGGCGATTAAGGTCGGCTACCCCGTGATTCTAAAGGCCAAGGCAGGCGGCGGCGGGCGCGGCATGCGGATTGTGCGGACGGCTGAGGAGCTGCCGAATCTCTTTCACGCGGCGCATACCGAGGCGGCCAACGCGTTCGGCAACGGCGAGCTCTACATGGAGAAGTTCATTGAGCAGCCGCGGCATATTGAGTTCCAGATTCTGGCCGATGAGCGCGGGAATGTTGCCACGCTGTTCGAGCGCGAATGCTCCATTCAGCGGCGTCATCAAAAACTTATTGAAGAGGCGCCCAGCCTGCAGGTCACTCCGCAGATGCGCGAGGAGATTGGCGCGACGCTGTGCCGTTGCCTCAAGGACATTGGCTATCAGAACGCGGGGACGATCGAGTTCCTGATGGATGAGGACCGGCAGCTTTACTTCATCGAGATGAACACGCGCATCCAGGTGGAGCATCCGGTGACCGAGTTCATAACTGGTATTGACCTGGTGAAGGCGCAGCTGCGCATTGCGGCCGGCGAGCGTCTTGACCAGATTCTGCCGAAGACGCTGGAGATTCGCGGCCACTCCATCGAGTGCCGCATCAATGCAGAGCATCCGCGGAAGTTTACGCCTTCAGCGGGACAGATAACGGCATTCAATGTGCCGGGCGGCAACGGGGTGCGCGTGGATACGGCACAGTACTCTGAGGGTGTCGTTCCGCCATATTACGACTCGCTGATTGCCAAGCTGATTGTGCACGGCGTGAACCGCGCCGAGGCGATTGCCAAGATGCAGCGGGCGTTGAGCCAGTTTGTGGTGCAGGGCATTGAAACGTCGATTTCGCTGCACCAGGAAATCTTTGCGGATGCCGGCTTCCAGGCAGGCGAGTTCGACACCAAATTCATGGAGCGGTTCCTAGCTAAGCGGGAGAAGTAGCAGCAAAGCAGGAAGGTTTCAAGAGAACAGGGCTCAACTCGTTGGTTGCTTTAGAACTCGCAAATATAGTAATGGCCTAACAAGTGACCTACATTGCCTGCGCAATCTTCTCCAAGTCCGATTTCAGAGGCTAAGGGATGTGTGTGCTGAGCAACGGGTAAGGCGATCTCGTTGGTCTCATCGTGAATCAAGAGTTTGTTAGAGCCTGCGAATCCTGTAGACCAATCGTATGCAACAAATCGGCTTCCGTCAGAACTTGAAGAGGCGCCGAGTTGACCTGCTCCGAAGCCAATGGTTATTCCAAGGTGCACACAGTCCGCGACCCAATTGATTGGCCACCAGAGTAGTACTGGCACTATCATCGCAAGCAAGAAAGACGAGGCTCTGCGTGGCCGCTTCTTGATCGCAGAAATGAGCGCGACGCCCAAAAGAGCTATGCACGCAATTACACAAACAAGGACTGAGATGGCTTCGACTATCAGGTTCAACCGACCTGGGAAGCCACAGAGAAGCGCGAGCGCAGTGACGATCGTCAGGGACGTGAATACGGGCCAGAACAACCATCGATCCATTTTCAATTCTTCCAAATGTCGTGTCCCCAAGGTTCCTGCCAGAATTCACGAAGAACAACCGCAGTCATGTATGTCGCGTTGCGCCACCCAAGAAGATGAAAATGTGCGTTCCTTCCGTTGACAGTAGGAGCAGTATCTGCTTTCTCTTAAGAACAGCCGCCGATCCCTCACTTCGTTCGGGATGACAGTGCTCTTTCTAGGGTGATCGTCTGGGGGCGGGTTCGGTGGATCGGGCGAATCGAGAGATTGCCCGAATTTTCAGGGCAGATCCTTCGACTCACCACCCCCAAACTGAAAAGCGTTTGGGGCCCCGTTCGCTCAGGATGACAGAGTTTGTTGGTGATCCGAAATCTAGAGACCTTGCATTAGCCGTCGTGTTCGCCGAGAGCGAGGCGGAGTTGGTGAGACTCGCTCCAGGCCATGCGCAGACCGCCCGAGACCAGGCCGCGGCCCATCAGTTGAACGCTTCCGATGATGGCGCGCATGGCGCGGGGCGCCTTGCCAGTGGGCCACATTTCGCTCAGGGGGCGCATCACACCGTTTCTGTCGGGGTGGTAAACGCGATCATCCCAGTTGCGCGAACCCTGCGGAAACTCGGGGTAGTTGCGGATGGCGTCTACGGTGGATTGCAGAATGCGATGCTTCCAAGGTTCAGCATACTGAGGCATGAAGAGCATGTCGCTCTTCTTCTCGCGCCGAATCTCGTGCACGAACTCGGTAAAGCTGGTGGCATTGGTTAGGTTGATGTTGGCATTTGGCTCCACGCCGTGGCGATCGCCGCCGGAGATGAGCAGCATGTGCCACCGCTCAGCCAGCTGGCGCACGGCGCGGTTTTCTTCCCAGTGGCGCAGGCCATTCAACTCCAGGGCATGCAGGAACTGGCCGTTCTTCTGAAGGAACTCATTGACGAGGAACTGGTGCTTCTCCTTGCCGACGATGTAGAGGTCCCACATAGGGTGGTTGAAGACGATCAGCACATTCGGTTCCGCATGGAGGGCGGAGAGGATTTCAGTGAGGCGGGTGTCGACCGGGTTGGCGGTGTAGTCGGAGAGGGTGGCCATCCACTCGGCGGCGCGGGCGCTGGGCAGGTTGTGAATGCCGAGGTGGAAGGACTGACAACCGTAGGGGGCGCTCCACTCGACGGAGACCGGAATCTGGCGGGCGCTGGGGACGGTCCGGAGCAGCATCGGCGCGTTGATGGTGTCGTGGTCGGTGATGGAGACCATGGCAGCGATGTCGAGCTTTTCAATCTGGGTGCGCTCGAGGTCGAACGCCAGCTTGGGCGTCATGGGAGGGGTCCAGTAGGCGGCGGCATAGTTGATGGCGATGCCGTATTTGTCTTTGGAGCGGCGCTCAAAGCGCGAAAGCAGGGGGCGCATCACGGGATACTGGTTGCCGAAGTTGGCCAGGAAATCGAGCGTTTCCGAGGACTGGTTGGTGTGGCTGTGGAGGGAAATGCCGGTGCGGAATCCGCTTGGTGCGTGGGGATCGCGCCACAGGTACGAAATGGTTGATTTGGACATTTCAGCTCCTTCGCCGTGGTTGTTTCCGGATTTCTGCACCCAGTATCCTCTCCTTTCCGTAAAAGGGAAGTTAAGATGCGGCGAATTGCCGTTCAATTCACGAAAGAATCAATTCAGTTACCAGAGAACCCTGCAAAAGCAGGCGAAAACCCTAAATAAAATTCGCCGAATTGTTGCATTCCCGGTTCATTTTTCGACGGTTGAGCCGATTGACGACAAAATCGGCGCGTCCAGGCAGGGGCAGCCGGGGCGGAACCGCTCTCTCCTGCAATCAATATATTTCAATCAGATGAATTGAGGTGGGTTTCTGTGGGAGTTCATCAAGTGCCCTGTCCCCAGAGTTCTTGGCGAAAGCCCAGAAGAACAAACGCAGATCCTTCGACTCACCACCCCCAAACTGAAAAGCGTTTGGGGCCCCGTTCGCTCAGGATGACAGCCTCCTTTCTATTATGAATTCCTGGGACAGGGCACTAGAGAGTCGCTGTTGCAGCGTCGATGCGGCTACTTGCTGGTTTGGGCTATTTCGGGACCGAGGAAATCCTCGAGGGTCCAGCCGGCCATGAGCTCTTTGCTTGCGGCCGCTGCCGCGAGGGCTGCCGTGGCCTGCTTTCCCGCCTCTGCCTCAACGGCCAGGTAGTTATCGGTGAGTCCCTTTTTGAGCATGGCGAATGCTTGCTCCGGCGTATCGGCATATTGGAATAGATCAATGTCCTTGGGAGAGATGGCGCCCGTGTCGACGAGGACATCGAGGTTGAAGACTTTCTTCCAATACTCGGAGCCGTAGATGACTACTGTGATCTTCTTGGCCAGTTTCTGGGTCTGGGCCAGGGTAAGTACCTCGAACATTTCGTCGAGGGTGCCGAAGCCGCCGGGGAAGACGACGAGGGCCTTCGAGAGGTAGGCGAACCAGAGCTTGCGCATGAAGAAGTAGTGGAACTCGAAGTTGAGGCTGGGGGTGATGTAGGGGTTTGGGGCCTGCTCGAAGGGGAGGCGGATGTTGAGCCCGATGGTTTTGCCGCCGGCTTCGTGAGCGCCGCGGTTGGCTGCCTCCATAATGCCGGGGCCGCCGCCGGAGGTGACGACAAAGCGGTGACGCCGGGAGGGAATCTGCATGGCCCAACTGGTCAGCATCTGGGCAAGCCGCCGGGCGTCTTCGTAGTAGCGGGCCATTTCGACGGCCGCTACGGCGCGCTTACGTTGCAGGTCGGTGGCTGTTCCCTCCACGATCTGGGGAATGCTGGCCGGCTGCTCGGAGCTGGGCGCGGGCTGGGTGGAACCTGTGTTGTCGAGCAATTCGAGTGCATGATCGGCCTCTTCGCGTCCGCGAAAGCGCGCTGAACCGAAGAAGACGACGGTGTCCTGAATCTTCTCGCGGCGGAAACGGGTGAGGGGCTCAAGGTACTCGGAGATGATGCGGATGGGACGACCGTCCGCGCTATCGAGGAAGAGAGGATTCTCGTAGGCCAGTGGAGCCTTATCAAGTGGCGGGGGCGTCGCTGTTTTCGCTTCCTGGGGGGCAGTTTCGGAATCTGATTCGAGGTTGCTCATTGCTTGTCCGATCCATGCCGGATGGCATCATGGAATGCAATCCAGAGATTCAAAAGGCCCAGGCCCGAAACGATTCCCCGTACCGCGCCATTGGCCGCGTAGATTGAAAGCGTGGGGAACTGCAGGAAGATGGGGTTCTGGTCCCAAAACATGCTGGACCACGGTGCATAACAAACCGCCAGGCCAATATACATCCGCAGCAGGACGCGCAGGAACAGCTCAGATTTCTCAAGCCAGCGAGGAATACGCCGCGGTGGGTGCATCGCGAAAGGAGATGGCTGGGCCTGACTGGGGCCGGCGTTGTTTGGGTCCGCAGAGTCGACTGCCGTGCCAGGCTGTAGAGCCGGGTTCGCGGGTAACGAGGGCGATGAAAATTCCGGCTGCTGGGGCATTCTCTCTGGTTTCATCCGGCAAACCTGATTGCCGGCCGGTTGCGGGCATTTCGCACGAGCCGGCCAATCCGACTCGGCTCAGGGTAGCCGTACTGAAACGGTATCACAGCAACGCCATCGATTCTTGCCACCAAAAGTCGCATCGGGATGGGCGCGTCACCGAGAACAGACCATATTGCACCCCGATCCAGCTTGGCCGCACGAAATACCTGCTTGCGATGGGACGGCAGCAGGCGTAAATTGGATGCCAGATGCTCTTGGGAGACTCCTTCAAGGAGATTGCTCATGAATAAACTCGCGGCCCTCTCAATTGCTGTTCTCTTCGCAGCGGCCGCATTGTCGGCCCAGACTACCGGACAAGGCCATTCCCGGGCCGGTATGGAAAAAGTGGTGACGAGCACCGCGCCCGACGGGTCCACAATTTGGACGACAGAGCCGATGACCGAAGCGGTGAGGCAAAAGGCGCAGCGTCTTCTGGCACCTTTTATCAATACATGCCCAGTCTCGTTGAGCGCACAGCAGTCGAGTTCGGCATACAGGCGCGAGGTGGGCAGCGGAAGTGGCCGGCCAGAGGGTCCCGCGCAGTGGATTCATCTCAGCATCGCGAGCCCTGATTCACGGCGGGTAGTGGCAGCAACCGTGACAGTGCATGGATTTGCGGATAAGAGCCGCATGGTTCCGGCCTCGTCGGCGGTGTTGTCGAGCAGAGACAGTTCGGATGCTTCCCGAACAGTCAGTGTGCGCTTCTCAACGGGAGGGGGCAGCGACGTTTCGGCGCTGGTTCGAGTGGCGGACCTGACCGGTGTTACCGCGCTTGACCTGAAGGCAGTAACCTACGCAGATGGTTCGACCTGGCAGGTTGCTTCGGGTGGCGCTTGCAGCGTTCCAGTCAGCGGGCTGATGCTTATCGGGAACCGGTAGGTTAGGCGAATCCGTCACCACGACCGTGGGATGGGGACCGGCTTAGCGGAGCGCCAGTTCGGGCTGGATTTCGTAGTTGCCATAGTCGATGGTGAGAGTTGCGGTGCCGCCGATGCGGACTTTGGTCTCGCTCCGGACTAACTGGGGCAACCAGAAGCCGTTCGTCTTTGCGCTGGTGAAGTGGATGAGGGTCTTCGAGATCCAGAAGGATGGGCTTTTGGCGGGTTCGGTCTCCATTTTCGAGACGGCGAAATCGGCGGCGTCCACCCAGACTCTGCCGCGATAGAGGAACGTGCTGGAGGTCTTCGGCTCGACCTCAAGGACGTAGGCGGGGCGGCCGGAGACATCTTCCGTTCCCAGCAACTTGAATCGGTAGTTTTGATGGTTCAGGGCGGTGGAAGCTTTCTCTTTGCCTGCTTCCCTCTCGCTTTCGACAGCGCGCTTCAGAACCTTGTCGCACAGGGCACCCGATCCGCTCTGCGATACGACGTGAAAGCTCTTGCCGTTGAAGGCATCGAAACTGACTTCAACCTCCATTTTGGCGCCCACCTTGGCGGCGAAGCCGTGGTACTCCACCTGGTAATGGCGAACCGCTTTGTATCCCTTCAATTCGTCGGTCTGCGCCTGATTGTGCTGCTGCATTGCAAGCACAATCTGGCTCTCATTCAGGCTGGCCGGGGGGAGTTGAGCATCATTCTGCCCCCATACCGAGCCCACGGAAAACGCGAAAGCAACCGCAAGAAGGAGTGCTTTGCCGTTTGGGAAGACCATGAGCGGAGGATACATCCGCAATTTGAACGGGAGGTGACGGCTGTATTGACGGCGGACGAAGTTGCGGGATAGGAATCTTGAGGGTAAATACGGGGTACGGATGGCATGCCCCACAGTCTGTTCAGCGGGAGCATCTGCAAGATCCAGCGAACGCAGTGAATCATACGCCGCTACGACAGGGCGATCGATGCAAAAAGGAACAGGTTCAAAAGAATGGGCAGGCACCGTGTTCGGATGCCTGCCCTGGTTTGGTTCGAGTTGTGTTTGGTTCCAGCTTTGTTAGTTGATGACGAGGGTGAAGGTGGAGGTGCTGGTGATGGTTGAGGTGACCGAATCCTGGCCGGTGATCGTGATGGTGTAGTTGCCCGTGGGCGGGTTGGACAGGGGTGTGTTGGTGACTCCGCCGCAGGCCGTGACGGCGAGACCGGCAACCGCCAGAGCAAGAACGGCGACCAGGCCGCGCAGCTTGCGCGAGGAGCGTCCCAGGAAGCCAATCAGAAGGAGCCCGGCGAAGGCCACTGTGTACGGAGTGGGATTGCCGCGGGTGTTCTTCGCGGTGGCGCCGGGATGGAGCATGCGGAAGGCACGCTTGCCACTCGGCCGCATGGCTCCGGTTGTAGCGCAGTCCGCAGCATTTGCGTCGAGGGTGAGCTGCGTGGTTGCGGCGGCAGTGCTGGTGATTGGAACCACTCCGAAGCCTGCGCTGTTTGTATCAGTGAACTGGTAGCACAGGTTTTGGAGCGCGCTGTCATTGGAGGTGTCGAAACTCAGGTAGACGGTGCCTGTGTACCCGCTTGCCGGCTTGACGGTGATGGTTTCATTACCGGAGCTTCCCTGGGCAACGGTCAGCGAGGCGGGGCTGGAGCTGACAGCGATGGTTCCGGAGCCGGAGCTGATGGTTGCGACCTCAACCGTAACGCTGCCGGTGGAGGCTGCGTACGTGGTGTTTGCGACGTACGCGGCGAGGATGGTGTGTGCTCCGGCAGTTGCGAACGATGTGGTGTAGACGTAGGTGCCGTTCGAGGCCAGAGTCTCAGTGATCGGCGTACCGCCGTCAACGGTAAGGGTGACCGTGCCGGTTGGCGTGCCCGTGGTGCCGGTGACGGTGATAGTGAAGCTGACGGAGGCATTCACGTTGGGCGCGCTGTTGGAGGCGGTGATGGCGGTGGTGGTGGCGATGAGGGCGACACCGGTGCTTGCCGGCCACGCAGTAGCCAGGTTAGTTGCGTCGATGGAACCCAGGCCGGTTACCTGGTCGTAGCCGACGCCGGCGGAAAAGCCGGGGTTGCCTCCGGCGCAGTTTCCCGACGTGATGCAATCGTTGTTGCCCGTAGTTATGTCATGGAAGGCCAGAGCATAGGTGGCACTATTGGAAGCCAAAGTGTAGAGGGTTGGGTTGATGAGACCCTGGCCGGTGGTGTAGCCCTGTTTCTGGTTGATGAGGGCGAGGATCCCGGAGAAGATGGGGGCGCCGAAGCTGGTGCCTCCGGCAGCGGTTAGATAGCCGGTGTTACCGTCTTCAAAGCCGCTGGTGCAACTGCCGGTTTGCCCGGTGGACCAGGCGCTGGTGTCGCTGCTGCAGAACAGGTAGCCGGGGATGTTGGGCGAAGCATAGATGGACAGGTCGGGAACGTCGCGCTGGCCGTCGGAGGGGATGCCGCTGACGCCGGTCTGCCAGGTGGGCTTGGTAAAGAGAGTGCTGGCCCCGCCGCCGCCGGAACTGAGGCAGTTGGTTTGCCCGGAGCAGTTGGAGGGGTCGTCGTTCCAGGCCATCTCAGGAATGTATTGCAGGACGGAATTGACGATGTCGCTAGAGGCCGAGTCGGATTCCCAGTAGCCATCGCCGACGGTAGTGTAATTGGAGTTTGCACTGCTGATTTCGGTTCCTCCGACGCCGGTCACATTGGGGCTGCTGGCGGGGTAATCGACCGCAAGGGCCTGCTGCTGGGTTGTGGTCAGGCCATTGATGCCATAGCAATCGGTAGATCCGTCGTCGCCTGCCGCGGCCACGATGGTTTGTCCCTGTGCGGTGCCCTGTTCGAGGGTGGTCTCGAGGGTTTGGCCATTGAGCGATACTTCGCAGGTGCCGTAGCTGCTGCTGACAATGGTGCCGATCTTCTGATCGATGGCGTATTGCAGAGAATCGAAAGCGCTGTAGCTGGAGTTGTTGCCGACGTAGACGAAGTTGATGCTGGCGCCGGGAGCCATGGCGTTCGACCACTCCAGATCGAGATCCGATTCCGCTTCATCACCATTGGTCTGCACGGTTGAGTCGCCGCTATTGGGAACGAGGTAGAACGTAGGGTCCTTGATGGAGAGCCCCGAGTTCGTCTGAAAGGCTTCGAGATCGCTGGTGAGCACGGCTGACTGGCCGATGATGGTGATGGACTGGCCGGTTCCGGTGACGCTTGCGTTGAGGAGCGGACTGATGTCGTAGGCAGTATAGATATCGCCGGGGGCAAACAGGATCACCTGATTTGAGGAATTGGTGCTGCCAGCGCCGGTAAACGATCCCCTGGTTCGCAGATTCGCGTGCATGTTTTTCTGCAGCAAGACCTGGGCATGGGGGTGGAAGTCATCAAGGTTCTCGACGCTGAGGACCGCGGAGGCAAAAGCGGACGGAACGCTGAGCGCGGTGGAGGGCGCGAAATGTTGGGTGCCGTTGATGTTGTAGTGATGCAACTCAGTGGCGAAGGCGAGTTCGACCTGGCGCGCGGTCCCTGAGAAATGGATGGCGTTCTTGCTGCGCGCTACCTCGTCGATGGTGAATCCCTGCTCCTGGAGCCAGTTTTCGACCTTGCTGACGTCGGAATCGGCCATGCCGAAGCGAGCCGCGAACTGGTCTGGAGTAAGCCACTGGTGATAGAGCGGCGATGCCGGATTCTGCTGGGCGGTGATCAGGTTCTTGAGGTCCGCCTCCTGGGCCGCGGAACGGCCGAAGATCATGGTGATGCCATTGAGGCGTGTATCTCCGCTCAAGCGTCCGGCGTCATATTGGGCCTGCGCCAACGGGTGGAGGGAATCCTTCAAGATGGACCGCTCGGCGCTGCTGATCTGTGAGGAGATGCGGGGAGCTACAACTTGCGCGCCTGCAGACGGAAGGATTATGGAGCAAATGGCCAACAGGCCGGTTGCCCAGGAGAGCCTGTGCCGTGGGATTGCAGTAATTGTCTTCATAGCCATCCTTCTAAAGTGGGGAGGTTGAAAAACTTGAAACACACGTACCCTGCCGGGCAGTCTTTGAGTTCTTGCACGGCCAAAGGCAGATTAACTTCTTGACAGAAGGCAGAAGAGGGAGTTCGGAGACGCGCTGCTGTGGCGCGTTGCCTGAGGGCTCGAGGTGGTCCCCGATACGCCCGGCGATGTCTCCGATTCATTTGACACCGCTTTGATTGAAAAGTTGCGGTGCTGTTCAATTGTGAATGGGCGGGTGACGCCAGTGATGAGCAATAGGAGTCTGAACCGGCTGGAAAGCAGCGGCCGGACCGGGCGCTCTCAGTGTCTCAACTAGAGTCGGAAATACACACCAATCATGGGCTCGGCAGTATGCACGAATGCTTTACTCGAACTGTAGACGGTGCTCATGTCAGGAGCGCGGTCGAGATTGCCGCGGTACTGCAAGCGCAGGCCGATGTGCGGAATCAGGCCCCAATCAAGGCCGCCTCCGTAGACGAAGACGCCCTTGGTGGAACTAGTTGCGGCTTGCGAGCCGGAAGAAGGCTGGTTAAATAACAGTCCGCCGCCGCCCAACGCAAAGGGGCGCAGATTGGCGATTTTGAAGGAGGCGATCCAGTCTGCAGTGAACTCGTGCGCATGGGCGGACACGACTGCGGGAACGATTGGGCCGCACGGAATACCGCAGGTGACTTGCGGGGAATAGACCTGGTTGTCGCCGTTGAAGCTGTAGGTGCCCTCAAATCCGACCAGCGGGTTGCTGATGTGGCGCACCTCGAGGATGCCGCCGGCGGCATTGGACGGGCTTTGCTCGATGCCGTTGCCGGTGGTTCTGCCGCTGTACGCTCCATAGACGCTGAGCCCGATGTCGGTCTGGGAGATAGCTTTGACGGCCGATGCCTGGGCAGAAGCGATGGTTCCGCCGAGTACGCCGAGCGCGGAAAGCAGGATTGCGGGTTTCAACCAGAGTTTAGTCATGAATGCCTCACCTAAAATGACGAAGATTGCAGGGAACGCACATTTTGTCGACCCGGACTGGACTTCGAGGGCTTGGATGTAGCGGGAGCGCATTGGGTTATCCGCGGCCCTGCCAAAGGATGGCGCGACTGCTATCCCAACCCGGCGGATGGGTGAACAGCTGTGTTCGGAAGCGGACAGCCATGTTCGGCGATGAACGGTGGGAAAGGTGACTCTCGACCTGCAAAGAGCCATAAGATCTCAGGAATCAACTGCGAGATCAGGTCTAGGGTTGGCGAGACGATTGCTGGGCAGATCCTGAAGGACGCGAGTGTCCTGAGTCCGGATTCTTTTGTAAAGCACGCGAAAGAACAAATGCAGATCCTTCGACTCACCACCCCCAAACTGAACAGCGTTTGGGGCCCCGTTCGCTCAGGATGACAGGCCTTTTTGTATTGGGGGTATTGGATTCAAGACAAAAGCCCAGATAGTTTTGGAATCAGGAGACAAGCCATGATCGCGCTGTGGATACAGGACATTCGCTATGCATTTCGCCAGCTTCGCCGCTCGGGATCGTTTACGGCAGCGGTGGTGCTGACGCTGGCGGTGGGTATCGGGCTGAATACGGCCATCTTCACACTGGTGGACTGCGTGCTGCTGAAGCCGCTCGGCTATCACGACGCTAACCGCATTTACTCGATCGACACGCGGTTTCTGGACGAAGGCCGGTCGATTGCCAGCGTGGGCGGTGACGACTATGTGGATGTTGCCACAAACGTTCATTCAATGGAATCGATTGCGTACTATGGCGGGGGAGATGACGGAATCGAGTTAAATGGGCAATCACTTTATCTCGGCATAGCCGGGGTGAGCCCGCAGTTTGGCAGCGTGATGGGGGTTGAGCCGGTGGCCGGGCGTCTGTTTCATGACGAACCGGACGGTGCCGAGGCGCTTGTGGGTCAGGGCTTTGCCGAGCAGCACTTCGGGTCATCTCAGGCGGCGCTTGGGCAGCCACTGCGCTACGGCGGCAAGGTGAAGACGATTGTGGGCGTACTACCGGCTGGGTTCTCGTTTCCGGAGCGGAGTGCAATCTGGCTGGAGATGAAGCAGAAGCCGGAGACGCCCAACCGCACTGCCTATAACCAGAGCGCGGTGGCGCGGGTAAAACCGGGGGTGAGCTCGGCGCAGGTAAATGCCGAGTTGCATGCCCTATCGCGGCGGCTGCAGGCGGCCTATCCCGATGACAAAGAGAAGGCGATGGAGGCGGTTTCGCTGCAGGATGAGATTGTAGGGCCAATCCGGCCAATGCTGAAGCTCCTGATGGGCTCGGTGATGGTGGTGCTGCTAATTGTCTGCGCCAACATTGGCCATTTGCAGCTTGTCCGGTCGACCGAGATGCGGCGGGAGGCGACGATCCGCACGGCTTTGGGAGCGACGGTGGGGGCCATCGGGCGTCGCGCGGCGATTGAGTCTCTGCTGCTGGCACTGGCCGGCTGCGGTCTCGCGCTCCTCGTTGCCCTGCCGGCGCTGCGCCTGCTGACGGTGATGGCTGGGGACCAGATTCCGCGGCTTGAGGATGTTCACCTGAACTGGGATGTGCTGTTGTTCTCGTTTGCAATGAGCATGGCCACGATGTTGGTGACGTCTCTGTTGCCGGCATGGCGAGCGGGCACGACGAGCCCGGCGGCGGTGCTGAAGCAGGAACAAGGCAGCAGCAGCGAGAGCCGTAGCGCTCGCCGTTTGCGCGATGGGCTAATTGTGGGAGAAGTGGCGCTGACGCTGACGTTGAGTGTGGCCTCGGTGCTGCTGGTGCGGCAGATGATTGCGCAGTCGCATCTGGAGCTGGGATTTACGGCCGATAACCTGTTGGTTATGGACTCGCACGTTTCGGTTCCGGCCGACAACTACGCCGCTGCATACCCGGCCATCCACCAGGTGATGGACGCAATCGCCAAGGTTCCGGGAGTGACCAGCGTATCAGCCGTGCAGGGCGTGCCGATGGGCGGGCGCGCGGTGGGCGTGGGTTATGCGATCCATGGCCGCTCGGAGTTTAAGCCGGGCGAGAAGCTGCCCTATGCGGATATGAATGCGATCGCGCCGGGATACTTTGAAACGATGGGAATCCCGTTGCTGCAGGGTCGACTGCTGACGGATGCCGATAATGCGAACTCCGAGATGGTGCTGGTGGTCAGCAAGGAGCTTGCCGAAAAGCAGTTCCCGGAGCAGAATCCGATCGGGCAGCAGATCATGTGCGGATACGACGACAAATCAGGCTGGTGGACCATCGTCGGCGTGGTGGGCAACGTGAGGCAGAGAACAGCGGCTTCCCCGGTTTCGCAGTCAATGTATGTGCCGTTTGCGCAGCACCCGGACCGGGCAGCGGACGCGCAGATGGTGGTGCGAACAGGCATGGATCCAGGGGTGCTTGAGACCACTCTGATGCCAATGATGAAGCGGGACTTTCCTCAGGTGGCCGTGAGCTCGACAACCATGCGCGAAGCGGTGGGGGAGTCGACTCGATCGCAGCGGTTCCGGACAATCCTGTTTGGGTGCTTTGCCGGAGTGGCGATTCTGCTGGCCGCGGTGGGGATGTACGGCGTGACGGCCTACACGGTGACGCAACGGCGGTTTGAGTTTGCGCTGCGGTTCGCACTGGGAGCTCAGCGCGGGCAAATTGTGGGAATGACGGTGAAGCACGGCATGGCGGTGACCGGGACGGGGATATGCCTGGGCGTGGGGCTCAGCCTGGCGCTGTTGCGCGTGGTGGGAAGTCTGCTTGGGAAGTTGCCGGCGTTCGATGCTGCTTCGTACGGGATTGCGATTCTGGGAGTACTGGCCATTGCGGTCACGGCGGCTCTGATTCCTTCGCGGCGCGCCGCACAGGCGGAGCCGATGCGGGTGCTGCGCGGGGAATAGCGGGCAGGCTTCTC
>Ga0302320_10005166_pt1 | contig 29355 bp, 21 predicted proteins | sample Bog_T0_3_FD_202130 | JGI IMG/M metagenome (GOLD analysis project Ga0302320, IMG submission 202130) | Peat permafrost microbial communities from Stordalen Mire near Abisko, Sweden - Bog_T0_3 | ecosystem: Environmental > Terrestrial > Soil > Wetlands > Peat | place: Sweden: Abisko, Stordalen Mire...
CCCGTAGCCTGTTCGATAGTAGCCCTCCCTTCAATGGACGACACCTGCCTCGGCGGGCAAGGAGCCCAGTCCCATCGTGACCTATTTGCAGTTTGCCAGACGGCGGAACAACGACAGCTACGTCGATTCAATCTGCCCCAGATGCTATCTGACCATTGCTCACGGCAGCACAGAAGAGCAGCTCATGCAAAGCGAACAACTCCACACATGCGAGCCAGGGAGAATCACCGACTGGGGGATTCAATGCAGAACATGCAACGAAACCATTCCCCTCGGCACACGCCTCGACCCACGCTTTGCGGACTTTTTCGCATTCCTGAAGCCGGGGTCATTCCGCTGCCTTCATGGCCACACGCACACCTACGACTCCGACGATGTGTTCTTCTTCTCCTCGTCGCCTGAGACGCCAGTCACAGAAGCCGGGATACAGGGGAACCGAGCAAACTATGAGCTGCTCAGCCCGCCGGAATCAACCTCCTGGCTGAATCGCCGCCAATCCGGAAGTGACCGGCCCGCAGACTCATAGGTCAAAGCGCGTTGGCAGGTGGCCCGCTCATCACAGCCGTAAAGCATGTCATGGAACTTGACAATACAGCCGCGATGAACAGGGCACAGACTTGCCTATTCGCGTAGCGCAAATGGGTGGCATGATCCGTGAACTGGCCACCTGCCGCCGCGCAATAACGAAAGGACATAACGCCCTTGAACAGGGCAGAGGGGACCAAAGGTGCAAAGGATCAGCAAAAAAGTGTGAGTGTCCAACCCAGCGCGGCTTCCGAGTGGCGCGGCGTCCAAAATCAGCCGGGACACCCAACAACTCCAACCCCGGCGCGTCTATCATAGAGCCAGCTTGACTATAACCAGACTTGCAGGCAGGGTTTCCTCGATGACGTTTCGTTTTGGTCCATCATTCACTGTTGTTTTGGCCGCAGTTTCGCTGTTGGCATGGGTTCCTGCTGCGCGGTTGTGCGGACAGTCCTCTGAAAGCAGTTCAACAAAACAACGGGGATCCTCATCTCAGCCGTTTCAACAGGAGAAGGCGCCATCGCTGGTGGATCCCGCGGGTCCGACCGTGTCGCTGATACCTTCAGAGCCGGTTTTTGTGATGGCCGCGGCGCTGAATTCATGCGGATACGACGAAGGGCTGGACGAGAGTGCGCCGGTGCGCAAGCGAATCCGAGCGGAGATTAACGATGCTCTGGCCAAGAGCGAGGACGCCCGCAACAAGCGGGACCAAGTCTGCCTTTACATTGCACAGCACCGGATGACAGGTTCCGATCGCGACGTTGCGCAGTACATTTCACTCGCGCTGTATCTGACACCGCCGCCGGAACTTGAGGTGTCAGAAGATCTGGCGGAGATGCCTCCTGACTCAACCCAGGTGGTGGAGATTGTCCCGCTCTTGAAGGACTTTGTCGCGGCTGTCGATCTGCATGGCATCTGGCTAGCCACCCACCACATCTACGATGAAGAGGCCGACCGGCTGCACGATCCGCTGACGAAGATGATTGTCGGGACCAACCTGTATCTCAAGATGCCCTCTTCGACGTACATCGGACGGCGCTTTGTGGTGGTGTTTGAGCCGCAGTTTTCGCCGCACATGGTGAACGCCCGCATCTACGGGAGTGATTACGTGGTGGTGGTGTCGCCGGTAAACGGGCAGATCCGCATGAACGACGTGCGGCATGTCTACCTGCACTACATGATTGAACCGCTGCTGCTGGCGCGGGCAAACGCGGTGGACCGAACGCAGCCGATTTTGAAGGAGGTCCGGGACTCTCCTCTTGAGTTTCGCTACCGTTCAGACACGGTGCCACTTACGATCGAGTGCCTGATCAAAGCCATTGAAGCGCGAACGATGGAGACCGGGGTGCCGGAATACAAGATTCCTGCGGGAGTGGATCGGTCGGAGCTGCCGCGATACGAGCATGAAATGCAGGTTTACCAGTCAAAGGTGGATGCGGTCCGTGTCAAAGCAGTGAATCACGACATGACGCAAGGTTTTGTGCTGACGCAGTACTTCTACGAACAACTGATTGCGTTTGAGAAGGACCCGGCGAGCCTGACCGACTCGATTGGCGAGATGGTTTATAGCATGGATGTGGACCAGCAGGTTCATCGGGCGCGTCAGATTGAATTTGACAAGGAAGCGGACGGCGATGTGCTTACCAGGAGCAAGCCGCGCAAACTGACGGGGCTGGACCTTGCGGAAGCGCGCCTGGCGGCAGGGGATACGGCTACGGCTGGCGCCATGGCGCGGCAGGCTCTTGCGGTTCGCGGGGACACTTTGGACACGGTCGCGGACAGCGCACGGGCCAACTTTATCCTGGCGCGGGTGGCCGTTATGACCGGCCATCCTGAAGATGCGATCAATGGCTTCCAGAAGACACTTTCGACGAGCAAAGAGCCTCGCTTGGTTGCGTGGTCGCACATTTACCTGGGCCGGATGCTGGATCTGGATTGCAAGCGCGACGAGGCTGTATCGGAGTATAAGGAAGCGTTGGAATCGCGCGATGGACAGCAGGACACGCGGGTGGCTGCCGAGCGAGGGGTGAAGACGGCGTATGCGGTAAAGGGTCACACGTGCGATGACGACGCGGATGACTCGACGCCCGATGCTGCGCCGGGCAAGACGGCAACGCCTCAAGGTGGAACTCCGGCGAAGGCTGGGACACCCAAGCAGCCCTGATTCGGAGTGATCGGGAAGGCCTTGGCGTGGTGGGATGACGCATCGGGATGAGGGAAGCTTTAGCTTGAGGTTCCGCACCCAAAGTAATCAAGCGGAGTTGAAATCGAAAGAGAACGATTGGGGAACAAGTGGAAGCCGATTTGGCCGAATTGGAAGCTGCACTCGGGCATGGTTTTGAAAACCGTGATCTGTTGGTGCGCGCCCTGACACACCGGTCATTGGCCAACCAGAAGGTAACTGCGGGTGGTGATGCGCCTCCGGCCGGCGCAGGCGACAACGAGCGCATGGAGTTTCTGGGGGACGCGGTGCTGGGGCTGGTGGTGGCGGAAGAGTTGTTTGCGTCTCATCCGGAATGGCATGAGGGGGAGCTGACTCGGGTGCGGTCCCAACTGGTGAGCCGCCAACATATGGCAGAGGTTGCCGCGTCGATCGGCCTGGGCATTCATCTGCGCCTGAGCCGTGGGGAAGACAAGAGCGGCTTGCGGTACAAGAGCACCGTTCTTTCGAATACGATGGAAGCAGTGATGGCGGCGCTGTTTCTTGATGGCGGCCTTGAGCCGGTACGGGATTTTGCACGCAGCCGTGTGATGGGCGAGGCGGCCGAACAACTGGCCGAGGAGCTGCGTTCGGGGGCCGCGCTGGGCAACTATAAATCGGCGTTACAGGAGCATTTGCAGGCGGAGCGGACTGGAACACCGGTGTATAAGGTGAAGAGTGAAAGCGGACCCGACCACCGCAAACGATTCCTGGTGGAGGTTCGGCTGAAGTCGGAGAGCGGTGAGCCGGGCCAGCCACTGGCGCGTGGAATGGGAAAGACCAAGAAGGATGCCGAACAGGACGCCGCACGGAGCGCCCTGGAGCGGCTGACGGCAAATGGGGCCAGTGGGCCGGAAGGGACGCAGGAGGAAGAAGCAGCACGATGAGCACGCCCGCACAACTGATTGTCCCGGTGGAGCGGCCAGCTTCAGGGTTTCGGCTTCACCTGCCCACCGTGCCGGAGGCGTTTGCCTCGCTGCTGCAGACTGTGGTGGCGGCGCTGTTTCTGCTCACGTTTGTGCTGCAGCCGTACCTCATTCCTTCAGAGAGCATGGAGCACACGCTCCTGGTGGGCGATTTTCTGCTGGTCAACAAGCAGGTGTACGCGCCTGGAGGACTTCTGAGCCGGTGGTTGCTGCCCTATCAAGCGGTGAAGCGGGGCGATATTGTGGTGTTTCATCACCCCAATCCTCCTTATCTGGTGAAGCGGGTGGTCGGGGTGCCGGGAGACCGGTTACGCATCGAGGACGGGCGAGTCACGGTGAATGGAACGCCGCTCGATGAGCCTTATGCGGCCTTTGAACCGACCGCAGCAAATCCATTTCGCGACGATTTCCCGGGGAAGGTATACACCGATCCTCAGATTGACCCGATGTGGTGGCGGCAGATGCAGAGCTTGACCCACGATGGGGATTTGGTGGTGCCTCAAGGCGAATATTTTGTGCTTGGGGACAATCGCAATCACAGCAAGGATTCGCGCTTCTGGGGATTTGTGCCGAGGCAGGCGATTGTGGCGCGACCGCTGGTAATTTACTTTTCTCTCAAGCGTCCATCGACGACCGATGTGCAGCAGTCCGTGCTACAAGCCGCAGATGATAGACTCGGACACGATAGGCAGCTTTCGGCAAAACTGACAGGGTTTGCGCGCTGGAAGCGCATTTTCCTGGTGGTGCACTAGAGACAGTGGTTAGTGATTAGTGGTCAGTAAAGGCCCGGGCTCTTAGCTATCCACTAACCACTAACCACTAATCACTAATAATGAGCGATAGGATGACCAAGAAAAAAACGTCTGCCCTGAGTACGCCAGCTGAGGCAGAGCCGGTTCCCGTTCCCGAACCCATTGAAGTCAAAGTGGAAGAAACGCCTTTTGAGGCGGTCGCCAGCATTTGCTCTGTGCTGGTTGTGGGACTGTTCATCCTCACATTCCTGGGACAGAATTTTGTGATTCCGTCGGGGTCGATGCAGAAGACTCTGCTGGTGGGCGATCACCTGGTGGTTGATCAGGTTACGCTTGCCCCGCCGACGAAGTGGATGCCGCTGGTTCACTACCGCGAACCGCGGCGCAACGATGTTGTGGTGTTTTTCAAGCCGGTTGCGGACTCAAACGGCGAGTATCTGCACCTGGTAAAACGTCTTATCGGGGTTCCCGGCGACCACATTCACCTGAGCAATGGCATCGTCATTCTCAACGGGGTGGCACAGAATCTGCCAAAGGATGGAGACAACTCTCCCGGCCCCGGAGACAGGGACTTTCTGGACGAGTTTCCTACGGTGCCGCCGGTTGCTACCCCTGATGATCCCGGCGACGGAACCCCCGAAAGGTGGGCTGTCGACTTTCCCAACCACATTGAGAATGGGGACCTGGTGGTTCCACCCGGGATGTACTTCATGATGGGCGACAACCGGCACAACAGCCTGGATTCGCGCTACTGGGGTTTTGTGCCGCGCGAGAATATCGTAGGCCGCCCGCTCTTCAACTACTGGTCGTTCGAGACTCCGGACCGCGAGTACGCGAAAACGGGAATTGGCAGCTCCATTGCCTGGATGGGCCATGTGGTTCTGCACTTCTTCAGCGACACGCGTTGGAAGCGGACGCTGCACATCATTCAGTGATCGGTGGTCGGTTGTCAGTGGTCAGTGAAAATGCCCGAGCAACTGATGGCTGAAAACGGATAACTGAGAACTGATAAGGATCATGACGGAAGACGCGCAAGTCCGGCATAGAAGGCGCAGGCTGGTGTGGCTGGGGCTCGCGGCAGGCGCAGTATTGCTGGCGATTCTGGTGGCGGCACCGCTGGTGAGCCTTACCCGGTACAAGAGCCGGATTACCCATCTGATGTCCGCTTCACTAGGCAGGCCGGTGCGTTTGTCTTCGGTTGAGCTACGCATGCTTCCCCGGCCTGGCTTTGTGCTGAGTGACCTGACTGTGGAGGAAGATCCTGCGTATGGCGCTGAGCCGGTTTTGCGCGCCACCACGGTGACGGCTTCCATCCGGTTGATGTCTTTGTTAACCGGGCAACTGGAGATCAGCCAGATCAGCGTGGACGACGCCACGTTGAACCTGGTGCGGGTTTCGGAAGGCAAGTGGAATCTTGATCCGCTCTTCCGGACGGCGGCAGCAAAGGCTGGAGCGGGCGGCGCAACGGGACAGCACCGCGCCGTGCCGCTGCCCTACCTTGAAGCCACCAATTCGCGAATCAACATCAAGAGCGGCGCGGAAAAGCTGCCCTATTCTCTTGTGGAGACGGACCTTTCATTCTGGGAGGAAAAGCCCGGTGAATGGCGCATCCGGCTGCGGGGGCAACCCGCACGCACCGACGTGATTGTGCAGGGTTCGGACACCGGAGTGGTCCGGCTGGAAGGCAGCATTCACGCGGCGACAGAACTGCGGCAGATGCCGGTGCACCTTGACCTTGATTGGCGGGACGCGCAGTTGGGTCAGTTGGCCCGGCTGGTAATCGGTTCAGATCCTGGCTGGCGCGGAGACTTGACGGCCGAGCTTCATTTGGATGGTACCCCGGAAGCGGCGCAGATAAAGACGCGTCTGCGTGCGGCGGGAGTCCACCGTGCGGAATTTGCACCGGCGGCGCCGATGGATTTCGACGCCAACTGCGGCCTTGTTTATCACTACTCTACGCATGCCGTTGATGGATTGATATGCGACTCGCCGCTTGGTGACGGCCATCTCCGCCTGGTTGGGGAGATGCCCCCTGGCGGAGCACAGCGGAAGTTTTCGGTCGAGGTAAATAAGATCCCGGTGGCTGCCGGGTTGGATGCGCTGCGGACGGTGCGGAGCGGCTTTGGGCCTGGCCTCGAAGCCAGCGGTTCCATCAGCGGCAAGATCAGCTATGCCGAGATTGCGCCGGAGAAGGACGCTCGGCAAAAGGCGAGCGCTATAAAGGCGGGGCCCGGGAGAATGCACGCGGCGGCATTGAATAGCTTGCAGACCGGACCACTGACAGGGAGCTTGACTGTTGAGGGTTTCCGGTTGAGCGGTGACGGGCTCCGCGAGCCTGTTCTCATTCCAAAGCTGACTCTGGAGCCGGTGATCGTGCCATCCCAAAGGCAATCAACTACGGGAGCGCAGCCCGTCGCCAGTTCCCCGGCGCTGGGTGCAATTGTGGCTGTTTCAGCGGGCGCGGTTGTGCCGTTGACTGTGACCACGCGCTTCAGTCTATCCGGCTACCAGGTGGCCGTACGCGGACAAGCGTCAGTTGTGAGAGCGAAGGAACTGTCGCATCTGGCGGGTATGGGCGACGCAGGGTCGCTGGATGATTTAGCTGGAGAATCCGTCACTCTGGACCTGAGCGCCGACGGCCCATGGATGGATGGCGAGAGGGTGCCTCTAACCGGCACATCGGCGACGAGCTCAGCAGGTCCGGCAACCTCTGCTGCAACCGGAGTTTCGCCTGCGGATCGATTGGCCGGGACCGTCACGCTGCACAATGCCAACTGGAAAGCCGCCTATCTGGCGAGTCACGTTGAGATTCAGCAGGCTACCCTTCATTTTGACAACTTCGGATCGGGAGACGCTTCAGGATTTCGCTGGGACCCGGTGCTCTTTTCCTACGGTCCAGTGAAGGGGACCGCGAGCCTCACTCTGCCCTCCGGGTGTGCGGCTGGCCAACCGTGTCCAACGCGGTTTGCAGTGCAGTTTGGCGCGCTGGATGCAGCCGCTTTGCAGGCGGCGATTCTGGGCGCGCATGAAAAAGGGACGCTGCTTTCAGAACTGATTCAGCGTTTGAGCCCGTCGAGTCCGGCACCGTCGTGGCCGGAGCTGGTGGGCACAGTGAAGGCAGATTCGCTGGTGCTTGGGCCCGCGAAGCTGGATCAGCCCTCGGCCACTGTGCGCATTCTAAATACGGGAGTTGAGATCACGGCGTTCGATGCCGGCATGCTGGGGGGGCGGGTGCATGGTGGAGGGACCGTGAATACCGGAGATGCGAAACCTACCCGGCCGGCCTATGCGTTGACGGGATCGTTTGAAAAACTGAGCCCGGCTTCCGTGGGAGAGTTGCTGGGGCAGCATTGGTCTGGTGGCGTTCTCGGCGCGGATGGCAAGGTTGAAATCACAGGGTTCAGCGGCACGGACCTGGCGTCATCGGCAAAGGGTAAACTGCACTTCGATTGGCGCCGGGGGACGATGGTTCAGGCAGCGGGCACTCAGGATTCGATGACGACGCGGTTTGAGCGTTGGACCGGAGACGCGGAGATTGCAGGCGGCAAAGTGGATTTGACCGACAATGAGATGCATGAAGGCGGACAAGCCCGAAAGATCGAAGGCACCGTGCAACTTGAAGTCCCGGCGAAGTTCACGATCGTCGCGCCAAAAGAGAAGCTGGCGAAGCGCGGAACCGACTCCCGGTAAGATAAGAGAATGTCTTCATCTATTGATTCTTCCCCTGTTCTGATCCGCTGCAAGGGCATTCTGTTTGACATGGACGGCATCCTGATCTCATCGATCGGATCCGTCGAACGGTGTTGGACGAAGTGGGCCGAGATGCGCGGGATTGATCCGGCATACGCCATCAGCCATGCACATGGGCGCAGGAGCATTGAGACTGTGGCAGCGCTGCGACCGGACCTTGATCCAGAGGTGGAAAACGTCGTTATCGAGACTCTCGAAATCGAAGATACAGAGGGCGTTTCAATGCTTCCAGGGGTGCTGAAGTTACTTGCGGCATTGCCCAAAAAGCGTTGGACGGTGGTGACCAGTGCGACGGAGCCGCTGGCGCGCGTACGGCTGGGGGCGGGGGGCATTCCCGTTCCTGAGCGGATCATTACGGCGGAAAGCGTGAGCCAAGGCAAACCGCATCCCGCGCCTTATCTCGCAGGTGCGGCACTGCTGGGTTTTGCGCCCGAGGAGTGCGTCGTTTTCGAGGACGCGGAGTCCGGAACCAGGGCAGGCCGAGCCGCGGGCTGCACGGTGGTGGCCACTACGTTTTCGCATTCCATCGACGCGCTGGAGGCAGCGCATTACCTGGTTCCCGATGTGACGGGAATCGCTGTGGAAGTTCTCCCCGGCGATGAGGGACTCGCCCTGCGGTTTACGCCCCTACCGCGTTAGGGCTTATTCGCTGGCTTCGATACGGCGGCCGTGTGCGTCCTGCAGAGGGCGGGAGTTGACCTTGAAAAGCGCTGCAAAGGCCTGTAGCTGATCGCGGCTCAGAGTGACCTCCTGCTCGAAGACAAACCAGCGGACATCCTCCGTGCAGGGCGGGATTGTCAGCGAGCCGGTGTAGGTCCAATAGCCCCGGTCGGGGGGCAACAGGCCGCCGGGGTTGACGACTTCAGTGACCTTTTCCGTGTCCCCGGCTTTGGTGGGGAGGTGGGGCCAGAGGGCTGCGAGGACTGCGTTGGGCGGGGTGGCACGGTCCTCGGCGAGGCGGATGGCGACTACGGCCTGCTTGCCGTCGGCGCTCTTGTGCACCAGGTGGATGTCCATGTCAGTCAGCTTGCCCTTGACCGCTTCTTCCGCTGGATGGTGGAAGTGGAACTGGACGAGGTCATACCGAACGCCGCCGGCGATGATGTAGCTTCCCGGGTCGACGTGGACGATGATGGTGTGGCCGTTGTGCTCGAGCGTAACCGGGCCGCCGATGTAGTGGAACTCGATGGGCTGCAGTGCCTTGTTGAGGCGCGCGCCGTGAATGTCGATGGGCGATTGCTGGTGGCCTTCAGAGCAGGCCTTGTAGGCCGGATCGAGCTTGCCCCAGGCGAGCGCGCCGTGTTTGCCTTCGTAGTCCCAGGGAGCGCCCTGAGGAGCGGATTGCGCGGTGGCCAAAGCGGTTACGCAGAGCAGAAAAGCGGCAAGTGCAGGAAAGCGCATCGATTACTTACTCCTTGATAGAGGGACGCGCAGCGCGCCAGAAAGCATTCTAAGTCATTTGGGAGGGCGTTGTGGCTGGAGTCGCAAACGGTGTTTGATGGGCGAAGAGGAAGGTACAAATAACCGCAAAAGTGGGCTATTTTGAAACCGAAAGTGGCATAAAACCCGCCCTTTTGAACCACAAACGGCACTTTTTCGGGGCCTTATGTTACCGATCGGTACATGGGCCGTTTCTTTAAGCTATTGATTCTGTGCACCTAAATTGGCGGAGCCACCCCAAAAAACGTGGAATTGCGGGGGGAGGGGGTGGGGCATTAATTTTGCGGACCAGTTACATGCCCTGACATTTTGAACCGAGCTACATGACCCAGCCCAAATCAGGCCGCTTTCTAACTTCATTTTGCGCCGGGGGATCGATTTCTTATGCAAATGAAGTGCGAACGGCGGCCACGCCTTCCTGGGGTGTGGCCGCCGTTTGTCGATTACTGCACGGTGACGCTGATGGCGGAACTGGTTACTGTTGTCGATCCAGAGGTGCCGGTGATTGTGACGGAGTAGCTGCCAGGCGTGGTGCCGGAGTTGCCGCCGCCACCACCACCTCCTCCACCGCCGCCGCCACCACCACCGCACGCGACTGCGCCGCCCGCGAGGATGAAGAGAAGCGCGAAGGCACCGAGCATTGTGCGCCAACTACGGCGACGCGCCGGGATGCCGAAGAGCATTAGCAGGGCGAGTGCGGCTCCTCCTGCTGAGGGCCAGAAGAACTTCCTGGTCTGGTTGAGGGAAGTGGTCGCGGCTGTTGTGGAGATGGTGAGTGTGGAAGTTTGCGCCGTGGTGCCAGTGAAGCCGGTCAGCGACGCCGGAGACATGCTGCAAGTTGCCGGATCGTTGGACGCATTGGTGGCAAACGCACAGGTGAGCGCTACGGTTCCCGTGAACCCGGGCTGGGGGGTGACGGAGATGGTTGAGGTATTGCCGGTGCTGGCGCCGGGGGTTGTGATTGTGACTGCCGCGCCACCAATGGTGAAGGTGGGCGGGGGTGCAGCCGTTGTGGTGAAGGAACCAATTGAACCGTTGGCGGTACCGGTTGGGTTCTGGGCCACGGCCTGGAAGTAATAGGTGGTGCCGGCGGAAAGCCCGGTGAGGTTGGCTGTAATCGCCGTGGCGGTGGTTCCGGCAGCGAGGGATTGGGTGGTTGTCTGGGCTGCGCCGGCGAGCGTGCTGCTGGTGCCGTAGAGGAACCAGGCGGTGGTTGCCTGTCCGTTGGGGTTGACGGTGCCAGCCAGTGAGGCCGTACTAGCCGTTAGGGCGGTGGCTAAGCCGGTGGTGGTAGTCGGGGCCAGCGCAGCGGCGGCGGTGGTGGTGAAGGTCGCGATGGTCCCGTTGGTGGTTCCTGTAGCGTTTTGGGCCACGGCTTCAAAGTAGTATTTGGTGCCTGCTGTCAGGCCGGTGAGGTTGGCGGTGACAGCGGTGGCGGTGGTTCCGGCAGCGAGGGATTGGGTGGTTGTTTGCGTAGCCCCAGCGAGCGTGCTGCTGGTGCCGTAAAGGAACGAGACGGTGGTGGCTGCTCCGTTGGGGTTGACAGTGCCGGCGAGTGTGGCGGTGGTCGTGGTGATCGCCGAGGCTGACCCGGTGGTCGCTGTGGGAGCCTGCGCGGTGGCGGTGGTGGTGAATGAGGCGATGGTTCCGTTGGTGGTCCCGGTGGGGTTTTGGGCCACGGCCTGGAAGTAGTAAGTGGTGCTGGCTGTGAGGCCGGTGAGGTTGGCGGTGACAGCGGTGGCTGTGGTTCCGGCTGCGAGGGATTGGGTGGTTGTTTGCGCTGCTCCAGCGAGTGTGCTGCTGGTGCCGTAGAGGAACCAGACGGTGGTAGCCTGCCCGTTGGGATTGACCGTGGCGGCCAGGGTCGCAGTGGTTGGGGTAATGGCAGTGGCAGTGCCGGTGGTTGCGGTGGGAACCTGTCCGGTGACGGTGGTAGTGAACGAGGCGATGGTGCTTGGGGTGTTCCCGCCGGCGTTCTGGGCTACCACCTCGAAGTAGTACTTGGTGTTTGGGGTCAGCCCGGTCACGTTGGTTGTCACGGAAGTCGCTGTGGTTCCGGCTGCGAGCGATTGCGAGGGTGTCTGGGTAAAGGTAACCAGTGCGCTGTTGGTGCTGTAAAGGAAATAGTAAGAAGTGGCGTATCCGTTGGGGTTGACCGTCGCGCCCAGCGTTGCGGTCGTGGCCGTTATCGCGGTTGCGGAGCCGGTGGTTGCAGACGGCGCGACCGCGGTGGGAGTGATGAAGGAGACGATGCTGCCGGTGGTTGTGCCGGTCGCGTTTTGGGCGACTATCTCAAAGTAATATGTCATGTCAGCGGCCAGATTGGCGATGTTGGCTGTGACGGCGGTAGCCGTTGTCCCGGCTGCGAGCGATTGCGAGGCTGTTTGGGTAGCTCCGATCAGTGTGGGGTCGAGGCCATAGAGGAAATAGACAGTGGTTGCCGCTCCATTGGGGTTGACCGTACCGCCCAGTGTCGCAGTGAATGCGGTAAGTGCGGTGGCCGAGCCGGTGGTTGTGGTCGGCGCCAAGGCGGCAGTGGCGTAATTGTCGAGGAATTGCGTTACGTCCAGGGAGCCCCAGCCCGTGACCTCGTCATACCCTGCGTTGACCAGATATCCCGATTCGCCACCGGTAAGGGCCGTGGGTGAGGGGATGCTGTTGTTGCACATGCTGGGGGTGGTCAGCGCGCAGCCGCTGACGCCGCTGCTGGCAACCGTGACGTCATGGAATGCTGCAGGGACGCTGGCAGCCATGGCGTAAATTCTGGGATTGAGATTGCCTTGCGCGCCGGCTAACTTCTGGTCGAGCAGGGCAGCTACGCCGGCCATGTCGGGAGTCGACGCTGAAGTGCCGGAGAAGATTTCGAAGAAATAGTTGGTACCCACGCAGCTTCCGCCGCCCGCAGCGAAGCACGCGAAATAGCCGTCGTGGCCTGAAGCGGAGAAGGAGACGTCGGGTGTATAGCGACCAGTCCCTGGGCTGGGAACACCGAGGCCTGTCTGCCAGCTTGGCGTGGCAATGATGCTGCTTACGCCGCCGCCGGATGCGGCTACCTGGGTGGTAGGAGCGGTTGGAGGGGGAGGGGAATTAAAAGGCTCATTCCATGCCCCCTCGGGGATGTACATCAGAGCTGATCCAAGAGTTGCGGAGTTGGATCCCCAGTAGGTGGAATAGCTGCCGGCGTCGTTGAATTCTGTACCGCCAACGCAGGTGGCGTAGCCCGAGGAGCAGATGTAGTTGGGGCTGATGGCGGCGGGGCTTGCGGGTGGTGCGGCGTTGTGGGTATCGCAGCCGGCAGCTCCGGCGTCGCCCGAGGAGACGAAGACCGAGATGCCCTCAGCGGCGGCCGTCTGAAAGAGATTGTCCCAGGTGTGTGCGCCGGAGAGGCCGGAGTTCAATTCGCAGGCTCCAAAGCTGATGCTCATGACCTGCACCGGCACGGGGGTGGTATCGACCAAGTACTCCGCATCGGCATAGATACCGCCGCTGGCGGATGTAGCGACGACCAGGTCGATGGCTGCGCCTGGCGCCACACTGCCGGCGCGCGTGACGTCGAGAGTGGCTTCGCCCTGAGCTGCGGTACCTGTAGATTGCTGCGTGGTGAATGCGGGGCCGGGATCGACACCGCCGTAGGCAGTGGGGACGATCTCGGTCGGGGTCTGCATAGCGGAGCCAGTACGTGCGCGAAATTCAGTAAGATCGGCGGCATCGACCCTGGATTCGCCCACGATGCCGATGGTCTCGCCGGCTCCCGTGACAGAAGCGGGAAGGTCGTAGATGGTGGCGAAATCGGCGGGGGCAACAAAGTACTCGGAACCCGGGATGGCCGTCAGGTCAGGGGAAACGTGCTGCGCAACTCTGGCCGCGTGAAGGGGCTTGTCCTCAATTGTGAAGAGCCCGCGTACAGCCTTGATGACCGGCGCCAGGGCCTGGGGCACCTTGGGCTCGGAAGAAACCGAGACGCGGGGAGAGCCGTAGACGCTGTAGTTGTGGAATTCGGTCTGGAAGGCGTGGCCAAGGTCGCCGGCTTTGCCATTGAATCCGATAAGGATGCGGCTGTTGGAGACGAACTGGACGTGCAGGCCCTGGGATTGGAGCCAGCCGGTGACAGCGGCAATGTCGGATTGCGAGAGACCGAAGCGCTCGCCGACCTGCACGGGCGTGAGCCAGCGGTGGTAGTCGGGAGAGGCGGGATTCTGCTGATCCTCGATCAACTTCTGCAGGGCTGCCTCTTGCTGGGCCGAGCGGGCGAGCACGATGGTGAAGGCGCTTAACTCGCTCTCCGCCGGAAGGGCGCCGCGGTCGTTCTCAGCGTTGGCCCATTGGGGAAAGTGGTTCGGCAGCGGCTGAACCTGCGTGGTGTCGACCGTTTGCAGAACGCGATCCGCGATTTCCGCATCTTGAGCAGAGCAGGCTCCAGAGAGAACGAGAATCAGGCCGAGCAGGGCCAAAGGTGTGGAGACGGACACGCGGATCTGGCGGGCGGCGAACAGGAGGGCGGAGAACGATGAACCATGCGGCAACGGACGCATACAGAGACCTTTCACTTCACGCAGTTTGAGGAGCGGGAACGATCATGGAGTCGGCGAAACCGATCGAAGGAAATGGCGGATGAGCCTGTCTCGGCCGGAATATCCGGACAAATGAGAAGACAGGCGAACGCGATTGAACCATAAGGCGGGAACGCGGACCGCTCTTTTCGTCTTACCGGGCGGATCGGAGAGTGCCTGCCAGTGAATTAGCCAGTTGTTGTGCAATTGTGCACGCGGGCCGGAGGGAACTGCAAGTGAAATATTCCGTTCACGCGGTTGTTGTGTATGTAATAAACAGGCTTAATCAGCGCGGGCAGGTGGTGGGAGTCTTTATGGTTTGAGGGCTGCGGAGGAAGCTGTAACGGCTTCCGCTGCTTCCGGGACCGGGGATTCTGCAGTTTTGTCTGGCCAGCCGGGAAGGTGCTGGTCGCCGGTGATGAGGCGTGCGCCGCGGGTGAAGGTGAAGTAGGTCCAGACCCATGCAGCGAAGACGGCCAGGCGGTTGCGAAAACCGATCAGGAAGAAGATGTGCACGGTGAGCCAGGTGAACCAGGCGGGGAAGCCGCTCATGTGGGCTTTGAAGGGCCATTCGACTTTGGCGACGGCGGCCATGCGGCCGATGGTGGCCATGTCTCCTTTGTCGAAGTAGCGGAAGGACGGGCGCTGCGCGCCCTTGAGGTCAGCACGGATGACTTTGGCGACGTGATCGCCCATCTGCATGGCGGGTTGGGCGACGCCGGGGACCTGATGGCCGTCCTGCTCGAAGTGTGCCAGATCGCCGAGGATGAAAAGCTCAGGCATGTTTGGCGGGTTGAGGTTGTCGTCGACGATGACGCAGCCGCGCTGGTCGAGCGGAGCGCCGGTTAGCTTGCCGAGCGGCGAGGCCTGCACGCCGGCGGCCCACAGCGTGACGACGGATTCGAATTTTTGTCCTCCGGCTTCAACCCAGCCGGGACCCACGTTGGTGACCTGGGTCTTGGTGTGGACCTCGACGCCGAGGTGTTTGAGGGTTGCTTCGGCCTTGGCGGACAGATCTGCGGGATAGGCGGCGAGGATGCGTGGGCCACCATCGAGGAGGATGACGCGGGATTTTGTGGGGTCGATGTGGCGGAAGTCGCGGCGCATGTAAAGCTGGGCGATGTCTGAGATGGCGCCAGCAAGTTCGACGCCGGTGGGGCCGCCGCCGATGACGACGAAGTTGAGGGGCGGATGCCAGCCGTGCTCGACCATCTGACGTTCGGCCAGTTCGAAGGCGAGGAGAACGCGGCGACGGATTTCGATGGCGTCCTCAGTGGTTTTGAGGCCCGGGGCGGTGGAAGCCCACTCGGGGTGCTTGAAATAGGAGTGCGTTGCGCCGGTGGCGAGCACCAGGTAGTCGTAGGGGAGGCTGAAGCCGGAGGCTAGAGAAATTTGGCGGGCGGGAACGTCGATCGCCACGACCTCGTCCATCAGGACCTGCGTGTTGGGGTGCTTGCGGAGGATGGTGCGAATGGGCTGGGCGATGTCGGCCGGGGAGAGGACGGCGAGCGCGACCTGGTAGAGGAGCGGCTGAAAGATGTAGTGGTTGCGGCGGTCCACGACCGTTACGTCGACGGGGAGTTTGGCCAGGCCTTTTGCCGCATTGATGCCGGCAAAGCCGCCGCCGACGATGACGACGCGAGGACGGATGTGAGCGAGAGGTTTGGTGAGAGTGGCCAAGGGGTGCCTCCTCTGTATGAGAGATGCGGCAAGGGGGGAGGAAGTGGCAGCGGGAATGGGATTGGTCCCAGATGTCGGAACGAGGCGTTAGAGAGCGGTTTGAAGTTTGCTGGCGCCGGTTACGTATTTGATTGCTTTGAGCGGGAGCCGCGCCAGTAGAGAATGAGGCCGATGAGGATGGAGGCGGCGGTTCCGGCGATCAGCTTGAGCTCGAATGCGAGTTTGTCGGATGAATCGCCGGGCGGGACGAGCGAGACAAAGATGCCGACGAGGACAACGAGGAAGCCGAGGCCTCCGCAGATCCAGACGCCGGGCTTGCCGCCAGGGACGAGGACGGCTTGCGGGTTTGCGCCGCGATCCTTTCGAGTGGAGAGCTTGATGACAGCGGCGAACATGTAGAGGAACGGGATGAAGTAGAGAATGATGGCCGCGTCGATGAGGAACTGGTAGGCGCCACGGGTGGTTTCGTTGATCTGGCTGGCGAGGAGAATTGCGCCGGAGAGGACAGCCTGGACGAGGATGGAGATGTAGGGGGTCTTCCAGCGGGGGTGGATTTTGCCGAAGGCGGCGGGGAGATAGCGGTCGATTCCGACAACGAAGGGGACACGTGCGATGCCGGCTACGGTGCTGCCGACTCCGCCGGCGTTGCCGACGGTGACCAGGATGGCGGCGAGGACGCCGAGGAAGCCGACGCGGAGGACGATGGAGCCAACGGTGATGGCGTGGAAGACGCCGCTTTGCGGGTCGAGATCGGCGGCGGGGACGAGGGCGAGGATGGCGAAGGTTCCGGCGATGTACATGAGGGCGATGAGCGCGCCTGCGCCGAAGACGGCCCTGGGGAGAGTGCGGCGGGGATCGCGGACTTCTTCGCTCATGGCGGAGACGAGTTCGAGGCCGGTGAAGGCGAAGGCGATTTGCGACCAGAAGTTGACCGTGTCCCAGTTCCAGGCGGGCATCATGTTGGCGGCGGTGAAGTGAGTGGCTGAGCCGTAACGCAGGCCAACTACGAGAGCGACCACGACGAGAATGACGAGGGGAAGATAGGTGCCGACTCCGCCGGCGTTCTGCAGCCACTTGCCAATGTTGAGGCCGATGATGTTGAGGATGACGGAGACGAGTAGTAACGCTAGCGATACGGAGACGAGGAAGGTGCGGTCCTGTGCAAGCTGTGCGCCGCGGCCAGCGATGATGTAGGCGCTCATGGAGGCGCTGGCCAGCAGGAGGCCGGGGAAATAGAAGACGGTGTAGAACCAGTATGTCCAGCCGGCGACGAAACCGTGGAAGGGGCCGAAGGCTTCGCGGGACCAGACGTAGAGGCCGCCTTCTTCAGGGAAGCGTGAGGAAAGCTCGTTGATGACCAGCGCGCCGGGAACGAAAAAGAAAACCGCCGCGAGCACCCAGAGGCTGATGGAGGAGGTGCCGTTGTGGCCTGCGGCGGCGATCCAGCGAGGGCCGAGAACGGTGGCGATATTGAAAAGCAGCACATCCCAGAAGCCCATGGTTTTGCGGAGTTGTGATTTGGTATCGACTGGGGGCACGGAGATGGGCATGGATTCACCTGGGTCGCGGAACGCGGATTTTCCGGATTGGGAAATCATATATGGGTGTGCCCAATGAACGGGATTGTTGAGGGTTGTGGTTTCCCGCCTTGCGCCAGAAGTTACAAGAAGCAGGTCCTTCGACTCCCTTCGGTCGCTCAGGATGACAGCGAGAACGGGGCACGGGGCTTCTTTTACTCTTGCGGTGCAAGACGGATGAGCTGTTTACAATTCGACCTCGAGGCTTTTAACCTCCTCAGCAGAGAAGAATAACCATGCGCAGACGTGATTTTGTGAAGGGAATACTGGCGGCATCGGCGGCCGTGAAGACCGCGATGGGACAACAGGCGCCTGCCTCGGCGGTAGCGCCGGTAGCGCCTGGCACGCCGCCTCCCGTGGCAACAGCGCCGGGACCGGTGCCTTGGATGCGCGGGCTGCTGGATGCGAAACCGCTGCCTATGACTCCGCTGGTTGCGGATGCGGTGGCTGCGAGTGAAGGCAGATTCTTTAGCCAACAGCAGACTGCGACACTGCGCCGATTCGCCGAGGTGTTGATGCCTCCGCTAAAGGGCTACCCTGGAGCGCTGGATGCAGGGACTCCGGAGTTTCTGGATTTTCTGATTGGGGCTTCGCCGCGCGACCGGCAGGAGATGTACACCGAGGGTCTGGACAAGCTGGACGTGGAGGCTAAGCGGCTGTTCGGCATTCCGTTTGCGCAGACGGGCAATTGGCAGGCGGACCAGGTGATTCGACCTTGGTTGCGGAGCTGGACTAACGATCATCCTCCGACGCAGCCGTTTACGCGCTTTATCAACGTGGCGCACAGCGATATCCGAACCGCAACCATCAACTCGCAGGCCTGGAGCGCCGTAGCGGTTGCGGCCGGAAAGCATCCGCCGGATACGGGCTTGTTTTGGTACCCGGTTGATCCGGATCTGCGCAGGGAAATGGCAGTGCCCAGGCAGGAGCTGAACAAGAGAAGTTCCTGATACGTCGGCATTCCGGGCCGCTTGCAACACAATTCAGACTTGAGGAATTATGGCCGACGAGACGGTGGATGTACTGATTATTGGCTCCGGCCATTCGGGGGGCATGGCCGCAAAAGTCCTTACGGAAAAGGGCATCTCCTGCCTGATGCTGAATGCGGGGCCGGTGGCCGATGCGCGCAAGGATACCGAACTGAAGCCGGCTTATACGCTGCCATTCCGGGGGTTCATGCAGCCGGGAGTTCTGCCGCACGTTTTTCAGGCCAACGAGTTCAATGCGAACACCTGGGTGGACGAGAAGGAAGTTCCTTACACCTACGATCCCGCGCATCCTTACAACTGGGTGAGAGTGCGGTTATTTGGTGGGCGTTCGCTGTTCTGGTCGCGGCAGTCGTTCCGGCTCAGTGACTATGAATTCAAGAGCAAGTCGCATGATGGATATGGGGACGACTGGCCCATCGATCTTGCGGAGATGGATCCGTATTACTCGCGCGTGGAAGCGATATTTCGCGTTGAGGGCCGGCCTTATGGAATACCGCAATATCCAGATGGCAACTTTGTTCCTGACGACTCGCCTTGGCCACAGTGCCTGCAGCGATTTGTTGATGCGGGAAAGAAGTTTGGCGTGCCGGTTTGCAAGGCGCGCAGTTCGCTGGGAGTGAATGGGCTGGCCAGCTCCGTGAACCTGCTGCTGCCGGATGCGTTTGCGACCGGGAAGCTGCGCGCGATTCCGAACGTGGTGGTGCGCTCGTTGAGCGTGGACAAGAACACTGGCCTGGTGAATGAAGCGCATTTCGTCGATCGGATCTCGCGACGCGAAATGTCAGTGAAGGCGCGCGTGGTGGTGCTGGCCGCGGGAACGCTTGAGAGCACGCGGTTGTTGCTGAATTCGAAGCTGGCGAATTCAAGTGGAGTGATGGGGCACTACCTGATCGACCAGGTCTACGGGCCGGGAATTGTGGCTTCCGTGCCAGAGGCGCGTGATGGTAGAGCCAATCCAAAATTGACGGGAGGTGCCGCGCTCATTCCACGCTTCCGAAATATCGACAGCAAGGCGAAGGATTTTATCCGTGGTTACGCGCTTAATGTTTTCAGCCATACCGACCCCATGGACCCGCGCAATTTTGCCGAGTACGGGGAGGCCCTCGAGAAGAAGCTCGAAAGCTACAACGGCAGCGGGTTTACTACCGGGATGATGGGCGAGGTGCTGGCGCGGTATGAGAACCATGTCAGCATCGACAAGACTGCCGTGGATGCATGGGGGATTCCGGCGCTGCGCATTGAGACGCACTACACCGACAACGAAATCAACATGGCGCGGGATGCTGTGGAGACCAGCATTGCACTGGCGGAGGAGGCGGGCTTCGAGGTTCTATCAAAGAACTACGATCCCAATCCGCCGGGGTACAGTATTCATGAACTGGGCACCTGTCGCATGGGCGACGACGCAAAGACCAGCGTGCTGAACAAGTGGAACCAGAGCCACGATATCAAGAACCTGTACGTGGTGGATGGGGCGAGCTTTGTGAGTGGTGGATGGCAGAATCCGACGATCACGATTCTTGCGCTGGCGATGCGGGCGGCGGAGCATCTTGCGGGGCAGATGCGGCAAGGGAGTGTGTAGAGCACGCTCGATACAGTGAGCCTCGATTTCCATCCGAGGCATTGGGTGTAGTATTGCCTCGTAATCGGAGAGGCGCGTGGCTGTACCGGTTAAGGTGCGATCCGCCCTCAATGATTCGTAAGAGGAAGATACCGTGAAACGTCCTTCTGGCGTGATTTTTTCAGCTGTTCTTCTGGTGCTTGGATCGCTGTTTCAACTCCTTCTTGCAGCTCTGATGGCGCTTGGCGCAGTCTTTCTGCGGAAGCAGATTGGTTCCGGGGGGCCTACCGGCCCGACAGCGGCCACGCCGATGCCCACCTGGATGCCGATTTTCGAGTTCGCGATGGTCGCGATTTTTGTTGCCCTGGCGGCGTGGGGAATCGCGACCGCAGTGGGGTTGTTCCGAATGCGGCGTTGGGCGCGATACTCCGTCCTGGTGATTGGCGGAGGCATGGCTCTTCTGGGGCTGTGCTCCACGCTGAGCATGCTGGTTATGCTTTTTGTTCCTTTGCCTGTGGCAAGCGGAGTGGATGCATCCCAGGCCCCGAGCGTCCAGGCGATGACAAGAGTTGCTTTTGGTGTGGTTGCTTTCTTTTACGCGATCCTCTGCGCCGTCGGCGTTTCATGGCTGGTGTACTTCAATTTGAAGAAGGTTCGTGCTGCGTTTGCCGATGCGACGGTTGAGCCCGTAACAAGCCGACGTCCATTCCTGATTTCGGTGCTTGCCATACTCAACCTGATCGGGGCACCCGGTTGTGTGTTGATGGTGTTTCTTCCGCTTCCCGGAGTGATCTTCGGATGGCTACTGCATGGCTGGGAGAAAGCCGCGCTCTACCTGGTGTTTGCTGCTGTGGAGGCAGCGGTGGGAGTCGGCTTGTGGCGGATGAAGAAGTGGGGATACCAATTGGCGCTGGGATTCATGGCTTTCGGCCTGATTCAATCCGTTGTTTACCTGATGCGTCCGTCGCTGGTGCTGCGCTATACGGCGGAGTTGAATGGGATCATAAGTCCCATTCAATCGCAATCCACGCTGCCGGCCGGATTTCAGAGCGCGATGACCAGTGCATCGTTTGGATTTTCAGTTTTGTTCATGATTGCGATCTTGGCGGTCCTGTTTCATTACCGCGCGACCTTTGATGAGCCTGTCGATGCGCCACAGGCGACTGCTATCCAGGCTTAGGGCAGGCGGATGCGATCGTTGACAATCTCCCTACGGATGCATTTCGACACCGATGCTGATGGTGGCGATGTTTCCCGATGCAGCGACGGCCTGGAGATTGGTGGCGATGCCGGGGAGTGTTGCCGGAGCGAAGGTGACAGTGCCGTCGATGGCAGATGTGGCTGACGCTGTTTGCGCTGCGAGAAGTGGCGCTGGGGGACAGACCCCGTGTGCGGCGCAGGGTGGAGACCAGGCGTAGAGCGCCTGATAAAGACTGACTGATCCACCTGCCATGGGGTTGCCGTTCATGTCGAGGAGGCGGAGGGTCATCTGCGATGGGCTCGATTGGATGGAGAGGGACTGGGTGGTGCCGGAGACGGCGACGAGTGAGGCGAATTCCGGCCGTGCGCCGAATGCGGTAAAGGTGACGCACTGGCTGGTGCCGTTAAGGCAGGCGTTGATGGTGGCGGTTTGGCCTTCAGTCAAAGGACCGACGGAGAGGGTTGTGGTGGCGATACCGTTGACGTTGGTGATGGCTGAGGCGTTCGACTGGGTGGTGATGCCGGGACCGTTGGATGTAAAAGCGACGGATTGGCCGGCGGTGGGCACGCCACTTGCAAGCACGAGAGCTTGAACGGTCCAGTTGAAGGTGGCTTCGGCGGCAAGCGAAAGTTGTGGTGTGAGCGCGGCAAGGACGGGCGGCTTTCCACCCATGAATTCAGTTTTGATTTTTGAGCCGTTCACGAGCGAAGCGGTGACAATTGACCAGGTTCCATCGACCGCTGTGATCTGGATGGCTGCACGCCCGTCTCCCGTGGTGGTGGTGGAACATACGGGGAGGCCGCAGGAGAGAATGGCGGTTCCACTGACGACAGTGAATGAAACGGTGACGCCGCCGGCTGGAGAGAGATTCGAACCAAGCGCCGTGACGGTGAAGGGAACTGGTTCGCCGATGGGAATGGTGTTGGTGGGAGCGGAGTTGAGAGTGAGGGCATCCGCGTTGGCGGAGTTATAGCTGACGGCACCGGATAAGATGGCGGCTGCGGAAAAGGCGGGCAGGTCGTCCACTTCAACATTCACCGAGCCGGTCAAGCCGTTTGCGGTTGGAGGCGCAATGGCAGTGATCTCGGTGGGCGAGATGCTGGTGACGACGGCGGGCTGGCCGCCGACCAGTACCGTGTCCGCAAGACGAAAGCCCGTGCCGTGAATGACGATGGGTCCACCGGAGGTGGGCAGGCGCGCCGGAGTGACGGTATCAACGTAGAGCACCCAGCCTGAATACGTGTAGTCGGGGCGGCCGTCGCCACGGCGGTCGGCGATGCCAATGCGGACGATGTCGCCGTTGCCGGAACTTACCTGAAGCCAGCTTTCGCCGGTGGCGGCTCCGTTCATCCCCAAGGTTGCGCGGGCCGGCGGAGCGGTGACGGGATCAAAGGCATCCCATGCGCCGATGGAGGGCATGGCTTTGGTTGCGGTGGGGGTGCCGGTCTCGTCCAGCGCCTGGGTAACGATGGTGAAGGTGCTGTTGGCGCGCACCGGGAAGGTGAACCAGTCGGCTTGGCCAATCTGGCTGAGGCGGCCGAACCAGAAGCCGCTGGGGGGCAGAGGGCGTGGGGTGGACTGGGTGCCGATAGCGTCCTGATAGCCGCCAGCGGATGAGTCCGGGATGTTGACGGCGAGGGTTTGAGCGCTTCCAGCGGAGGGGTTGGGTATGGAGAGGACTGGCATGGTGCCGGATGGGGCGACTTGTTCTTCAACATATGGGCCGACCGAGGCCGCGAGCGTGTAGAGAGGATTGATGGGCTCAAAGGTGACCTGGTAGTTGGCCGCGGTGACACCGGGAGGCAGCGGAATACCGCTCAGGTCGAAGTAGCCTTGCCGGCTGGGATCATTCGATCCCCACATGGAAAGGGAGTTGCCGTCAGCATCGTTTTGTCCGGAAATGGGGTTGCCGTGGTTGCCGCTGAAGTATGCGCCGGAGGGAAACGTGACCGTGTACTGGTAGAGGGGATTTCCGTTGGCGTCGAGCGGACGGGCAACGACGTTGACTCCCTGCATACCCAGGCCGGTGCGGAAGGTTACCGTTCCCTGGATGGAGACCGTAGAGGAGGCGGTGAGTTGCTTGCCCGGGAAGCTAGCGAGATTTTGGGCGGTGATGGGGTAGATGCGATTGAGCGCGGCGATGTCGTCGTAGGACAGTTGCGAGGGGTTGGGAAGGCAAGGGCCACCGGCGGGACCGCAAAGACCGCTCATGGGCTGCATCACGGGCCATCCCTCGGTGCCGCCAGGTTCGCCGTTCTGCGGTGCTCCGGGGTTCACCTGGGAGAAATCAAGATTGAGAATGCTGCCGAAAGCGCGCTCTACTTCAAAGCTCATCATCTCAAGATGATTGGCGTCGGAGGCGCAAAGGCCGTTCAGCAGAATGATGGCGTGGGCGATGGTGGCGTCGGGATTGATGTTGTCGATCCAGACAAAGACGCCGTTGTTCTGGCAGTTCCGGGGCTGGCTGGCGTCGGCGCCGTACAGGGCGTCGATGACTGAACCGTCGGCGTCGTAGATAACTGCCACCGGGTAGCCTGTTGCGGACGGCGTTACGTCGGCGGGTTGGGTGATCTGGCCTGTTGACGAGACGACGATGTCGGCGCCGTTCACATCTTCATTCAGCGATCCAGCGTCTGTGAGTGTGACTCCGGCGGAGGGGACGTCGGACCAGAGAGCAGCCACAGCATCGACCATGGCCGTGGCCTGTTGGTTGGTGACTGTGGCCGAGAGTGGGCCCTGATCGACGTAGTAATTCACAAGGCCGCCGGACCAGTGAATGGGTTGGCCGAGGACTGAGGGATTGAAGTAGCTGGTGCCGGCTACGTATTTGGGGCCGCCGGCGAAAGCGGCCGAGGGAGCCAAACACAAGAGGGCCAGAGCGATGAAGCGAGCGGAGGTAATGTGCGGCTGGGCAGGGACGTACACGAGCACTGGGGCCCTCCAGACAGAGGGTTCTCCGCATTCAATGGACCAGTGAGGTCTGGGCCCTCTTAGAAACTTCTCAGACGGGCTTGAAACGGAGATCGGACGCCGGCCTAAAATGCGGCGCGACAAATCCTTCGTCCCTATCAAAGCGTGCCCAGAACAACGAACCGTCCTCGATTACTTTCTACGGACCCAGCGAATCGGGTAGGTGCCGACGGGGTTATTCGAATTGTTATAAACGGTCTCCGCACCCACCAACGCCTGCCCATCCCCGGACAGCGTGAATGTAACAGACACCATGACAGGCGGGTAGCCTGGATCGTGCCCTGATAAGCGGAAACGGATTTGCCCGGTTTGGACTTGTATATCGCCTATGGCCCAGTCATGCCGGGAGCAGCTGTTTGTAATGTCCCATCGTCCGCTCTTTTGATTGATTGAATAGTCGCATTCGGGCTTCGACTCGCCACCGACAAAATAGTTATTCGGTGAGGGAGTGTCATACCATTTTCCATCGACGGTGTATTTTCCTGCTTCGAGATCGGCGCGTTCTCTTTGCCGCTGCTCCTCCAGCAGTTTCCGTCGCTGTTCCTCCGTTACTCGCTTAGCCTCCTCGTCCGCCGCTCCCTGCTCCAGCGCCAAAAAACGGTATATGTCGTCCTGAGCGGTGCGGGCGTCGACGGGTTGGGTCAGCAAGTAAAAGTTCAGGCTGGCGGCTGCATCCTTATAATGGCCCTCGTCCGCCTCGGCGGCGGCGAGCTTTCTATAAGCGCTCCCCCACCAGGGAGCGATTAGCAAAGCTGCCTTGAACTCCTCGATGGCGCGCTGCCCGTGTCCGGCATCGTCCTCCGCCGACTTGGCCAGCACACCGGCCATCACATAATGCTGACGGGCCTCTTCGGGAATCTCCGGCGGAGGCTTCATCGCCTGGGCCTGCCTGATGATCTGCCGCCGGGTTTCGTCCTTCGGATCGGCGCTGAACATCTTCAATGCCTGTTGAAAGCCCTGTGCGGCTTGCTGTTGAGCGATGCTCCGCTCCAACTCCGCTGCATTGCCGGTGTCAGCGCCGGGGCGTACGGCCGCGCGGTAAAGCGCCAGGCTGCGCCGGGCTCCGTCGAAGTCCCCGGCCTGCACAAAGGCTGATGCGGCGCTGAGGTCGGCAGCGGCATACCAGGGCGCCTGCACGGCGGCCTGGCCAAATAGATCGGCCGCAGCTTTGAAATCGTCGGGCGTAGCAGCGGTATTCTTCTTCTCGGTGGCCTTGGCGAAAGACTCCCGCGCGATTTCGGGAATCTGCGGGGCCGGATTCATGGTCTTGGCCAAGGCAACAACACGGTCGCGCAAGCTGGCGTCTTCGGGACTGCTTTGATAGTCCGCCAGGTCGGCCGCGAACTGCCTGCGGGCGGCCACATCGGCAGCCGGAGGCCGCGATGGAGAAGTGTGCTTGGCCGCCTGCGCGAGCGCCGGAACGGCGTTTGCGCAAAGCAGCGAAAGGAACATGATTGCGGACGGAAGCAATCTTCTTCTCATGGTTTCTCTCCCTGTATCACCCTGTATTTAAAGACGAAGTGTAAACGCATTATAGCCCCGCAGCCGCCAGCAAAGATGCCGAGATGAGTTATACGGTTACCAACGGTAGCTTTGGGGCGAGTGGCGCGAGCTCAGGCCTGATCTGGATCGATCCTGAAATTCAGCTTATTCGCATCTATCTGAAGCATTATTTTGGAGGCGGTGCGTTTGCGGATGGTAATTCAGGCCTGGCTGAGGAGCGCTGGATCGGATTGAATTCTTTCCCGACGTCAGATCTCTGGATAGAAGCTGAAAAAGGCGTCGAGACTGCGTTTGAGCTGCGTCTCGATCTCTTCGCGCGAGCCCTCAATAGTGTGCATCGTCACGTGGGCTTCGTGCCCATTCGTCAGCTTGAGGGTTGCGTCCTTGATTTCGGTGACCTCGCCTTCGGGGAGCAACCGGAGGCCGTAGACTAGAGTCAAATTCGCCATAGGATCATCTTAAACTTAGTGACGGAAATGGGCCTGTGTGGGTAATTGCGTGGGCCTGACCATCTAGAATCGACTCGGGAAACTTTATGACAGAAATTCGCGATACCGTTATCCTTGGTTCCGGCTGCGCCGGGCTTACGGCGGCCATTTATACCGCACGCGCTGGACTGAAACCGCTGGTTCTTGAGGGACACGAACCGGGCGGCCAGCTCTCGATTACCACGCTGGTGGAGAACTTCCCCGGCTGGCCTGAGGGGATTCAGGGGCCGGAACTGATTGACAACATGAAGAAGCAGGCCGAGCGGTTCGGCGCGACGTTTCAGCTTGCGCATTTGTCGCGCGCGTCTCTCGGCACGCATCCGATTCGACTGTTTACCTCGGGTGGCGAAATTGATACGCGGACGCTGATTGTGGCCAGCGGCGCAAGTGCGCGATGGCTGGGGCTGCCGAGCGAACAGGCGCTGATTGGGCATGGCGTATCAAGCTGCGCTACGTGCGACGGATTTTTCTTCCGCGGCAAGGAGATTGCGGTGGTTGGCGGGGGCGATTCGGCGATGGAAGAGGCGCTGTTTCTCACACGCTTCGCCAGCAAGGTTACGCTGCTGCATCGGCGTGAGAGCTTCCGCGCTTCGAAGATCATGATGGAGCGTGCGATTGCGCATCCCAATATCGAATTGCGGACCAACACGGTTGTGGATGAAGTGCTGGGCGTGGAAGAGAAAGAAGTGAAGGGATTGCGGCTGCGCGATGTGACCAATGGCACGAGGAGCGAGCTGGCCATCCACGGGCTGTTTCTCGGCATTGGACACGAGCCGAATGCGAAGATGTTCTCCGGACAGATGGACCTGGACGAAGACGGCTATATAAAGACCACCGGCAACGTGCTGACGACGCATCAGGGCGTAGTGCTGCCCGGCGTGTTTGCGTGCGGCGATGTGCAGGATCGGCGCTATCGACAGGCAATTACTGCGGCTGGATCGGGATGCATGGCGGCGCTGGAGGCGGAGAAGTACCTGGAAGAGCACGGGCACTAGCCACTAGCCGCGGGGTCAGGCGCTCGCTTTTTGTTCGCATGGGCGCAACGTGCAGCGTAGCGGGTACAGGTGGGCGGGCGATGACGGTGCTCAAGGGGAATCTCGAACGAGTGGAAGAGGCGATTGCGGCGGCCTGCCGCAAGGCGGGTCGCAGGCGCGGCGACGTGGAGTTGATGGCCGTTTCCAAGACCTATCCGGCAGAGACTATTGTCGAGGCGGCGGAGTTGGGGTTGCGACTATTTGGCGAGAGCCGCGTGCAGGAGTTTTCGGCGAAGGCACCGGAGTTGGAGTGCTGGCGCGCCGGTGGGACTATTGCGGCGGCGGACGAGCCGATGCTTGTCCATCTGATTGGGCACTTGCAGAGCAATAAGGCGGCGCGTGCGGTGGAGTTGTTTGACGCTGTAGATTCCGTGGATTCGCCGCGTCTGGCGGAGCGGCTGAATGTGGCCGCAGGCAAGCTGCACAAGCGGTTACCAGTGCTTATCGAAGTGAAGCTGAGCCCGGAAGAGAGCAAAGCCGGATTAGAGCCCGATTCGGATGAAGCTGCGCAATTGCTGGAGTGGCTGCCGGATCTGCCGCATTTGCATGTGCAGGGACTTATGACAATTGCGCCCTGGGGCGTGGCGGAAGATGTGACGCGGGCCTGCTTCCGCAATTTGCGGGAACTGCGCGACCGTTGGGCCGCAGCGCATGCGCACTTGAAGCTCGACGTGCTGTCGATGGGGATGAGCGGGGATTTTGCGCTGGCGATTGAAGAGGGCGCGACGCGAATTCGCGTGGGGACGGCGCTGTTTGGGAAGCGGGCGCCGTGGACGGGATCTCCTGAATGAGTGTCGGCTTTGTTCGAGCTGTTGCCGGCGGCGTAACACTCGCGGTACGCGCGCAGCCGGGAGCGAAGAAGACGGCGATTGTTGGGATCTATGGTGAAGGGGCTGCGGCGCAATTGAAGATTGCTGTGCAGGCGCCGCCGCTGGAGGGCCGCGCTAACTTGGCACTTATCGAGTTTCTGGCTGAGTTATTCGAAGTAACTAAGAGCCAGGTAAAGATAGTTAGCGGTGAGTTATCCCGAAGCAAGGTGTTTTTGCTGCGCGGCATTGTTCTGACGCGGGCGGAAGCTCTGCTGGCCGGGTGGGGATCGAAGATCTGAGATTTAGCGATTGTGGTGCGCGAAAGTAGCGGCGAGCGCTTCTTCTGGCTCGGGGCGGACGCGGAAGTCGGCGTGTGCCTCGGCAAACAGCACCTTGCGGTCCTTGGCGATGACATAGGTGGCGGGGATGGGTAGACGCCAGCTCGGTTCCCCGTTGACGAAGGGAATGTTGACGAGGATGGAGCGGTAGTAGTGCTGGTGGTACTCGGGGACGGTGTAGACGAGGCCGAATTTTTCCGCGAGCATGCAGCCGGGGTCGTGGAGCACGGGGAAAGGCAGGCCATGCTGACCGGCCATGAAATCGCTCTGCCGCTCAATCTGCGGACCAATGGCAACCATTAGCCCGTCGCGTTCGCGGAGAGTGCCATAGAGGTCGCGCCAGGCTTCGAGTTCGGTGACGCAATAGGAACACCAGCGGCCGCGGAAAAACTTGATGACCAGAGGGCCGAGGGCAAGCAGATCTGACGAGCGGACCAGACGGCCGGTAGCGTCTTTGAGGGCAAACTGCGGAGCCATGGCGCCGACGGGCAGGATTTTGTCCTCGATGCCGCTGGCGAACAATTCGGCGACCGCCTGCTCGCCGATGGCGAGTCGCTCCGCCTGCACCAGTTGGCGGGTGTTGGCGGTGATCTCGTCGAGTTGGTCCTGCAGGGTGGTGGTGGTCATGCGATTTCCGCTTGGAACCTCTCTCCATTGTGCATCATTGTGAGGTAATTTTTCTCTGGGTGCCCCTGGGGCACCGCTGCGGCCATGATTGAGGATTGTTGCTCCCCCCGGAAGGGCAATGGACCCTCCCCCCCCATTTCTGCAAATAAGTGGTTTATTTTCATTGGGATAGCGCATGGTATCTGCTGTAAGTTTATGATTCTGCTGGAGTTATTTGCAGAAATGCCAATACAAAGGAGTTAGCCGCCATTTCGATGTCCTTTGGCTCATTTGTTTTCCGCATTTTGGGAGGCAAGGTCGTTTGCGTCCATGGGTGCGGATTCGCCGATTCCGGAGATTTTGAGTCGATTAGCTGCGACTACCTTTGGTGTCGAGTGGTCTTCGGTCCGGTCAGATTCAATTGTGCGCCTAAGGAATTTAATGATCTGCAATCAA
>Ga0302320_10005167_pt1 | contig 29346 bp, 33 predicted proteins | sample Bog_T0_3_FD_202130 | JGI IMG/M metagenome (GOLD analysis project Ga0302320, IMG submission 202130) | Peat permafrost microbial communities from Stordalen Mire near Abisko, Sweden - Bog_T0_3 | ecosystem: Environmental > Terrestrial > Soil > Wetlands > Peat | place: Sweden: Abisko, Stordalen Mire...
GAGCGTGCTGGACAACGTGGTCATCGCCCTGGACTGCCACGAGACCTACCTGCTCACGTCCTCCTTCATGCGCCTGCCCGGCGTCCGGCGGCGGGAACGGGCGATCCACGAGCAGGCCATGTTCTTTCTGGCCTCGGTGGGACTGGAGGACAAGGCCGCGACCCGGGCCGACGCCATGCCCTACGGCCTGCAGCGGAAGCTGGAGATCGCCCGGGCCCTGGCGCTCAAGCCGAGGCTGCTGCTGCTGGACGAACCGGCCGCCGGCATGAACCCGGAGGAATCCCTGGACCTGGCCCGGCTCATCCGCACCATCCACGAGCAGTTCAAGCTGACCACCCTCCTGATCGAGCACCACATGGACGTGGTCATGGCCCTCTGTGAACGGATCTTCGTGATGAATTTCGGGGAGAAGCTGGCGGAGGGGTCGGCGGACGAGATCCAGCACGATCCCGATGTCCTCAAGGCCTACCTTGGAGAGGGGTTCAAGCGTGCTCAGCATATCTGACCTGAACGTGAAGTACGGGCACATCCACGCCCTCCATGACCTGAGCCTGGAAGTGGAGGAGGGCACGGTGGTGGCCGTGGTGGGCGCCAACGGCGCCGGCAAGACCACCCTGCTGGCGACCCTGGCGGGACTGCTGGCCCCGGCCAGCGGCGAGATCCGGTTCAAGGGCGAGCCCCTGCCGAGGGAGGCGTTCCGGGTGGTGGCCAAGGGCATGTGCCTGGTGCCGGAACGGCGCCGGCTCTACGCCAACCTCACGGTCAAGGAGAACCTGATGATGGGCGCCTACCTGCGCCAGGACAAGGCGGGGATCAAGGACGACATGGAGGAGATGTTCCTGCTGTTCCCGATCCTGCGCGAGCGGATCAACCAGTACGCGGGCACCCTCTCCGGCGGCGAACAGCAGATGTGCGCCATCGCCCGCGGCCTCATGTCGCGCCCGCAGCTGCTGCTCCTGGACGAGCCCTCCCTGGGCCTGGCGCCCCTGATGGTGCAGCACATGTTCAAGATCATCCGCGAGATCCGGGAGAAGGGCGTGACCATCCTGCTGGCCGAGCAGAATGCCTTCCAGGCCCTCGACCTGGCGGACCATGCCTTCGTCCTGGAAACGGGCAAGGTGATCGTCTCCGGCACCGGCCAGGATCTGCTTGACGATCCCCTGGTGCAGAAGGCCTATCTCGGAGTGAGCCACTGACGCCGACCTCATAGCCACGAGCTGGAAGCAGACCCCAAGGCGCCTTGCGCGCCCATATGAAACATTGACCCAAAAGGAGAAAGAAAATGAAAACTGGCCTGAGCAAAGAGACCCTGGTGCTGCACACCGGGAACGAGATCGATCAGCAGTTCGGCGCCCTGAGCATGCCCATCTACCAGGTGTCCACCTTCCTCCAGGATGTGCACGGCAACACCAAGGGCTATGAGTACTCCCGCTCGGGCAACCCGACCCGGGACGCCCTGGAGAAGGCCTTCGCGGTCCTGGAGCACGGCAAGCGCGGGCTGGCCTTCGGCTCGGGCCTGGCGGCCATCTCCGCGGTGTTCATGTGCTTCTCCAGCGGCGACCACTTCATCGTCTCCAACGTGGTCTACGGCGGCACCTTCCGGCTGCTCACCAAGATCCTCAACCGCATGGGCATGACCGTGTCCTTCGTGGACACCTCCGACCTGGGCGCCGTGGAGGCCGCCGTCACGCCCCAGACCAAGGCCGTGTTCGTGGAAACGCCCACCAACCCCATGATGGCCGTCTCGGACATCCGGGCCATCGCCGCCATCTGCCGGAAGGGCGGATTCAGGCTGGTGGTGGACAACACCTTCATGACCCCCTACTGGCAGAACCCGCTGCTCCTGGGCGCCGACATCGTCGTGCACAGCGCCACCAAGTACCTGGGCGGCCACAGCGACGTGCTGGCCGGCCTGGTGGTGACCGCCACCGAAGAGCTGGGCGAGGAAGTGCATTTCAGCCAGAAGGCCATGGGCGGCGTGCTGGGCCCCCAGGATTCCTGGCTGCTCATGCGCGGCTTCAAGACCCTGGCCGTGCGCATGGAGCAGCACGAGCGCAACGCCAACGTCCTGGCCCAGTGGCTGGGCACCCAGCCCGGGATCGAAAAGGTCTTCTACCCCGGGCTGGCGAGCCATCCCCAGCACCGCCTCGCCAAGGAACAGGCCGGCGGATTCGGCGGGATGATCTCGTTCGAGCTGGTCACCCCCGAACTGGCGGAGCATTTCCTGAGCCGGCTGAAGCTGATCTCCCTGGCCATCAGCCTGGGCGGGGTCGAGAGCCTCATCTGCCTGCCGGCCAAGACCACCCACGCCTCCTTCCCGCCCGAACTGCTCAGGTCGCTGGGCATCAACGACCGCCTGGTGCGCTTCTCCGTGGGCATCGAGAACGTCGCGGAACTCCAGGAAGACATCGAACAAGCCATGGCGAATCAGTAACATGGCCAGCAACGAGTTCACCATCCTGGCCCCCGGCAGCCCGGGGGTGATGGGCTGGGCCGGCAGGTCAGGCCAGCTGGCCGGGACCGGCCTGGGCACCCAGTGCGTCCATGGCGGGGCGGCACCGGACCCGGCCTACGGCGCGGTGGCGGCGCCCATCTACGAGACCAGCACCTTCGCCCTGCTGGACATCTGCACCAGCGCGGGGTTCGAGTACACCCGCTCCGGCAACCCCACCCGGGCCCGGCTGGAGGAGGCCATCGCCCTGCTGGAGGGCGGCTGCGGCGCCATCTGCACCAGTTCCGGGATGAGCGCGGTCCTGGCCGTCATCAGCCTGCTGGAGCACGGCAGCCACGTGCTCTGCCCCATGGACTGCTACGGGGGCACCTTCCGCACCCTGGAGCACGCCCGGCGGGTGCACGGCCTGGAGACCACCTTCCTGGACATGACCGATCCCGAGGCCGTGCGCGCCGCGATCCAGCCGAACACCCGGCTGATCTGGGCCGAGACCCCCTCCAACCCCCTGCTGCGGCTGCTGGACCTGGCCGCCCTGGCGCGGGTGGCGCAGCGCCAGGATATCCTGCTGGCGGTGGACAACACCTTCCTGTCGCCGGTGCTGCAGCGGCCCCTGGACTGGGGCGCCGACCTGGTGTTCCACAGCACCACCAAGTACCTGAACGGCCACAGCGACGTGGTGGGCGGCGCAGTGGTGGCGGCCCAGGGCCGGCGCGACCTGCTGCAGCGGCTGGCCACCCTCAACATGTCCCTGGGCACCAGCCAGAGCCCCCACGACTGCGCCCTGGTGCTGCGCGGCCTCAAGACCCTGCACCTGCGCATGCGCGCCCACGAGTCCAACGCCAGGGCCCTGGCCGGCTTCCTCGCCGCCCATCCGGCCGTGGCCAAGGTGAACTACCCCGGCCTGCCCGGGCACCCCCAGCACGCCCTCGCCCTGCGCCAGCAGACCGGGTTCGGCGCCATGCTCAGCTTCGAGTTGAAGGACGGTTCCCCGGCCTCGGTGCGGAAGGTGCTGCGGGCCCTGCGCTGGTTCACCCTGGCGGAAAGCCTGGGCGGGGTGGAAAGCCTGGTGGCCCAGCCGGCCAGCATGAGCCACGCCTCCATGACCGCCGAGATGCGGGAGCGGATCGGCATCCGGGATGGGTTGATACGGTTGTCCGTGGGGATCGAGGACCAGGCGGACTTGATCGAGGATCTCCGTCAGGCGTTGGAAAGCTGACTGGAGACGGGGGTCCCCGCATGGCGCGTTGCGGGGACCCGGAGACGGGGCCGCTGGAACCTGATGCGGTCCGGCAAGGCTGGTGAGCGGCTGACACCGGATCGGGGTACCCATACCGGCGCGGAACTGGACCTGCTGCTCGTCAAGGACGGCCGGCGCATCGGCATCGAGTGCAAGCGGGTGGACGCGCCGAAACTCACCCCATCCATCAAGGCCGCCCTGGCGGATCTCGAGTTGGACCATCTGGCCATTGTCTATGCGGGCAACCGAAGTTATTTCCTCTCCGACCGAGTGAAGGCGGTTCCTCTCGCCTCGCTCGCTTCGCCGGAATCCATCACCTCCATCGTGTGATCCTCACGCATCGGCCGAAGGGTTGGCCCTGATCCTGGCCACCAGATCCTGGGCGAAGCTGCCCTCGATGACCTTCTCCACCGGCCCCTCCAGGTGCGCGGAGCCGCCGGCGAAGGTCACCTGCAGCACCCCGCCGGGCATGTGCACCGTCACCGCGTCGTCCACCAGCCCCAGCCTGCGCGCCGCGGCCGCGGCGGCGCAGCTGGAGCTGCCCGAGGCCAGGGTGTAGCCCGCGCCCCGCTCCCAGATCTCGATCAGGATCTCGGAACGGGAGAGCACCTGCAGGAACTGCACGTTGGTCCGGGCCGGGAACAGCGGCGAGCGCTCGATCACCGGGCCCAGCCTGCGGGCCAGGGCCTCGCTCAAGGGCTGGCCGGTCACCACGCAGTGGGGATTGCCCATGGAGACGAAGGTGATGCGGCAGCGCTCGCCCCCGAAGTCGTGCTCCAGGTCGACGATCTCGTCCAGGGCCGCCCCGGGGGCGGCGGCCCGGGCGTCGAAAGCGGGCGCGCCCATGTCCACCCGCACCACCTTGGCCAGCGGATCGACGATCTGCGCCACCACCCGCCCGCCCTTGGTGCGCAGGGGGAACGGCGCGGCCTCCACGAAGCCGTGCTCGTAAAGGTACCAGGCGAAGATGCGCAGGCCGTTGCCGCTCTTCTCCGCCTCGCTGCCGTCCGGGTTGAAGATGCGCAGGGTCAGCCGGTCCGCATCGGCGAGATCCGCCAGGGGCCCCAGCAGGATCCCGTCGGAACCGGCCCCGAAGTGGCGGTCGCATATGGCGCGCACCGCCTCCGGCGTCGGATTGAACGGGAACGCCGCGGGGTCGATCACGATGTAGTCGTTGCCCAGTCCGTGATACTTGTGAAAGTCTGTCATCTTGGCTCCAGGGGTCATCCGGCCATTGTGGCTCAATCCCTGAAGTGAAGCGACCGCCACTGCTACAATGGACCCTCCCCGACGGGACTATTCGCGTGAACCATGATCCTGCGCAAGGAATACGGCTTCGAGGCCGCCCACTTCATCTACAACCACCCCGGCAAGTGCCGCAATCTGCATGGGCACAGCTACAAGCTGTTCGTGTCGCTGGAAGGTACCGTCAACCCGGAAACCGGCATGATCATCGACTTCGATGACCTCTCCAAGATCGTGCGGGAAAAGGTGATCTTCCCGCTGGACCACCATTTCCTCAACGACCTGATCGCGCTGAGCACGGCGGAGAACATCTCGGTCTGGATCTGGGAGCAGCTGAAGCCCGACCTGCCGGACCTGGTCCAGCTGGAACTGTTCGAGACCGCCGACAACTGCGTGATCTACCGGGGGGTCTGATGCGGCCGGGCTGGGTGGCCCTTTCCCTGCTGATCGCCGTTCCGGCCTGCTCTCCCGTGCGGAAGTACCAGGAGGCGGCCCAGAGCCTGCGCTTCACCCTGGACCGGGTGGAGCCCGACCTGGAGCTGGCCTTCCCGCTGGACCGCTCCCGGATCACCTTCAACGTCACCATCGGGGTGGAGAACCCGTCCTCCGTCTCCTTCCACCTGCGCGGCTTCGAAGGGGCGTTCCGCCTGGAGATGGACGGGGAGCTCCAGCCCCTGGGACAGGTCAAGCTGTTGCGGGCCCTGGACCTGCCGGCCGGGGGCAAAGAGCAGCTCGCGGTGGCCTTGTCCTTCGCCTACAAGGACCTGGCGCAGGCCTGGCCCGCGCTCCAGGCGGCCCTGGGTGGCGAGCGCCCCGGCGTCTGGGCCCTGGAAGGCAACCTGAGCGGGGACGTGCACGGGTTCCCGGTCCAGGTGCCGATCCGGACCCGCCGTTCCTTCGGAGCCGAGCCATGATCCGGGCCGTGGTCTTCGACCTCTGGAACACCCTGGTGCACAGCCAGAACGGTGACCCGTTCCAGCACCTCCAGCGCCTGCTGGAGCCCGGGCAGGAGGCCCGCTTCCCGGAACTCAAGCGCGACGCCATGAGCCACCCCCACCCCGACGCCCAGGCCTTCCTGGCCGAGTGGAAGGACCGGCTGGGGCTGTCCCCGGCCCAGCTCCTGACCATGGCCGAGGTGTTCCGCACCGGCGCCGGGGACGCCCAGTGCTTTCCCGAGGCGGTCCAGGCGGTGCGGGATACCCGCCGGCTGGCCCGGGTCGCCCTGCTCTCCAACACCCAGAGCTTCGACCTGGCGTTCCTGGAGCGCCTGGGCCTCACCGGCCTGATCCCCCGCCGCTTCCTCAGCGCCGAAATGGGCTGCCTCAAGCCGGACCGCCCGGCGTTCGACGCGGTGCAGCGCAAGCTCGGGTTGTTTCCCGGCGAACTGGCCATGGTGGGGGACAGCTGGCGGGACGACATCACCGGCGCCCTGGAGGCCGGCTGGACTGCCATCTGGGTGAACCGCAAGGGCGCGCCCTGCCCCCCCCACCCTGCCGACGCCGACCTGGTGGAGATCCCCGACCTCGCCCCAGTGCCCAGGCTCATCGACAACCTCCAGGCCGGGGCCCGGTGCAGTACCTGCTTGGGTTAAGCCCATATATTGTAGAAATTGAAGAACTGGTAGGGGTTTTCCGCCACGAACTGCTCCAGGGCCTGGCTGAACTGCTCGGCGTACGGCCGGTAGGCCGAGGCCGACCGGCCCAGGTTGCCCGGCACCCGGATGATCCGGGCCAGCTGCAGCATCGGGCGCCCTTGGCACTCCATGGGGAAGATCACCGCGATGGGGGCCCCGGTGGCGGAAGCCAGCTTGTAGGGGCTGTACGGGAGCGGCACCGGACCGCCCAGGAAATCCACGGCGACGGTGCTGGCGCCCAGGCCGCGGTCGCCCATGATGCAGAGCACGCCCCCTTCCCGCAGGACCTGGAGCATCTGCAGGGTGGATCCCAGATAGCCCTCGGGGTCGAGCAGGGTGAAGGGCGCCGCGCCCGCCCGATGCTCGAAGAACTGCTTGTCCTTGTCGCCCGCGTCCCGGTGGATGAGCAGGCTCGCGGGAACGTCGAGGGCCGTCAGGCCCGCCATGGCATGCTGCCAGCCGCCCACGTGGGCGGTCACCAGGATCAGGCCGCGGCCCTCGGCCAGCAGTTCCTTGAGCCCGTCCCGGTCCTCCAGGGCGGCAACCGGTACGCTGGACCCGATGATCCCGAGCACCGCCCGGTCCACCAGCACCTGGCCGAACGCCAGGCAGAGCCGGTACGCGTCCCTGGCCCTGGCCCAGCCTCCGTGGGCGGGAAACCGCCGGCGCAGGTAGTAGCCCGCCTGCTCGCGCACCGCCGGCCTGAACGCCACGTACCAGAACACCACCAGCCGCAGCAGGGCACGGGCCGCCCGCTTGCCGAACGTCCCGATGACCACGTAGAAGATCCAGTACTGGAACCGGGAACCGAAGCTCACTGCGGCTGGCACTCGAACAGCAGGGAGGTGTTGATCCCGCCGAAGGCGAAATTGTTGTTCATGAAAATGGAGCCGGCCGGAGTCCGGCCGGCCCCGATCAGGTAGTCCAGGTCCGCGCAAAGGGGATCCACGTTCACCAGGTTGATGGTGGGGGCCACCCAGCCGCGGCGGGTCATCTCGATGCCCAGCCAGGCCTCGATGGCTCCGCAGGCCCCCAGGGTGTGCCCGAGGTAGCTCTTGAAGGAGGTGATGGGCACGGTCCGGCCGAAGGTGTCCCGGGTGGCGTGGCTTTCCGACCGGTCCCCGTGGTCGGTGGCGGTGCCGTGGGCGTTCACCCAGTCCACCGCGGAGGGGGGCAGCCCGGCGTCCCGCAGGGCCAGCGCCATGGTGGTGGCCATGGTCTTCTGCTGGGGCTGGGTGATGTGGGCCCCGTCCGAGTTGGTGCCGAAGCCCATGATCTCGGCGTAGATCCTGGCCCCCCGGGCCAGGGCCCGTTCCCGCTCCTCCAGGATGAGCGTGCAGGCCCCTTCCCCCAGCACCAGGCCGTCCCGGTCCCGGTCGAAGGGACGGGGCGAGGTGGAAGGCTGGTCGTTGCGCAGGCTGGTGGCGTACAGGGTGTCGAAGACAGCCGCGCTGCAGAAGGTCAGCTCGTCGGAGCCGCCGGCCACCATGGCTTCCTGCAGGCCGTGGCGGATGGTCTCGTAGGCGAAGCCGATGGCCTGGCTGCCGGAGGTGCAGGCGCTGCTGGAGGGGATGACCCGTCCCTGGAACCCGAAGAAGACGCCGATGTTCACCGCGGCGGTGTGACTCATGAATTGGATATACCCGGTCGCGCCGATGCCGGTGGCCCTGCAGGAGACCATGCTCTTGCCCAGGGCCAGCATCGGTTCCAGGCTGCCCGAGGAGGAGCCGTAGGCCACCCCCATGGATCCGCTTTGCAGGATGGGGTCCTCCCGAAGCCCGGCGTCCTCCAGGGCCATTTCCGTGGCCCGGACCCCCAACAGCGCCACCCGCCCCATGGAGCGGGTCAGCTTCCGGGGATAGTGGCAGGGGGCGAAGAAATCCAGCAGCGGCGCGCCCAGGCGGGTCTGCAGATCCTCGTAGATATCCCATTCCGGCATGGTCCGGACCCCGCTCTGGCCGGCCCGGAGGCTCACCTCCACGGCATCGTAGGTGTCCCCGAGCGAAGTCAGCCCGCCCATTCCGGTAACCACCACTCGCCGATTCAAACTCGACCCCCAGACATTCCGATCCCCTGCCGTGGAAACGCATACCCACCATGGGATACCGGCATTTCATGGTCACATGAATGAAAATGGAATCGGATGGCCTTCTCCTGTGGATCATTCTATTGTGACCTATCTCACATGTTGTGGCAGGTAAAGATCGACCACGCCGAAAGTGCAGGACAGGCGCTTTCGGCTCATGCACCTTATTAATTGTATGGCCCGCGTCCTCCTAGTTTCAAGCAACGTCACCGAAGAGCCCATGCCGGTCTACCCGCTGGGGCTGGCCGTGGTGGCGGCCGCCCTGACCGCCCAGGGCCACCAGGTGGAGCAGTTCGACTTCCTCGTGGCGGATCTGTCCCTGGACCTGCTGCGGGACAGGATCCGGACCTTCGCCCCGGACTACGTGGGCATCGGCATCCGCAACCTGGACAACTGCGATTCCCTGACCCGGACCAGCTACCCCACCCTGGCCAAGCAGATGGTGGAGGTGACGCGGGAGACCCCGGGCATCCGGGTCATCCTCGGCGGCTCGGGCTTCTCCCTCGCGCCCGTGGAACTGCTGGCGCTCACCGGGGCCGACCATGGGGTCGTGGGCGAGGGCGAGCGGGCCGTATGCCGCCTGATCCAGGAACTGGAATCCGGCCGGGTGCCGCCGCCCCTGCTGCGGGACCCCGAACTCCTGGACCGGGACAGCATGGCCGCCCCCCTGTTCTCGACCGAGCTGGTCGCCTTCTACCGCGAGCGCAGCGGAATGATCAATCTGCAGACCAAGCGCGGCTGTCCGGAGCACTGCGTCTACTGCAACTACCCCCAGCTGGAAGGGAGCCGGGTGCGGCCCATGGAGCCCCGGGCGGTGGTGGACGCGCTGGAGCGGGCGGTGCGGGAGCACCGGGCCGACCACTTCTTCTTCACCGACGCCATCTTCAACGACCGGGAAGGCCACTACCTGGCCGTGGTGGAGGAGATCCTGAGGCGGGACCTGGCCGTCTCCTGGTGCTGCTACCTGCGGCCCCAGGGGCTCGGCCGCAAGGAACTCGCGCTCATGATCCGGGCCGGGCTGCACGCGGTGGAACTGGGCACCGACGGGGCCTGCGACACCACCCTGCAGGCCATGGGCAAGAACCTGACCTTCGCCGAGGTGCTGGAGGTCACCGCCGCCTGTGCCGCGGAGTACCTGCCCTGCGCCCACTTCGTCATGTTCGGCGGACCGGGCGAGACCCCGGAGACGGTGGCGGAAGGCCTGGCCAACCTCGAGCGGCTGGACCGTTCGGTGGTGTTCGCCTTTTCCGGCATGCGCATCCTCCCCGGCACCCCCCTGCAGGCCCTGGCCCTCCGCGCCGGCCTCATCACCCCCGGGACTTCCCTGCTGGAACCGGCCTACTATTTCGCGCCGGGGCTGGACGTGGAGGCCATGAACCGGGAAATCGCCCGCGCCTTCCACCACCGGCGGGACCGGGTCTTCCCCCCGGAGGAAGGGCGCCGGCGCCAGCAGACCCTGATTCGCATGGGCTACCGGGGCCTGCTCTGGGACACCCTGCTCCGGTGGCGCCCAGCCGCGCTCCCCGCCATTCCGAACGGAACCGCCCATGCCAACCCCTGAAAAGATCCTCCTGGTCCACCCCCTGGGCTACCGGGCCGATGCCGCCGGCAAGGACATCACGCGGCTCGCCAACATCATGCCGCCCCTGGGCCTGGCCAGCCTCGCGGCCTACATGGAACAGCGGAGCATCAGCTCCACCATCATCGACTGCTTTGCCCAGCCGGATTCCGACCAGGCGATCCGGCAGTTCCTCCTGGACCAGCGGCCCGCCTTCATCGGGTTGAGCTGCACCACCTCCAGTTTCCTGGACGGCGTGCGCATCGCCCGCCTGGCCAAGGACACCCTGCCCGGCATCCGCGCGGTGTTCGGCGGGCCGCACGTGTCCGCACTCAAGGGGCGGATCCTGGAAGAATTCCCGGAAGTGGACTTCACAGTGGTGGGCGAAGGGGAGGAGACCCTCACCGAGCTGGTGCAGAGCCGGGGCGAAGCGCCGGCCGGGGTGAAGGGCCTCATCTACCGGGACGGTGCGGACGGTCCCACCGTCTTCACCGGCTACCGGCCCCAGGGCCTGGAACTGGACACCCTGCCCTTCCCCGCCTACGAAAAGCTGGCCGGCTTCCCGGACGCGTACAAGCTGCCCATCTTCAACTACCCCACCGTGCCCAACACCAGCTGCATCTCCAGCCGCGGCTGCCCCTACGCCTGCAGCTACTGCGACCGCTCCGTGTTCCGGCGCAGCTTCCGCTTCAACTCCGCCGACTACCTCTACGCCCACCTGCGCTACCTGAACTCCCGGTTCGGGGTGCGCCACATCAACTTCTACGACGACCAGTTCACCTTCAACCGGGCCCGGGTGGAAGCCTTCGCCGACCTGATGCTCAGCCAGCCCCTGGGCATGACCTTCAACTGCGCCGTGCGGGCCGAGCACATCGACGCCGACCTGGTGCGCCGGCTGAAGGCGGCCGGCTGCTGGATGATGAGCCTGGGGATCGAGTCCGGCGACCAGGAGCTGCTGGCCCACCACCGCCAGAATCCGGACCTGGACCTGCTGGCGGGCCGGATCCGGATGATCAAGGCGGCGGGCATCCGCACCAAGGGCCTGCTCATGATCGGCCTGCCGGGCGAGACCGAGCAGAGCATCCAGCGGAGCATGGACTATGTCTTCAGCCTGCCCGTGGACGACTTCAACCTGGCCAAGTTCACCCCCTTCCCCGGCTCGCCCCTCTACGAGCGCATCCGCGAGGAGGGCACCTTCGACGAGGACTGGGAGAAGATGGACTGCATGCACTTCCAGTTCGTCACCCACGGCATGACCCGGGAGCGGCTGGAGGAGCTGTTCCAGGCGTTCTACCGGGCCCACTTCAAGCGCGCCAAGGTGCTGCTGGGCTATGTGGCCATGCTGTGGCGCTCGCCGGACAGCTGGCTGCGCTTCCTGGCCAGCCTGCCCAGCTTCCTGCGCTTCACCCGCACCACCACCCGCTTCGCGGACAAGCGGTTGAACGACGCGTCGGCGCCCCGTATCATGGACTCTACCAAGTAGCGCCAACGCAGTCATCGGGAGCGTCCCCCATGGACCTCAAGGAACAGCTCAAGACCCTCCTCATTGCCGAGCTCAACCTCGAAGACGTGCGGCCGGAGGACATCGTCGACGGCGACCCGCTGTTCGTGGAGGGGCTGGGCCTGGATTCCCTGGACGCCGTGGAGCTGGTAATGCTGCTGCAGAAGCACTTCGGCATCGAGCTCAAGAGCATGGACGAGGGCCGTCCCGCCTTCGCGTCCATCAACTCCCTGGCCGCCTTCATCGAAGCGCGCCAACGGACATGACCCGCGGGGCGGTCCCCATCACCGGCCTGGGCTGCGTCAGCGCGGCCGGGCCGACCCTGGACGCCTGCATGGCCTCCATGTTCCGGGGCCACCGGGCCCCGGCGCCGCCGCGCCGGTTCAGCACCAGCCATTCCGTCCGCTACCCGGTGTTCGAGGTGCCGGATTTCCAGGCCCCCGCGGCCATCCTCCGCACCGCGGCGCTGCTGCTGCAGGCCGCCGGGGAGGCCCTGGCCGACGCCGGGCTGGACCGGGAGCTCCTGGCTTCGCTGAGGGTCGGCGCCTGCATCGGCACCACCGTCGGCAGCGCCATGAATGACGAGGCCTTCTGCCGGGCGTTCCGCACCGGCGCCGACCCCTCCATGGGGCCCATGGACCGGATCCTGGCCAGCAACCCGGCCGCGGTCCTGGCCCGGGAGCTGGGCCTCACCGGCCCCTGCCAGACCATCGTCAACGCCTGCTCCTCGGGCACCGACGCGGTGGGCCTGGGCGCTTCCTGGATCGAGGCCGGGCTGTGCGACCTGGTGCTGGCCGGCGGGGCCGACGAGCTGGGCCGGATCACCTACAACGGCTTCATCTCCATGCGCATCTACGCGCCCGGCCCGTGCCGGCCCTTCGACCGGGACCGGGAGGGGCTCAACCTGGGCGAGGGCGCCGCGGTGCTGGTGCTGGAATCCCCCGGGCTGCTGGAGCGCCGCCGGGCCAGGGCCCGCGCGTTCGTGCTGGGCTACGGCTCCTCCTGCGACGCCTACCATCCCACCGCCCCCAGCCCCGACGGGGCCGGCCTGGAGCGGGCCCTCCAGGAGGCCATGGCCGCCGGGGGCATCGACCCTTCCCAGGTGGCCTTCGTGAACGCCCACGGCACCTCCACCGCCGACAACGACCGGGTGGAGGCCCAGGTGCTGGCCAGGAAGCTCCCCGGCGTGCCGTTCCTGTCCACCAAGGGCTTCACCGGCCACACCCTGGGCGCGGCCGGGGCCATGGAGGCGGCCTTCACCGTGGCCTGCCTGGAACAGGGCCGGATTCCCGCCAGCGCCGGCTTCGCCACCCAGGATCCGGACCTGGGCGCGGCGCCCGTGCGGGAGAACACCAAAACCCGCGGCACCGTCGCCCTGTCCCAGTCCCTGGCCTTCGGCGGCAACAACGCCGTGCTCGCCCTGGGCCTGGGGGCGCGGCCATGAGGATCGCGGTCCAGGGCGTCGGCGTGGTGGGCGGGTTCGGCTGCGGGGTCCAGGACCTGGCCCAGGCCCTGGCCCGGGGCTCGACTCCGGCGGGCGTGCTCCAGGTGCCCACCGGACGGGAGATCCCCGCGCTCCGGGCCGACCCCTCGCCCCTGGACCGCTTCGTGCCCAGGCGGAACCAGCGCCGCCTGGACTTCTTGTCCAGGATGACCGCCCTGGGCGCCCACCTGGCCCTGGAGGACGCCGGCGTGCTGGCCGAGGACCATGGCGCCCTGGCCGTGGTGGTGGCCAGCGGCTACGGCGCCACCGGCGCCACCATGGCCCTGATCGACTCCATCATCGAGGGCGGGGACGCGTGCACCTCCCCCATCCACTTCGCCGGATCCCTGCACAACACGCCGGCCGCCCACCTCTCCATCCTCCTGGGCGCCAAGGGCCCCAACCTCAGCGTCAGCCAGTTCCAGCTTTCGGTGCCCTCGGCGCTCATGGCCGCGCGGCTCTGGCTGGAGCAGGGACGGGCGGAGCGGGTGCTGTTCGGGGCGGTGGACGAGCTGTCCGAGCTGATCGGCCACCTGTGGGCGCGGCAAGGGGAGCTGGAACGCCCCTGGGGTCCCGGCCCCCCCGGGGAAGGCGCGGCCTTCCTGCTCCTCTCCAGCCGCGAGGAGGCCCGGGAGCCCTATTGCATCCTGGAGCAGGCGGTCACCGGCCAGGGCCCGGCCCCCGGCCTCGCTCCCGCCGGCCTGGTGTTCCTGAGCGGCGGCGAGGATCCCGCCGCGTCCGGCCTTCCCACCCATCGCCTCGCGCCGGTGTACGGCCACATGCCCCCGGCGCCGGCCTTCGACCTGGCGGCGGCGGCCATCCTGCTCAGGCAGGGCGCGGATGGCCCTCCAGGCTTCCGCGACGCCCAGGGCGCCGCGCCGGAGTCCATCGCCTGCCTCACCCGCGCCGATGAAGGCTTCGGCCTGGCGAGGCTCAGATCATGCCGCCGTTGACGCCGATCACCTGCCGGGTGATGTAGCCCGCCGCCCGGGAGAACAGGAACCCCGCCATGGCCGCCACGTCCTCCGGCCGGCCCACCTTGCCCATGGGCACCACCTGCAGCGCGTGCTTCAGCTCCACCCCGGCCAGCATCTCGGATTCGATCAGGCCCGGGGCGACGCAGTTCACCGTGATGCCGCGGCCCGCCAGCTCCACGGCCAGGGCCTTGGCGGCCCCGATCAGGCCGGCCTTGGCGGCGCTGTAGTTCACCTGGCCGCGGTTGCCCATCACCCCGGAAACCGAGGCGATGCAGACGATCCGCCCGCCCTTGCGGGTGCGGATCATGGGCATCATCAGCGGGTGGACCACGTTGAAGAACCCGTCCAGGCTGGTGTCCAGCACCAGGTCCCAGTCCTCCTGGGTGAGGGCCGGAAAGGCGTTGTCCCGGGTGATGCCGGCGTTGCAGACGATGCCATAGTAGGGCCCGGCCGCCTCCACCCGGGCTTCCAGAAGGCTGCGCACCTGGTCCCGGTCGGTGACGTCGAACGCCAGCACGTCGGCGCTGCCGCCCAGGGCCCGGATCTCCGCCGCCAGGGCTTCGGCCTGCGCCACCCGGCTGCGGCAGTGCACGGTGACGGAGAACCCGTCCCGGGCCAGCTGCAGGGCGATGGCCCGGCCGATGCCGCCGGTGGCGCCCGTGACCAGGACTCGATTGGGGGCGGGCTGGGCTTGGATGGTCATGGGCGGCTCCGGCTAGTCAGGTTCGTACACTTTCAGGATGGCACGGGCCAGGGTGACGCCGTCGCGGCGCAGCTCGCAGGCGAAGGCGCTCAGGCCCATGGCGTCGGCATAGTGCACCCTGGCCACCACCTCCAGCAGGGCCCCGGCGGGAAACGACGGCACCTCGCAGGTGTATTCCCGGGTCCCCAGCAGATAGCCGTACTTGGGGGCAATGCCCAGGTGCTTCTGTCGGTTGCCGCTGTAGGCGGAAATGGTCTGGGCCATGAGTTCCAGCCCGAACCAGGCTGGCATGGCGCCGTCCGGGTCGGCGTACCAGGCCCCGGGATCCACCCGGGTCAAGGTCGTGCACTGCTGCCCGTTGACCTCCCGCACTGCGTCGATGAGGAGCATCGGCGGCTGGTGCGGCACCAGGGGGATCGTGGGTTCCATGGCTTCGGGACTCCGTGGGCGGAAGCTGTCCGCCATCATGACTGCTCTCCCGGCCGCAGGGCCAGGAAGGAAAGGGGGATGGTGCCGGCGACGCCCAGGGCGAGGGTGAAGCCGAAACCGCGCAGGGCCGGGGTGTGGCTGAAGGCCAGCAGGCCGTATGAGATCAGGGTGGCGGAGGCCGCCAGCAGCACGCCCAGCAGCGCCGAGGGGTCGCTGGTGCCCCCCTCCTCCAGGAAGACCGTGTAGTCCACCCCGAAGCCCAGCAGGAGGATCAGAGCCATGACCGTGAACAGGGTGACCGGCACCCCGGCCAGGGCGCCGCAGGCCAGGGCGAACAGCATCCCCAGGCAGGGCGGCGCGACCATGGCCCCGGCGGCCCGGAGCCCGCGCCACAGGCCCAGGAGCAGCCAGACCAGGACGATGGCGGCGGCCAGGGCCCAGGAGGCGATGCGCCGGTAGTGGCCCAGCAGGCCGGTCACGCTCCGGGCCTTGTCCACCAGGGCCACCCCGGGGATCCCGGCCGCGGCCTGGGCGAGCCGCCCGGAGTCCGGGGCGCCCAGGGGAAACACCACCGAACCCACGCCGTGGGCGGTGGCCCCCAGCCAGAGCAGGCGGAACGGGGTGGAGAACGGCATCTGGAAAAAGCCGTCCACGGTCAGGGGCCGCCCCTGGGCGGCCGCCAGGTCCGCATCCATGGCCGCGATGGCGCCCGGCTTGAACCCCACCTGACGCAGCGCCCGGTCCAGGTCCGGCTGCTGCGCCCGGCGGCGGGCCAGGGCCGCCTCCTGGCTGGCGGGGGAAGGCACGAAGCAGGAGACCGCCTGGATCCCGGTGAGCCCGGCCGAGGGATCGAGCCCGGCGAGCCGCCCCCGCAGCGTCTCCTCGCGCTGGAGCACCGCCCCCGCGGTGGGCCCCTCCACCAGGAAGAAGGCGCCGTTGTTGGACAGGCCGGTGAGCTCGCGGATGGCCTGCTCCTGGCGCGCCAGTTCCGCGGAGGGCCGGATCAGGCCCTGCACGTCGTCGTCCACCATGGACCTGGCCGCGCCGAAGGCCAGCAGCAGCGCCAGCAGCCCCAGCCAGAGCAGCAGGCCGGGCCTGGCCCAGAGCCGCGCGCTCCGGCCGAGCAGGCTCCCCAGCCGCGCCAGCAGCGCGGGCCTGGACGGCCCGGGCCGCTCCAGCCAGTCGGGCAGCACCAGGAGCACCGTGAGGAAGGCGCCGGAAAGCCCCACGATGGAGAACACAGCGATCTGCCGCAACCCCGGGAAGGGCGCCGCCAGGAGCGCCGTGTAGCCCAGCAGGGTCGTGCCCAGCCCGATCAGCAGGGCCGGCATGATCCGCCGGAGCGCCGGCCTGGGCCGCCAGGCCGCGCCCGCGCCCATCTGGTGGGCGAAGTAGAGGAACGAGTAGTCCACGGCCACCCCCAGGACGCTGCAGCCGCACACCAGGGTCAGCAGGTAGAGCTTGCCGAAGATGAGCAGGCAGGCTGCGGTCGCCGTGGCCAGGCCGGCCACCACGCAGCAGAGGCCCAGGACCAGGTGGCGCCCGGTGCGGAACACCGCGAAGTAGAGCGCGAAGATGCAGAGCATCGACAAGGTGGAGAACAGGTTGGCCTCCCCCTCCGCGGCCTGGCGGGCGTCGGCCGCGTAGAAGACCACCCCGGTGCGCAGCACCCGCGCCTCCGGGTAGGCTCCGCGCAGCTCGTCCTGGGCGGTCTTCACCGCCGCCGCCACCCGTTTCTGGACCCCGGGATCGTAGGCGGATCCGGCCAGGCCGGCGCTGATCAGGATGTTCAGGCCCTCGGGCGAGGGGATGGCCAGGAGCTGGTCCCGCACCTCCAGGTGCAAGGTGGCGAAGGGCAGGCCGGCGAGGAACGCGTCCAGGTGGCCCAGGGGGTCCAGGGCCGGCGCCGGGCCCGCCTGGGGGGAGGCCAGGCGCCCCTCCACCCGGGCCTTCAGGGTGTCCGGCATGGGCAGGGGGCCCGCCACGGGAAGGCGGAACCGGTAGTTGCCATAGAACCGGGCCACCGCTCCGGGGTCCACCTCCGGCAGGGTGGACTGGACCTCCAGGAAGGCCCCGGAACGGGCCAGGGCCCCGGCCAGGCGCAGCGCCGCGGCCTTGCTGCGGCCCTCGTCCCCCGCCCGCACCAGGAACATGGCCCGGTCCCCCGTGGACCTGGCCAGGGAACGGATGGCCGCCTCGGCCACCGGGTTCCGCTCGGTGTCGGGCAGCATGGCCAGCAGGTCCGTCTGCAGGGCCTGGCCGCCCGCGCAGCGCCAGACCCCGTAGCAGGCCATCAGGGCCACGCAGATCAGCCAGACCCAGGCCCGCCGGCGCATGCTCAGACGTTCGCCTTCGCCATGGCTTCGGTGAGCATGGGCGGGCACTCGAACAGCAGTTCCCCGGTGCCGGAGTCCACCGCCAGCTGGATGGTCTCGGCCTTGTTCACCCGCTGGCCGCTGGCCGCGTCGGTGAGCAGGTAGGTGATGCGCAGCCTGGCCTGGTATTCCAGCAGCTCGGCCTTGACCCGCACCGTCTGGCCGTAGCTGAGCGGCCGGATGTATTTCAGGTTGCACACCACCACCGGCCAGATCACGCCCCAGTCCTGCATCTGCTTGAAATCGAGGCCCACCCTGCGCATCATCGCGGTCCGGGCGATCTCCAGGTACTTCACGTAGTGGCCGTGCCAGGCCACGCCCATGGCGTCCACGTCATGGAAGGGCACCTCGATGAGGACTTCCCCGGTGAGAATCGGCTTCATTTGGTCAACCTCCCGTGACGGGCGAACAGGATCACCCCTGAGGACTTCCTGGCGGAACCCGCCAGGTATCGGAAGCGCAGCCGCCCGTGGCCGGGGTCGAAGCCGAGCCGGAGCTCCAGCACCTCGCCGGGCCGGACGAGGTCCTGGAATTTCAGCTGGCCGATCCCCCGGAAGCAGCCCAGGTCGCCGAACGCCTCGGCGCCGAAGCGGATGGCCCAATCCACCTGGACCACCCCCGGCAGGATCGGGTTGCCGGGGAAGTGTCCCTGGAAGGCCGCCAGGTCCGCGTCCATGGCCAGGGTGAAGCTCTCCTCGGAGCCGGAGGCCCGATCGAGGACGGAGCCGGAGGCCCGATCGAGGACGGTGCCGGAGGCCCGGTCCAGGACGGTGGGCAGCAAAGGTCCGGTCATTGGCTCTGGAGCATGGTGTGCACCGTTTCCACCACGTCGTCCACGGTGCGCACATGCTTGAACACCTCGGCCTGGACCCGGCGGCCGGTGAAACCCTGCAGCTGGATGGCCAGCTCCACCGCGTCGATGCTGTCCAGGTCCAGGTCGGTGAACAAGTTGGCATCCAGGGTGATCTTGGCGGGGTCCAGCTGGAAGGAATCGACCAGGATTTCCCTCAGCTTGGTCAGGATCTCGTCCTTAGTCGGAGACATATGCTTCCTTGTCATAGTAGGTGGCCAGGGCTTTGATCAGCTGGCGGGCTGCCAGGTGGGGCGTGCTGTTGATCGCGGACGAAGGATCGAAGGGGAAGAAGCCCCCTGCCCGCACCCTGAACCGGCAGGTTTCAATGGGTACATGGTACCACCGGTGGCCCTTGGAGAGGAGGTCCGGACGGCAGGTGACCACCACCGGCAGGATCTTCGCACAGCTCTGGGCCAGATAGGCCGCGCCCCGATGGAACTTGAACGGCTTTCCGGGCAGGGTGCGGGTGCCTTCCGGAAAGAGGATCAGGGCCTTCCCGTTCCTGAGGGCTTCCCGCCCGGCTTCCAGCACCTCCTCCGAACTGCCGATGGGAATGTAGCCGGCGGCACGGACCACCCTGCCGAAGAAGAAGCTGTTGTAGATCGACTCCTTCACCACGCAGAGCGCCCCGGGCAGGAGCGCGATGAGCACCACCACATCCAGGTAGGAGGGGTGGTTGCTGAGGATGAGGGTGCCTTCCAGGTCCTCCGGCCCGGGCAGGCCCCGCGCCTCCACCCGGAGGATGCCGCTGGCTTCCAGGGCGAACACGAACAGCCTGAAGCACCGGTGGATCAGCCCCCCGGCGCGCCGCCGCAGACCCTCCCGGCCGCCCGGGAGCAGGCCCAGGACGGGCACCACCAGGAACGACAGCGCCGCCCCGCCCAGCCCCAGGATGGAGAACAGCAGCCCGCTCACCAGGATCTTGCGCCCCTGGTTGATCCTGGCGAACAGCTTGCGGCGACTGGCTTCGAATGACATGGCGGCTCGAAGGGATGGACACCCCAGGGACGTCAGGCGCGAAAGGCGGGTGGAAAGCGGCACGGGTCTGACTGGGAGATGGAATAGACTTGAGAATACCTGAAACCGGGGAAGGCCCGCACGGCGCTCGCCCCCCATAGCTCAAGGCTCCGTAATGATCCTTCCCCTGGCGCCGGCCCACCTGATGGCCCTGGCCGCCTTCCAGCTCTCCGCCCTGCTGCTGTTCCTGGATCCGCGGCTGGCGGCCGCGCCGCTCCTGGTGTTCGTGGCCACCTGCCTGGCGGCGCCCCTGTTCCCGGGGTTCAGCTTCTACCTGCCCATCGTCAGCCGCGGCCGGAAGGGCGTGCCCGGGGTGGCCCTGACCTTCGACGACGGCCCGGACCCCCTGGTGACCCCCCGGGTGCTGGACCTCCTGGACCGGCACGGGGTCCAGGCTACCTTCTTCGTCATCGGCCAGAAGGCCGCGAACCACCCGGACCTGGTCCGGGATATCCTCGCCCGGGGCCACGCCGTGGGCAACCACTCCCAGACCCATCCCCCCTTCCTCATGCTGCAGGGCCGGCGGGCCATGGCCAGGGAGGTGGCGGCAGCCCAGGCCGTCATCCGCCAATGCGGGGTGGTGCCGCTGGCCTTCCGCCCTCCGGTGGGCATCACCAACCCCGCCCTCTGGCGGGTGCTGCTGGACCAGGGCATGTTCTGCGTCAATTTCAGCTGCCGGGCCTGGGACGCGGGCAACCGGCGGGTGGCCGGGATCGCCCGCAAGCTCCTGGCCAAGGTCAGGGCCCGGGACATCATCCTGCTGCACGACACCGCGCCCAGGCGGGTGACCGTGGACTGCCTGCTGGCCGAGTTCGATGGCCTCATCCAGGGCCTGAAGCGGAAGGGCCTGCCGATCCTGCCGCTGTCGGCCCTGCTGGGCAAGGAGATCATGGAGACCGGAGCCCCCGGGGACCTCCACGCCGCCAGGGTGTTCTACGACGGCCTGGCGGACCACTATGACCACGAGCAGTTCTGCTCCGGCGTCTCCCGCTCCCGGCGCATGGAGCAGGCCCTGTTCTCCGCGCGCCTGCCGCACCTGTTCGCCGGAGCGGGCCGGGTGCTTGAGATCGGGGCCGGCACCGGCATCTTCACCCTGGACCTGGCCCGGTACTGCCGGGAAGTGGTGGCCGTGGACATCTCCTCCAGGATGCTGGACATCCTCCAGCGCAAGGCCCTGGAGGCCGGCATCCGCAACATCACGCCGGTGCAGGGGAACGTGGAGACCCTGGACCTGCCCGAGCCCTTCTCCGCCATCTGCGCCTTCTCAGCCCTGGAGTACCTCACGGACCTGCCGGGTCTGCTGGCGCGGCTCGCGCCCGGGCTGGAGCCCGGAGGCACGGTCTACTTCATCACCGCCCGCAGGTCCCTGTTCCGGCTGTTCACCCAGATGGGCAACGCCATGCGCCAGGGCATCTGGCTGAAGGCCCGGAGCCGGCGGGAGATGGCGGCCATGCTGGCGGCGAACGGCCTGGAGCCGGTGGAGATCAGCGGCCATCTCCTGAAGTCGTGGCTGTCCGGGGGCATGCTCCTGGAAGTGGTCGCGCGCAAGCGGGCCTGATCCGTGAACGTCCTGGTGGTCATCCCGGTCTACAACCACGCGGCCGCGATCCGGGCCGTGGTGGAGGGCGTCCTGCGGGAGGGGCTGCCCGTGCTGGTGGTGGACGACGGCAGCACCGACGGCAGCCTCGAGCGGCTCGCGGGCCTGGACATCCGGCGCCAGCGCAGCCCCGTGAACCGCGGCAAGGGCCACGCGATCCTGGAGGCCGCCGCCCTGGCCGGGGCATGGGGATTCGACGGGATCCTGACCCTGGACGCCGACGGCCAGCACGACCCCGCCGATGCCCGCCTGCTGCTGGAGGCGGCCCAGGCGGCCTGGCCGGCCATCGTGGTGGGCGCCCGCCGCATGGACGCCGGCAACGCGCCCCGCTCGAGCCTGTTCGGACGCGCGTTCTCCAACTTCTGGGTGCGCCTGGAATGCGGCCAGAGCCTGGCCGACACCCAGAGCGGCTACCGGCTGTACCCGGTCCCCTTCCTGCGCTCCCGGCGCTTCCTGACCCGGCGCTACACCTTCGAGATCGAAGTGCTTGTGCGCGGAGCCTGGGCGGGCCTCCCCCTGGTCTCCACCCCCATCTCGGTCTACTATCCGCCCGGCGCTGAGCGGATCTCCCATTTCCGCCAGTTCCGGGACAACCTGCGCCTGAGCTGCCTGCACACTGCCCTGGTGGTCCGGTCCCTGCTGCCCTGGCCGCACCGGCGGCTCGTGCCCCGGCCGCCCCGCGCTGGCGTGGCGGCCTTCCTGCGCCGGCTGAGCCAGGAGCACGCCAGCGCCGGCGAACTGGCCGCGGCGGTTTGGATGGGCATCTTCCTGGGGGCGCTGCCGATCATCCCCTTCGGCATGGCCGCCATCGTCTACGTGAACCAGAAGCTCCACCTCAACAGGCTGGCGGGGATCGCCGCCAGCAACCTGTGCGTGGCCCCCTTCGTGCCCTTCCTCTGCATCCAGACCGGCCACCTGCTGCTGCACGGCCACCTGTGGACCGACTTCAACCGGGTGACCCTGCTGCGGCAGATCCACCTCCGGGCCTGGGAATGGCTGCTGGGATCCCTGGTGGTCGGACCGGTCCTGGGCCTGGCCGGCGCGCTGCTGACCTATGTCCTGGTGCGGGCCTGCTGGGAGGGCGGCAGGGGCTGAGCGGGCCGTGCCTTCCCGGCTATAATGATTCGTAATAGATTAGCTACTGAGGGAGCCGCCATGAGCGCGAATGTTGAAACCATCCTCGCCGAAACCAGGAAGCGCATGAAGTCCTCCATCGAGACCCTGAAGAAGGAGATGGCCACGGTGCGCACGGGCCGGGCCAACGCCGGCATCCTGGACACCCTGCACGTGGACTACTACGGGTCCATGATGCCCATCAACCAGATCGCGGGGGTGAGCGTGCCCGAGGCGTCCATGCTGGTGATCGCCCCCTTCGACAAGAAGGCCATCAAGGCCATCGAGACCGCCATCCTCAAGTCCGAGCTGGGGCTCAACCCCGCCAACGACGGCAACGTCATCCGCCTGCCCATCCCGCCCCTCAACGAAGAGCGGCGCCGGGACCTCAGCCGGGTGGTGAGCCGCATGGGCGAGGAGATCAAGACCGCCGTGCGCAACGTGCGCCGGGACGCCAACGAGGACGTCAAGAAGCTGGAGAAGGACAAGCACGCCCCCCTGAGCGAGGACGCCGCCAAGAAGGCCCTGGAGCAGGTCCAGAAGATCACCGACGAGACCATCAAGGAGATCGAGGAGATCGTCAAGCACAAGGAAGCCGAGATCATGCACGTCTGACCGGCCGGCGGGACCTGTTAGTGGAAGAAGGTCAGCCCCAGCGCCCGCGCCGGGTCCATGACGAAGGGGCGCAGCCGGGCCCTGGGGTGGGGCAGTTCCAGGGTCAGCTCGGGCCCCAGGGCCGCCAGGTCGGCGGGGGCGGGCCAGCGCCAGGCCCCCTGGATCCCTTCCACGGCGATCAGGTCCAGGTCCAGGGTGCGGGGGGCGTTGCGGCCCAGGGCGCGGTTCCGGCCCAGGCGCAGCTCGGCCCGCAGCAGGGCCTCCAGCAGGGCCCTGGGGTCGGTTCCCGGGGTCTCCAGGAGCGCCGCGGTGTTCAGGTAGTCGGGGCCGCGGCCGGACTCGTCGGGGGTCTCCGGCCACAGCGGCGAGGGCGTCACCACGCCCAGCGCCGCCAGGGCCTCCAGGCCGCTTTCCAGGCAGGCCCGGCGATCGCCCAGATTGGAGCCGAGAGCCACCAGCGCGCGCATCCGCTATTTCCTGCCGTGCTCGGCCGCCACCAGGGTGCGGATCCCGCCGCGGATGAGGAAATCCCCCTCCACCCGCAACCACTGGGGGGCCAGGGCTGCCACCAGATCGTCCAGGATCTGGTTGGTGACCGCCTCGTGGAAGGCGCCCCGGTCCCGGTAGCTCCACAGGTAGAGCTTCAGGGACTTGGACTCCACGCAGAGCTGGTCGGGGACGTAGGTGATCTTCAAGTGGGCAAAATCCGGCTGGCCGGTCATGGGGCACAGGCAGGTGAACTCGTCCGTCTCGAACCGCACCTCGAAGACCCGGCCGGGGCGCGGGCTGACGAAGGTGTCCAGGGTGGGAGAGGGCTGGGTGGCATGGCGCCTGGGCAGGGTCTTGAGGGTCGGTTCCGGTTGTTTCTTGACGGGCACTATCGGCTCCTGGCAGGGGTTTCGGAATAGGGGATGGGGTCGGCCGCGCCGGCCTGCTGGAATCCCCGCAGCCGCAGCAGGCAGGAGTCGCAGTGGCCGCAGGCCTCCGCCTCCCCCTGGTAGCAGCTCCAGGTGAGGTGCAGAGGGGCTCCCAGTTCAAGGCCCTTGCGCACGATCTCGCCCTTGTTCATGTGCACCAGCGGCGCCTTCAGCCGGAGCCGGGTGGTGGGCCGGGTGCCGAAGTTGGCCGCGAGCTGGAAGGCCTCCAGGAACACCTCCCGGCAGTCCGGATAGCCGCTGGAGTCCTCCTCCACGAAGCCCACGTAGATGGTGGCGGCCCCCAGCACCTCGGCCCAGCTCACGGCGGTGGCCAGCAGGTGGGCGTTGCGGAACGGCACGTAGCTGACCGGAACCCCCTTGCGCTCCAGGTTGCCTTCGGGCAGGGGAATGGCCGCATCGGTGAGGGCCGACCCGCCGATGGCCTTCAGGCCGGCAAGGGGCACCACCAGGCGCCGGGCCGGAGCCACGTCGTAGAAGTCGGCGATGGCATCGAAGGCCTGGCGTTCCCGGGTTTCGGTGAGCTGGCCGTAGTCGGCGTGGAGCAGGGCCAGGTCGAAACCTTCGGCCCGGGCCATGGCGGCGGCGACGCAAGAGTCCAGGCCGCCCGAAAGGGATACGACCGCGATGGGCATAGAGGCCATGAGGTTCCTTCACCCCGGTTCAACCGGGATCCTACAGCCTAGCACCGTAAGGTCTTGTCTAGATGAGGCGTCCGTGCCGGGCACAAGCAACCGTAAGCGAAGCAAGCTTCGCGACGGTTGCTAGCCTATCATTGGGCATGCAGCACGATGATCTGTGGCCTCTGTTCATGGACCTGCGCTTCGCCGGGACCCGGACCCACCCCGTGCACGGGGCCTGCTTCGTGGCCGAAGGACGCATCCTGGTGGAAGACCTGCTCGCCTGGGGCCGGGCCGGGAAGGTGCAGGTGGTGGCGGTGCTGGCGGAAACCGGACAGGCCGAGGCGGCGCGGCCGCTGCTGCCGGCCGGGACCGAGCTCCTGGTGGCGGGCAGGGCCGAACTGGAGGCCCTGGCCGGCTTCCCCTTCCACCGGGGCCTGATGGCGGCGGCCAAGGTTCCCGCCCCGCCCGGCCAGGACCTCCGGACCTGCCGGCGCCTGCTGGTCCTGCCGGCCGTGGCCGACCCGGAGAACCTGGGCCAGCTCCTGCGCGCCGCCGCGGCCCTGGGCCTGGATGGGGCGCTCCTGGGCCCGGGCCCGGACCCCTTCAGCCGCCGTTGCGTCCGGGTCTCCATGGGCACCGCCTGGAAGCTGCCGCTGTGGCGGCTGGAGGATGTGTGGGCCGCCCTGGAGGACTGGCGGGCCGAGGGCGGCGAGGTCACCGCCGCGGCCCTGGACCACCGCGCCATCCCGGTCCGGGAGTGGCGCCCGGCGCCCCGCACCGCCCTGGTCCTGGGGCCCGAAGGCCCCGGCCTTTCCGAAGGCGATCTGGCCCGGTGCCACCGGATCGTGCGCATCCCCATGGCCGAGGGGGTGGACAGCCTCAACGTAGCCGCGGCCGGGGCCATCCTGATGCACTGGATGACGGCGTGACCCGCAACCACGGCTTCGCCTACCGGGAGCGGATCCAGGGCCCGGCCCGGGCGCTCGACCACCTCGTCCTGCGGCACCGGCACTCCACCGAAGCCCAGTGGCGCGCCCGCATCGAGCGGAGCGAGCTGGAGCTGGACGGCCGGCCGGTCACGGCCGAAACGGTCCTGGGTCCCGGACAGGAACTGGTGTGGCGCCGGCCGCCCTGGGACGAGCCGGAGGTGGACACCGGTTTCCAGGTGCTGTACCAGGACGAACTGCTGGTGGCGGTGGCCAAGCCCAGGGGGCTGCCGACCCTGCCCGGGGGCGGCTTCCTGGAGCACACCCTGCTCGCCCTGGTCCGGTCCCGTTTCCCCGAGGCCAGCCCCATGCACCGGCTGGGCCGGGCCACCTCCGGCCTCGTCCTGTTCGCCCGCACCCACGTGGCCGGCACCGCGCTCCAGACCGCCTGGCGCGCCCACCAGGTGGTGAAGCGCTACCGTGCCCTGGCCACCGGCACCGCCGGCGAAGACACCCTCGTCATCACCGCCCCCATCGGCCCCGTGCCCCACCCCTGGCTGGGCACCCTGTTCGCCGCCAGCAGCCAGGGCAAGTCCGCCCTGAGCCGGGCCCGGGTGCTGGAGCGGCGGGCGGCCGAGACCCTGTTCGAGGTGCTCATCGAGACCGGCCGTCCCCACCAGATCCGCATCCACCTGGCCTTCGCCGGCCACCCCCTGGTGGGCGACCCCCTCTACATGGCGGGCGGAGTGCCCCGCCCGGACCTGCCGGCCCTGCCCGGGGACGGCGGGTATTTCCTGCACGCGGAACACCTGGCCTTTCCGCACCCGGTCACCGGGCAGATCCTTGAACTGTGGGCTCCGCCGCCCGTGGAGCTATTGATGGCTGGAGAAAGGGCATAAATTATTTTGCCGTCGCCAGCCCCTCGGCCCACGCTTCCATCTGGTTCAGACAGGTTTCCAGGCTGAGCCGATGGCTTTCCTCATCGCTCTCCGCCGCCACCCGGAACGGCGTGCCGTAGCGCACCACCACGCCGGAAAAGGGCCTGGGCACCAGCATCTCGTCCCAGGTGCGCAGCTTCCAGGCCTTTTCGTAGGCCACGCACACCGGCACGATCCAGGCGCCGGTCTTGCGCGAGACGGCCAGCACCCCGGCCTTCACCCGCTGCCTGGGGCCCCGGGGACCGTCCACGGTGATGCCCAGGTCCCAGCCGTCCTTCACCACCCGGATCATCTTCACCAGGGCCTGGGCGCCGCTGTGGCCGGCGGTGCCGCGCACGGCGTGGATGCCGAACCAGCGCCAGGTGGCGGCGCTGCGCTCCCCGTCCTTGCTGTCGCTGGACAGGATCGCCACCCCCCGCCGCTCGCCGAGCGGGGTGCTGCGGCGGAACGGGTAGGCCTTGGGCATCATCACCAGCCGCCGGTGATAGAAGGCGAGGATGAAACGATCCTGGCCGGCCAAGTCCTCCACCGGTCCCTCGTCCACATACTTGACCCTCAGGGTATAGGTCAGGATCTTCATGAGCATGGCCGCCAGGAATGGCACCAGGCGGAAATTCAGCCAGACTTGGACCGGGCTGCCCAGGGGCCGGCCACGCTCCGCGATGTGGACCTCGCCACCCTTCACGCCGGGCCTCCTTCACCCATCAGGTCCTCGCGGCTGATGGCGTAGACCTGGCCGCAGTAGTCGCAGCGCACTTCCAGCGGGGCTCCGGCGGGGAACATCTCCTGGACCCGTTCCTGGCCGAAGCCGAGGAGGGTCTGCAGCAGCGCGGCGCGGCCGCAGCGGCAGCGGTACTTCATCTCGGCGCTGGCGAGGATTTCGGCGCCCTCGCCCTGGTTGACCCAGGTGCCGAGAAACTCCGGGCTCCGTTCCCAGAAGGGCACCACCTCTAGGCCCTCCAGGGCGGCCACCAGGGCGGCCATGCGTTCCGGGGGACAGCCGGGCAAGGGCTCCACCAGGAGGCCCCCGCTCTCGCCGGTGCCGGGCTCGCACCAGAGCGTCACGCTGGCCTGCACCTGCTCGGACTGGAGCAGGTAGGCTTCCACCTGGGCCTGGAGCGGGCCCTCCACCATGGCCAGCTTGCCGATGTAGGGCTGCCCGGCCGGGTTGGAGCGCATCACCTGCAGCAGGCCCGGCGGCTCCAGCCAGGACCTCGTCCCGGCCGGGCACCTGGCGTCCAGCATCCCGCGGATCCCGCCGTCGGGCCAGGCGTCGGCCACCACCGACTTGGCGGGCCCGGAGGCCTTCAGCAGAAGCTGCACCCTTTCCGAGAAGAAGGTGCGGGACTGCAGCAGCAGCGTCGCCGCCAGCAGCTCCACCAGGACGGCGCAGGCGCCGGCCTCCAGCTGGGGATGGCCCCGGCGGACCCCGTCCCACAGCGGACTGGCGTTCAGGGCCGCGAAGCGGACCTGGTGGTCGGAGGTGAGGGCCCGGATGACCCTGGCTGCGTAAGGTGGCTGCGGCATCCCATCAGTGTAACGAATCCTCGGTCCGGGTCGTCGGACTGTGAGAATCTTCAAGACAAGGAGGTGGCCATGGCCACACCCAGCCGCATCGCCGTCGCCCGCACCCTGCACCTGGTCTTCGGGGAAGGAGCCCGTGTGCCGGACGCCTGGGACGCAGGCCTGCCGGCGGCCGACGCGGGGCTGGCCAACGCCCTGCTCGGGCAGTGCCTGCGCCGGTGGGGAACCCTGCAGGCCGCCATCCGGCCGCAGCTCAAGGACCAGAGCCGGGGCCTGCCCCTGGGCACCCAGGTGTCCCTGGCCATCGGCTTGGCCCAGTTGGCATGGCTGCCCGGGGTGTCGGACCACGCGGCGGTGAACGAGGCGGTGGACCTGGCCACCAGCCGGGAAGTGGGCTTCCCGCCGCACAAGGGCCTGGTGAACGCCATCCTGAGGCGCGCCGCCAAGGACCGGGAAGCCCTGGCGGCCGGGCTGGACGCCATGGACCCCGCCCTGGACCGGAGTCCCTTCACCCGGCGGGTGCTCCAGGCCGCCCTGGCCCCCCGCGGCGGCGGCGGAGTGGAGGCCCTGTGGCGCCGGCTCCAGGCGCCGCCCCATCCCCACTTCCGGCCGCTCAGGGCGGAGCCCCTGCCCCCGGGCCTGGAGCCGTCCGAGATCCTGCCCGGCGCGTTCCACCTGGCCGCGAACGCTGAGTTCCCGGCGCAGTGGCTGGCCGCGGGCGCGGGCATGGTTCAGGACCTGAGTTCCCAGGCCCTGCTGAGCTTCCGCTGGGAGCCTCCGGTCACCCGGATCCTCGATGCCTGCTCCGCCCCGGGCGGCAAGGCCACGGCGCTGGGCCGGCGCTTCCCCGAAGCCCGGATCACCGCCGTGGAGCGCAACCCGGCGCGGGCCCGGCGGCTGCGGGACAACCTGCAGTTGCGCGGCGTCCAGGCCGACATCGTGGTGGAGGACGCCTGCCCCTGGCTGCTCCGGGACGGACCCAGCTTCGACCTCATCATGCTGGACGCCCCCTGCAGCGGCTCCGGCACCCTGCAGAAGCACCCGGAGCTGAACTGGCTGGGCGACGCCCTGGACCTGGCGCGCCTGCTCCTGGCCCAGCGCACCCTCCTGGAGGCGGCGCTGCCCAGGCTCGCCCCCGGCGGCCTGCTGATCTACGCCGTCTGCTCCTGGCTGCCCGAAGAGGGCCAGGCCCACCTGGAGCGGCTCCTGGCCGGGCAGCCCCGGTTCCGTCCCGCGGCCATCTGGCCGGCGCCCATGGGCACCGAGGACGGCCCCACCAGCCTGTTCCGCCCCGACCCCCTCACCTGGGCCGGCGAGGGCTTCCAAGCCTTCGCCCTTACGGTCTAGACTTCATGACCGGGCTCCGCCCGGGCATGAAGTCTGCAGTTTGGACATTCCATCCCATTCCATCATGACCTGCCGGTGGCTCTGGAATGGTCCGTCCGGGTCCCTCGGCTTGGCGCCGCCTCAACTCGGGTCCCCCGGCCAGGCGCCGACCCACACTTTCGCTTCGGACTTTCCGTCCT
>Ga0302320_10005168_pt1 | contig 29345 bp, 31 predicted proteins | sample Bog_T0_3_FD_202130 | JGI IMG/M metagenome (GOLD analysis project Ga0302320, IMG submission 202130) | Peat permafrost microbial communities from Stordalen Mire near Abisko, Sweden - Bog_T0_3 | ecosystem: Environmental > Terrestrial > Soil > Wetlands > Peat | place: Sweden: Abisko, Stordalen Mire...
TAATCAGGGCGTAAGGCTCCGCGTCGCTCAGGATGTGTGTGATCTCGCGATCGCGATACAGGATGTTGATGGGCACAAAGATGACGCCCAGTTTTACGCAGGCGAGATAGATGTCGATCATCTCGACCGAGTTGACCAGATAAACGCAGAGCCGGTCACCCGTTTTGAGGCCCTTCTTAATGAGCAGATGCGCCAGCCGGTTACTACGCGAGTCGAGTTGTCCGAAAGTGTAAACCGCGCCTCGAAATTCGAGCCCTTCCGTATCGCGCCGCCCAATCAGCGATAAGTCGAACAGTTGACAAAGATTCATTTTTGTTTTGCGAATCCCGAAAGCGGGCTGATGCGTTCTATGAATTAAGTATTACAGTCTCGCTCGACCCTTGAACTGAAAGGAATTATACAATTGCGAACATCGGAGATCGTCCGCGCATGGGGCCGGATTCTGCGTGGGCAACGCCCCTCGCTTTCTATCGAGATCACGCGGGAATGTCCGCTGCGATGTCCCGGATGTTACGCGTACGATGACGCACATCTCGGCGGTGGAGCGGTCTTGCGCGATCTGCACGATCGCAAGGGTCAGGCACTGATCGATGGTGTGCTTGAATTAGTCGATCGTCTGCGGCCGCTGCATCTTTCGCTGGTAGGGGGCGATCCGTTGGTCCGCTATCGCGAGTTACAGGCGCTGGTCCCGCAGTTGCTGGATCGGGGCGTTCATGTCCAGATCGTGACCAGTGCGTTTCGGGAAATCCCGGTGGAGTGGGCAGCGCGGCCCCGCCTGAATGTGGTGGTATCGATCGATGGCCTTCAGGCGGAACACGATGTGCGGCGCGCCCCGGCGACTTACACGCGAATCCTGAAGAATATTGCGAGCCAGCACGTAACCGTTCATTGCACTGTGACCGGCCAGATGATGCAGCGCGGAGCTGGCTATCTGGAAGAATTTCTGGCTTTCTGGACGCCGCGGCCGGAGATCCGGCGGGTATGGTTCAGCTTGTTCACGCCGCAGATGGGAGATGCGATCGAAGAGATCCTGACGCCGGAGCAGCGCCTGGTGGCGATTGCGCAGATGCTGCAACTGCGGAGGAAATATTCGAAGCTCGATATGCCGGAAACTCTGATCCGGCAATTCGCCGCGCCGCCGCATAGTCCGGCGGATTGCATATTCGCTCAAACGACCGCGACGGTATCTGCCGATTTGAGAACTCGTGTGACCCCGTGCCAGTTCGGCGGCAATCCGGACTGCGGGTCGTGCGGATGCATTGCGTCGATGGGATTGGCCGCGGTGGGCGCGTATCGGATCGGAGGCATTATTCCCGTAGGCGCGATTTTCAGAGCGTCGGCGAAGTTTGGCGCGGCACGGGCTAAGGAGCCTGCATCGCCACCGACGGACTCCACGCGCCTGCCGATCCTTCAGTGAACCCCGGTGGGGCAGATTTCCGATCTGCCCGCTCTTTTCCGGGCAAGCTCCGCAGGTTGGCCGGCTCATGGCGTGGCGAGGGTGCCATCGAAAAACACGCGAGCCCGGCTCTGGAGCCCTTGTGCATGCCAGGGGAGGCCGATTACCAATCGGCCGCAGGTAACCAACCTGCCCCACGTAGTTCCGACTTTTCATAACGGTTCGTGGGCAGGATGCCCATCGGGTCAGATCGGAAATCTGCCCCCACCGGGCATGCGATACTGCGATTTCTCATGCTCAAACTCCTGGCCGCAATCACGGGAATGCTCCTGCTCACCGCCTGCCAGCGATCCGATGTAAAGGTGCTGATCGGCGCGACCGCTGTCGTCGCTCCCGGGGCGCAGCCAATTGAGGATTCGGTAATCGTGGTAGCCGGCAGGTCCGTGCGCTCGGTGGGGCTACGTAAAGACATTCCGATTCCGCAGGATTCGGAACGAACCGATCTTACCGGCAAGTGGGTGGTACCAGCCCCCGGCTCGCGCATCGCCATCGGGGAAGACGCCAACCTGTGGATCCTCGATCATGCGCCCCCTGGTGATGCTTCCCGACGTCTGATTCAAGGCCGGTGGCAACCCAATAATTGATGCGAACCGTTTGGCCGGCCAATTCGTAATACTCTTTTCGGGAGGGACGGGCGATGCGATTTGCTTGCGCACTTATTGCCGCGCTGCTGCTTTCGGGCTGCATCATCGACGATTTCGACAACTCAGACAGATATCAGTCGGATTTCCATTACACCTGGGACATGCAGCCGGACGTCCGCGTCAATGCGGAGAGCTTCAACGGCTTGATCGAAATCACAGGATGGGATCAGAACCAAGTGGAAATTACGGGCACGAAATTCGCCTCGACGGAACCACTGCGCGATGCCATCAAAATCGATATTCAGCATACGCCCGGATCGGTCGACATCCGCGCCGTGAAGCCTTCCGGCCGCATAGGCGGCATGGGCGCGCGCTTCACGATGCACGTTCCGCGCAGTGCCCAGCTTGACCGGATTACGACCTCGAACGGCGGCATCCGCATCAACGATGTTGCCGGCGCGGGCCATCTGTCCGGTTCGAATGGAAGTATTAAGGTTGGAAATGTGAGCGGTAATGTCGACGCCCACACGTCGAACGGGGGGATTGACGTGGAATCGATTCGCGGTGGGGCCACTTTGAAGACCTCCAATGGGGGTATCCGCGCAGAGGATGTCGGGGGCGCATTCGATGCCGAAACATCGAACGGTGCCATAGAGCTCACAGCGATGACAGCTCCGAAAGAGAATATTCGGGCGCGCACCAGCAACGGCGGCATTACGCTGCATCTGCCCCCGGCGACCGCCGCCCGCCTGATCGCCAATACGTCGAACTCATCCGTGTCGTGCGAATTCGACCTGACCAGCCGGAGCGAAAACCGCAAGAATCATCTGGAAGGCATGATCGGCGCCGGCGGTCCCACGATTGAACTGAACTCCAGTAATGGACGCATTCGGGTGCTGCGCGACAAGACTCACTGACCCGCGCCGATTGCGATAATCTGTCGGTTATGGCGGGCGTGGTAAACCTTCAGGACATCGTTGACGCGCTCTCGCTGGTGTTTGAGGAGAACAGATCTTTTGTCGACCGGGAGACGGGCGAAGTAGTAACGGTCCTGCAGGACGATCTGCGGGCTGTGGAAGATCCTGAACCGCATGACGACGACGATGAGACGGCCGTCCTGATTCTCGAACATCCCGAGCGCTTTGAGGAGCTTCCCGATAAATGGGAAGTGAACGATTGGGAGATCATGCGCGAGTTCTGCGAGGCGGTTGAATCTGCCGAGCGGCGCAGACACTTGCTGTCGGCGATCCGGGGCAATGGTGCGTTCGGGCGCTTCAAGACTCTGGCGGCCGCGTACGGGATGCTGGAGGAGTGGTACGCCTTCCACGACAAGGCACTGTGGGAACTGGCTCGCGATTGGTGCGAAGAAAACGAGATCCCGTACACGGAAGAGTTCAAGAGGATTCTGCCCCCGCGCGAGACTAAAACTGGAAGTACACAAACGGGATCGATTGATCCGAAGCCGTGAAGATCTCGATGGCGAGCAGCGCGATCACTGCCGCCAGCGTTCTCGCCCATGCCGGCGACTGCGCCAGGCGGGTCAGGACCTGGCCGTATTCCTCGGCGAGCGCGATCAGCAGTGTCGCAAGAGCCAGTTGCCATTGGATGGGGCTGAGGAGCGAAACGCCTCGCGGGCCGGAGAACATTTGACCGATCGCGAAAACGGCCGCGCCGAACGTCTTCGCGCGGAAGAATACCCAGCCTATAGTGACAATGGCAAAGGTGAAAATCGTGAGCGGAATGCGCACCCATCCCTTCTTTTCTTCCCTGCCCCAAAGAGCGCGTTCGATGGCCAGGGCGGCGCCGTGATAGCCGCCCCACAGCACAAAGTTCCAACTCGCCCCGTGCCACAGACCGCCCAGCAGCATGGTGAACATCAGGTTGGCGTAGGTGCGCACTTTGCCTTTGCGATTGCCGCCGAGCGAGATGTACACGTAGTCGCGCAGCCATCGGGAGAGCGTCATGTGCCAGCGCCGCCAGAATTCCGTCACGCTCGCCGAAAGATACGGGCGGCGGAAATTTTCGGGGAAATGAAAACCGAATAACAGCGCAATGCCGATGGCGATATCGGTATAACCCGAGAAATCGAAGAAGATCTGCAGGCCGAAGGCGATAGTTCCGGTCCATGCAGGCATAAATCCGGGGATCGCCGCGGGATTCGAGTAATATCGGTCCGCCACCAATGCGAATTGATCGGCGCAGATCAGCTTCTTCACGTAGCCGGTCAGGATCAGGGCAAATCCGCGCTGCCACTCTTCGCCCGTCGGTGGACGCCAGTTGAAGTAATCGACGAAAAACTGGCGAGCGCGCACGATGGGTCCGGCCACCAATTGCGGAAAGAAGGCGACGAACAGTGCGTAATCCACATAGCTCGTGATCGCCGGCTGCTCGCCGCGATACACGTCGATTACATAAGAGATGCTCTGAAAGGTGTGGAAGCTGATGCCCAGCGGCAGAATGATGTCGAGCGGCTGAAACTGGCGGCCGGGATAGAACAGATCGATCCAGATTCCACCGAGGAAATTGGCGTACTTGAACCAGCCGAGCAAACCGATATTGGCGCCCAGACTCACGAGTAGCGCCACACGCCGGCGCCAGCCCTCGCGTTTGATAATCCACAGCGCAGCCGCGTAGTCGATAGTGATCAGGCTGAGGATCACCACCACGTACTTCGCGTTCCACGCCATATAAAAAAACAGACTGGAGGCCAGCAGGAGATAGCGGCGCCAGGGCCGCGGCAGAATATAAAACAGCGACAGCACAACCACCAGGAAAACGACGAAATTCAGGGTCGTGAAGAGCATGCTTCAGCGCCCCCCCAGAACGGCGTCAATCTGTTCCGCCAGATGCGCGGAAAAAATCGGACGGCCGAGATGATTCAGATGCAGGCCGTCGGCGAAAATCTCGGGGCGCTCCAGATCGCGAAAGGTCGCTGGCGGCAGGATGGTCACGTTGCGTATGCCGTGCACGGAATCGATAAATCGCGGGGGAATCGCCGCCTGCGGAATGGGCAGCGGCGCGCGCGGCAATTCAAAAAAAATGATCCGCGTGGAAGAGTTCTTATAAAGGTCCAGAATTCTCCCCAGCCAGAGCTTGCGGTAGCGCGTGAGCGCGCCGGTTTGCGGCTGGTGCTCGGGCATGACGAAGTCGCGCACGGTTGAAATCTGATTTTCAGTGACGCCGGGCGGGTAGTGGATGGTGCGCTGGGTCCAGTCGGCCGACAAGCCGCTGAGCTCTTCCGGTTTGCCGCCGTAGTTTTCTTCGTAACCGAGGCCATGGTCGCGCCAGTCTCGCGTCTTTCTTAAGCGTGCGCGCATGTTCGAAAGGAACGCCTGCACATCGCGACGAAGCGTGGCTCCTTTAAAAAGACAGCCGATGAAAGCGCGCCTTTGGAGATCCGGCACATCGAAGGATCTGGCGAAATCGAGACAGTCGCCGGCGCGCAGTTCGGCAATGGAATAACTCAGATCGGCGATGGTGTTCTGCTCGTCGAAAGTCCCGTCCTCATCGCTGTAGGGGGTGACCATAATGGCGATGGCGGCGAAGCGATTGCGCTGCGGATCGGCATCGCGCAGCACGTAGTACCAGATGCGCGGATTGGAGCCGCCCATGCCGAAGTTTTCGAAATGAAATTTTCCATCGACGGCGGTGGATGCGGCACGCACCGAGAACCCCTCGGCGATGCGCGAATCTCCGACCACCATCACATCGGGAACCTTCAGCGGGGGCATGTGCGCGAGCCAATACAAGCGCAGCGCCGGCGTGCCCGCGGAGGAATCCGGCTCGAGATATCGGTTGTACCAGCCGGAGCGGAAGATGGCGGCGTCGGCGAATAGAAACGCGGCCAGGGCTAAGGCAGTCCACAAGACTGCCCTGCCGGGTAGCGTTGAAGACGTTTCCGGAGGCCGATTGCCAATCGGCCGCAGGTTGACAACCTGCCCCACGTTAAATCTCCAGGATCACGGGCATGATCATGGGACGTCGCTGCGTCTCACGATTGATGAAGCGCTTCAGGTCCGCGCGGATCTTTTCCTTCATGACGCCGACATCGGTCTTCTCTTCATCGCTCGAGGTTTCGAGCGTACGCCGCACGGCATCGCGCGCGGATTGCATAAACGCCGCATCGCTTTCGAGCGCAAAGCCGCGGCTCACGATCTCGGGCGCGGATTCGATCTTTCCCGTGTGCTTATTGATGGCAATGATGGGCAGCACGATGCCGTCTTCGGAGATCACGCGGCGATCTCGGATCACCATATCGCCGACCACTTCGCCCACGGCTCCGGAATCGATGCAGACGCGCCCCACCGTAACGCGGCCGGCTTTGCGCGCACCGCGCCGATCCAGTTCAATAACGTCGCCGGTTTCGAGAACGAACGTTTCTTCAAGGCCGATGCCACGCAGGTGCGAGGCGAGCCGGACGTGTTTCGCAAGCTGCCGGTATTCGCCGTGGATCGGCACAAAATAGCGGGGCCGCACCAGATTCAGCACCAGGCGCAGCTCTTCCATGGAGCCATGCCCCGAAACATGCAGCGGTGGATTCATGCTCCCGTACAACACGTCCGCGCCGCGTTTCGAGAGATGGTCGATCATGCGGAAGATGGTCTTCTCGTTGCCCGGAATAATACGCGAGCTGAGCACCACCATGTCCCCGGGACTCACTGAAATGTGCTTGTGATTATCCACGGCAACGCGCGAAAGCGCCGACATGGGCTCGCCCTGCGTACCCGAGATGAGCACGGTGACCTTCGACGCCTTGGTCTCCATCACATCCTGCGGGCGGATGAGCACGCCGTCGGGAATATCGAGCAAGCCGTGGCGATGGGCGATTTCCGTAACCGAAATCATGCTGCGACCGACCAATGCCACTTTGCGCCCGAACTCGTGGGACAGATGCAGAATCTGCTGCAGCCGGTGAATCGACGAACTGAAGCAGGAGACGAACAAACGGTTCTCCGCGCGGTTGAAAACATCTTCGAGGCGTGGGCGGATGGCGCGTTCGGAATCCGAATATCCCGGCCGGTCGGCATTGGTCGAATCGGAGAGCAGCAGCAGCACGCCGCGCTTACCGTAGTCGGCGAGAGTGTGGAGATCGAACAGCTCGTTGTCGGTGGGCGTCGGGTCGACTTTGAAATCGCCGGTGTGGATGATGACGCCGAGGGGCGTGGTAATCGCCAGTGCCACTGCGCTGACAATCGAGTGCGTGACGTGAATCAGCTCGATAGTGAATGGGCCGATGGTCAGGATGTCTTTGGGGCGGGCGGGCTTGAGGACAACATCTTCGACATCGTACTCTTCGAGGCGGCGCTCGACCAGAGACAAAGTGAACGGCGTTCCGTACACCGGAACCTGGAACTCGGCGAGGAAAAACGCCACCGCACCGATGTGATCTTCATGGCCGTGGGTGAGGATGAGCGCCCGCACGCATTCGCGGTTTTCCTTGAGATACGTGAGATCGGGCGTGACGATATCGACGCCGAGCAGTTCGTCTTCCGGGAACATCATCCCGGCATCGATCACGACGATGTCGTCGCCGTATCGAATGGCCATCATGTTCATGCCGAACTCGCCGAGGCCACCCAGGGGGACGACGTGCAATTTTTTATCTGACATTCAGGTAGGGCAAATCAGATTGTAACGAGTCCACAATGGGCGCGACCGCCTGGCCGGAAAATACATCCAACGAACTATGTCCCCACCGAGCACACTAAATGAACTGATCCGCAACCGCTGGAGTCCCCGCGCGTTTACCAGCCAGGCTGTGGATCGAGAGACTTTTCGCAATCTGTTTGAAGCGGCGCGCTGGGCCGCCTCATGCTTCAACGAGCAGCCGTGGCGATTCGTCGTGGCCACCAAAGAGAATCCGCAGCAGTTCGACCGGCTGCTGGCAACTCTGGTGCCCAAAAACCAGGAGTGGGCGAAGACGGCCTGGGCGCTGGGAATTACGATTGGCAAGAAAACTTTCACGCACAATAGCGCTCCCAACCGGTTTGGGATGCACGATACCGGCGCGGCGCTCGCCAACCTGATGATTCAGGCTACGGCGGTGGGAATTCATGTCCATGGCATGGGCGGATTCGACGCGGCAAAGGCGCGCGCGGATTTCGGCGTCCCGGACGATTTCGACATCGGGGCGGCGTTCGCGCTTGGCTATATCGATGGATCCGCCGAACCACCCGACGACCGGTCCCGGCGGCCGCTGGAGGATATGGTGTTCGGCACCAACTGGGGCGTGACGGCGCCCGAAATCGGCATTTGAACATACTAAAGCCCACCGCCAAATACAAAAGCCCACCCCGGGAGGTGGGCTTCGGTTCGCTCTGTCTACAGAGCATTTCGATGGGAGAATCATTTTCGACGGCTTCACAACCGCCAAAAACTTTAGTGATTGGATCTTAAGGTTTCGGGCAATACTTCGTCAAGCGAAAATCGGGAATCAAGTTGTCCACAGCGTAAACCACTGAAAGAAAACCGTTTGGGAAACCTGTGGATTTCCCGTGGAAAACGTGCACAGCTTGTAGTAGCAGGGCCGTTTGGAGCCTGAAAAGTCCGCAATCGACACCATACAAAGCACTTCACTGCCTTCCGGAGAGGTGCAGAGAGATCATATTGTCGCCGTCGCCCGAGGCCCCTCCCCTGCGGAAAAGCACCCGGATTCCCCCCACCAGTAGTCCCGAAAGTACCATGAACGCGGCCAGTACGAAGCATAGAATCATGATGTTCCAGAATAAGTTGACCGGATTGTCTTTGGCCGTCGGAACATGCTCCGGGATGGTAATGGATGCCTGATATTTTACCTGAGACAGCAGGCGCTCGGCGTCATCGGGACTGACCGGGTTGAGGGCCACAGCAACCAAAGGCCCACTGCGCTTAGCCACCGCGCCCGGAATTTCCTGGAAGTGCTGATATCGGTTGCGGGCCATCTCCATGGTGGGGTAGCTGAAAACTACTAAAGTAGTTTTCTTGCCCTTCGACTCGTAGGTTGCCAGATCCCCCTCGGCGCTGAAGTGGAAGGCAGCAGTGCTGGGTGGAATGGACGGGGCGAAGCGCGCGAGGCTGTCCGGCCCCACGATATACCTCTCCGAATTCGGCAGCGCACCGGGCGGCATGTAACCCGGCAGGCTGGGCAGGGGCGAATGCTCGTAATTGGGCACGGTGGCCAGAATATGGCTGAGCTCTTCGGGCTTGATTTTGTATCCCTTGAAAATGAGCAGGTAGTTACCGGCCGCGACAAACTCGTCGGCCCCTGCTTCGGCGGAAAGGCCCATCAGGACGACCGGGCGCGCGTCGGCGGGGCGGATATCGTCGAAGGCGGCCATGGCCCCTGTAGCGTCCGCAAACCGGTATGCAGTGATGGAAAACTGAGTGGGGCCGTCCGCGTAGGGCGCGGTCTCGGCGTCCTGCAGCCCGTATTCCTTCCAAACCTTGGCGTCGGGCGCGGCGGTTGGCGTGGGATCCCCCCGTTTCCAGGCTCCGATGGTGTCGGGCAGCAGGGCGGGAAAGGCTGAGCTGGCGAGGAGAAGAGTCAGAATCAATGACCGCATGTATACCTGTATGGACGTTCGAATGGCGGAATGTGCTCCAGGAGAAGTGGTTAGAGAAAGTATAGCGCCGATTGGTCCGAGTTAAGGTTCCGCCCAAGGCTGCACCTCATATGGTACATATGCGTATGTAAGGCTTATCTGACCAACGACGACGCGCCGCTTTGCCGCCCGTTGGGAGGTGGGCTGTGGGAAATCAGGACGGACCTGCCAACCAAACGGACGGCCAGGGTGCTGATTTGCCTTCATCGTGACCCTTTGGTGGCGCTGAATGGATTCATTAAGAAAACGCGTGCTACGCCAGACGAGGACTTAGCGTTGGCACGAAAACGTTATAAGGAGTTGGAATCGTGAGTAGAGAACATATGGGATCGAGCATCGACGATTTCCTTAGAGAGGAAGGTATTCTTGACGAGTCACAAGCGCAGGCCGTAAAAGAAGTCGTCGCTTGGCAACTCGCCGAGGCTATGAGGAAACAGAAAATATCCAAGGCGCGCATGGCTGCCCTGCTGAAGACGAGCCGCACGCAGGTCGACCGCCTGCTCGATCCGAAGAACGACATTACGCTGTCGAGCCTGCAGCGCGCGGCCGCTATGCTTGGGCGTCGGGTAACAATCGAACTGGTTTAGCGCGGGTCAGGCCACCCACAGCTTCGAAAGCGGCACTTTGCTTTCGAACGCAACCTGCTTTAGTGTGCACTGGCGCGGTTCTTTGTCGGGACGCCAGCGCATGAACTTCGTCCCATGCCGGAAGCGCGCGCCGGTGAAATGATCGTATTGAACTTCGACAACCAGTTCGGGCCGCAGCGGTTCCCATTCTGTCGATCGCGCGCCGCTCCACCGACTGGGACCGCCGGGAGCCTGCCCGGTAAATCCCGGCGGCTCAATCAGGCGCTCCAGCTTCTTCGTCAGAGATGCGCGGTCGGCGGTCGGCATCGATGACGTGAAACCTACATGGTTCAGTACGTCGCCATCGTAAAGGCCCAGCAACAACGAGCCCACGATCTCGCCCGCCGAAGCATAACGAAACCCGCCCACCAAGCAATCGGCCGACCGGATGGTCTTGACCTTGATCATGGCGCGCTCGCCCGAGAGATAGGGCTTGTCGATTCTCTTGGCAACGATGCCATCCAGCTGGCCGCGCGTAGTCCGCAGCCAATCCTGAGCCACTGAAGCCTTGCGTGTCGACCCCGAAAGCTCCATGGTCCTGTTGCCCGCGAGGAATTTAGCATGGAAAGCTTCAAGCGCCTTGCGGCGTTCTTCCAGCGGCTTCGATACCAGCGAAGAGCCCTTCTCATCCACCAGCAAATCGAACACAACGAATTGCGCGGGATGCTTCTGCGACAACATACGCACGCGGCTCTCGGCGGGATGGATACGCTGCAGCAGATCGTCGAAAGACAGCCGGCCGTCAACGGGCAGAATCAGTTCGCCATCGAGGACGAATTTCGACGCCTTGACTTCGAGCAGCGCCGCCGCAACTTCCGGAAAATAACGCGTCAGCGGCTGGCCGGATTTCGATTGCAGCTCCACCTCTTTTCCACTGCGAAAGGCGATACAGCGAAAGCCATCCCACTTGGGCTCGTATTCCCATTCGTCCCCCACCGGCAGTTCGGCGGCGATTTTTGCTTCCATGGGAAGATACGGAAATTCAATCGGGAGTTTCACAGGAACCGCTCCAGCTTTACGCGACCGCGTTCCAGATGCACGGGGCGGAACAGGTCGCCCACGCGCTTGACACGCTCCACCATATTGTCGAGGCGGAAATCTTCGATGGCAATGCCGCGCTCCACTTCTTCCCAACTCACCGGAGCGGAAACGGTGGCGTGAGGTTTGGGCCGCACCGAATAAACGGAAGCCAGCGTTCGCCCCCAGGCATTCTGGTTGTAATCGACCAGCACGTGGCGCTCGGGCCGTTTGGCGACGCGATATTCCGCTGTGACGATTTCAGGATGGCGAGCTTCGAGTTGTTTCGCCTGCGCCTTTGCGAACGTCCAGACTTGCTTCTGCAGGGGCCCGCGGACGATCGGCACGTAGATGTGCACGCCGCGCGATCCGGTGGTTTTCGGGTAGCTGGGGATCTTCAGTTCGGCCAGGGCATCGCGAACCAGCAGAGCCGCTTCGAGCACCTGTTTGAAATCGGCGCCGGGTGTCGGATCCAGATCGAAGTGGAGATAATCCGGACGATCCACATCGTCACAGCGCGCGTACCAGGGATTCAGATCGATGCAGCCGAGATTGACCACCCAAAGCAGCCCGGCAAGATTCTGAATGACCGGAAAATCCACCAGATTCGCCGATGGATGCTGGATGGCGCAGATGGGAATCCACTTGGGCCGGGCTTCGGGGGCGCGCTTCTGGAAGAAAAATTTACCATACGCACCGTCGGGATAGCGCTTCATCACCATGGCCCGATTGAGCAGATAGGGCAGGAGAACCGGGGAAATATCGGCGTAGTATTGCAGCAGGTCGCGCTTGGTGATGCCGGTCTCGGGCCAGAAAACCTTCTGGAGATTGGTGAGATTTACGGTCCCGCCGTCGGCCTCGATTTCCGCAGTTGGCGTGTCCGCGGGGATCTCGATTGAGGCCAGGGTGGGATGGCTCACGGGGCTCTCTTAGCAAGTGCGGGACCAAAGGTCCCGATGAACAGGCGAGAGCGCCTATTCTACACTTCGGATGAGCCGCGCCATTTCTTCCAGGCCTTCCGCAGCGCCGATCTGGTTCTCGGCAGGCTGATTCTGGCTGACTTTCCACTTACCCTCGATACGGGTAATTGCCAACTCCACGCCCACGATTGCCTTCAGGAGCCCGTCGATGTATTCAGGCGGGGAGTCGGCGGGCATCCACGGCTTAGGTTGCCCGGCCTCATTCACGGCGGTCAATCGATCCAGAAAAGCCCGCAGGCGCTCCGATTCGGCATAAACGCTCAACTTCCCATGCGCATGCACCACCGCGTAGTTCCACGTCGGCACCACGCGCCCGTGCTGCTGCTTGGTGGTATACCAATTGGGGCTGATATAGGCTTGCGGACCCTGAAAAATCGCCAGCGCTTCAACTACCGGCGAGTAATCCTGCCATTGACGGTTGGCGCGCGACAAATGGCCGCGCAATGTACCCCAGGGCACCGGCTCCGGGTCGTAGAGCATAGGCAGATGATTTGCCTCCAGTCCGCCGGTTCCCGCGGTCACCAGCGCCGCCAGGGGGAATTTCGCCATGAATTCGCGGAGAACCTCCGGACGCTCCTCGCGAAAGTGCTGGGGTATATACATCGGAGCCAAATACATCAGCGCTTGACGTTGTAAAGGAACGTCATCTGCAGCACAATGCGGTCCCCTTTGAATTCCGCCGGCAGCGGCGGCAGCGGATTGGATGCGCTGATAGCGGCAACCGCCGATTGATCGAGCGCCTTAAGGCCGGATTGTCCGGAGAAGATGACCTTGGTGACAAGGCCCTGCTTGACCACCGCAAACTCCAGCGTGACCGTACCGCTCTGGCCCAGCCGCGCGGCTTCCGGATAGACGGCAAACCAGTTGCGCCGGATGGCCGCCAGCACCTGAGTCATATAGGGCCGGAAATCCACCCCCATCGGGTCGCTCTTGAGCTGTAGGCCCGCATGGGGTTGGCCCGCCGAGGGCGGGAGATTCAACCCCGCGCCCGATCCGCCCAGTTCCATATCGCCCACCGACTGCCCGGATTGGGGCGCACCGTGCGTCAGGCTGCGTACAGCGTCGGCCACCGAGGGGTTGGGTACATCGATCCTCTGCGCGAGCTTCTGCCCTCCTGGCGGGCGCTGGCCGCCGGGATTGGCGTCCTCCAGCGCGATCTTGGGAGGCGCGCTTCCGGGAGGCGGCGGCAGCGGCTGATTGGCGATCTGCGCCGTCTGTATCGGGGCCGGAGCCTCGATTTTCGGAGCCTCAATCACCACCGGCTTGGGCGCAACCTGCGCGACCTGCGGGGGCGGCGGAGTCCTCGCCGGTTGGGCGGGCTTAGCGGCTGCCGCGGGCGCCGGCGACTTCAGGATCGGCCGCGGCGCAATCGTCTCCAGCGTCAATTCCTTCTTAACCGGCGTCTTGTTGGGGGCTTTCTGGGTCAGTTCGGGCGGTGTGTAGAGTGGGGTCACGTGACGCACCAGTGTCCGCTCCGGAACAGGCCGATACGGCTCGCTCTTCGCCGAGAGCAGCGCCACGATTACGATCAGGTGGAAGATTCCGGAGCCGACCGCAGCCGTGCGCCAGCGCATCCAGTCGCCCCGAGGGTCGCGGGCCAGCAGGAGATTAAATTCGCGTTCCGTGCTCTTAGAGGCGGCGTCCGGCAGGGCTAAGGTTTCCATCCAGCGGCGAGCGTTTTCGCGACCACGCCTGCATGCTCATCGATTTTAGCAAGAACGGCAAGCGCTATCTCCAATGTTCTACGCGCCGTACGGCCATCCAGTTTCGGCTGTTGACGGCTCTCGACGGCATCGAGAAAGGCGTCGAATTGCAGCTTCAGGGGCTCGCCGGATTCGATGGGCAGCTGCTCGAATGCAATCCCCTCGGCCCCTCCCACCGAAAAAACCGCCGCCGCCTGCTTCGCGTAATCGACCGAAATATACTGGCGCGGTTGAAACAGCCGCAGCTTGCGCACCTTGTCGGTGGAGACGCGGCTGGCCGTCAGATTGGCGATGCAGCCATCGGCGAATTCCAGCCTGACATTGGCGATATCGACTTTGGGCGACAGGATGGAAATGCCCGCCGCGCGGATCTCTTTCAACTCCGCATGCGCCAGGGCGAGGACGATATCGAGATCGTGAATCATCAGGTCGAGCACCACATCCACATCGAGGCTGCGAAGCGTGAAAACGCTCATACGGTGGATTTCAAAAAACAGCGGCAGCGTGGTGAGTTTCTCGAGCGCCAGGATGGCGGGATTGAAGCGCTCCAGATGTCCGACCTGAAGAATGCGCCGATGACGTTCGGCGGCATCGATCAGGCGATCCGCTTCGGCCAAGGTGGGGGCGATAGGCTTTTCGACCAAGACATCGATACCGGCTTCGAGCAGGGCACAACCGGCTTCGGCGTGGGCAATCGTAGGGACGGCGATAATGGCCGCGTCAACTTTGCCGATCACGTCGCGGTAATCGGCCGACGCCGCAACTCCGCGCGGTTCGGCATGCTCGCGGGCGCGGGCGAGGTTGGAATCCACCACGTATTTCAGTTCGGCCCGAGGATTTTCCGCCACCACGCGCACATGATTGCGGCCGAACGCCCCGGCTCCGATGACGGCGATTCGTGTCATTCCTGAGCCTCCATTCCGATAATCGCGATCCCGGCGGCGTTGGCCTTGCCGACCAACTCCTCGCGATCGAGCATCAAAGTGCGCCCGGCATCGATGGCCAGCGCGCTGGTTTTGGTTTCGATCATCACCTCCACGGTTTGCGGCCCGATCACCGGAACATCGAACAGCATATGCCCGCGCCGGGAAGCCGCTTTAACCAGGGTGAGCCGCTTGCCCTCCACCAGGCTCGCCGCGCGCCGGAGCATGGCATCGGTGCCTTCCATCGCCTCGAGTGCCACGCAGGCGCGATCCGCGATGGCCACGCTCTGTCCCAGATCCAGGCTTGCCAGCGTGTGGGCGATGCGGCGACCATATTCGATATCGCGCAGTTCATCGGCATCGGGCTTGCGTTTGGTAATTGATCCCGCAGGCGCCAGCAGGGGCTTGAGCAGCAGCGTGGAATCCACCAGTTCGATGCCTTCGTCCGAGAGCACTTTACGCACGCCGCCGATCAGCGAATCGGTGTTCTTTTGCGGCAGCGTGGCCAGCAGTTTGAACAGACGCCAGTCGGGACGGATGGCCGAAAAGATCTTCGCGTGCTTCACCTGGCCGGCCATCATGATCTGCGTGACGCCCTCGCGCTTGCAGGCGTCGATCAGCTTACTCAGATCGCCCAGTGAAATCCAGTAGCAGCGCGCCGCCAGTTGTTCGACCTCGGGCGCCGCCTCCTCTTTAATAGCGAACACGATTGCCTCGTCGCCCTGCTTGCGCGCCGTTTCGATTGCGAGCACAGGGAAGCGCCCGTTGCCGGCGATGATCCCGTACTTCATCCTTTAATCACACCGCGCTCGGAGGTGGCGATAAAGCCCAGCAATTCGTCGAGCTCGGCGCAGGGGGCGACCTCTTCGCGGATGCGCTCAACGGCCTGCGAGGTGTTCAGCCCCGCGCGTGTCAGCAGCCGGAACGCGGTCTGCAGGGACTCGATAACAGCCTTATCGAAACCGCGCCGGGCCAGCCCGATGGCATTGGCGCCGAACACCTGAACCTCCGGCTGATTACTGGTGAGCGAGTACGGCATCACATCCTGTTTAATCACGCTGTAAGGCCCGACGAACGCGTGGCGGCCGATGCGGCAGAATTGATGAACGCCGCTGAATGGACTCACATCCGCCCAGTCTTCGATCGTCACGTGTCCCGCCAAGCCGACGCTGTTGCCAAGGATCACATGATTTCCGATGCGGCAATCGTGCGCCACATGCGCATAGGTCATCAGCAGGCAATCGTCGCCGATGGTGGTGAGCAATCCCCCGCCCTGCGTGCCCCGGTGGATGGTCACGAATTCGCGGATTCTGTTACGATTGCCGATGCGTGTGAAGGCGCGCTCACCCTTGTACTTCATGTCCTGCGACGCCACGCCCACGCTTGAAAACGGAAAGAAAATGTTGTCTTCGCCGATGGTGGTGGGTCCCTCTATATAAAGGTTGGCCATCAGTCGGGTGCGCGCCCCGATTTCCACTTCCGCGCCGATAATGCAGAAAGGTCCGATCTCGGCTGAGGGGTCAATGCGCGCCGCTGGATCGACGATGGCTGTCGGATGAACCGGCATTACGGAACAGGAGTTTCCTGCGGGGGCACTTTGTCTTCGAGCTTACACATCACCTCGGCTTCGGCGACGAGGACACCATCGACGGTAGCGCGCCCCGCCATCTTGGCAACCGAACCCTTGCGCTTGATAACACGCATCTCGATGCGCAATTGATCGCCCGGAACTACAGGCCTGCGAAAGCGCGCCGCATCCACCGAAACGAGGAACACTAGCTTGCTGTCGCGATCCGGAATGCTGCTCAGCACCTGGACGCCGGCGGTCTGCGCCATGGCCTCGACGATCATCACTCCCGGCATCACCGGAAAATCGGGAAAGTGGCCGGCGAAGAAGGGCTCGTTGACCGTGACATTCTTAATGCCGACGATACTCTCGGCATCCATCTCAAGGATGCGATCGACCAGGAGAAAGGGGTAGCGATGCGGTAATATCCGCCGGATTTCGTTCACATCCATGATTGGCATTGGAAAAAGACAGTATAGCTTCTACTGCAAAACCGGCAGCGTAAGGTAGCCGCTCGACACGAACAAACTGCCCTGCGTAGTCCCCCCGGGAGCAACCGATTTCAGTTCGCGGGCTAATTGCGTGCCGGTGATTTTGCCATCCAGCCCCGCTTCGAACGCCCGCACAACTGCCCGCACTTCATCGCCCGACTCATGCACGAATTCCAAACGGAAGTGGCGAATGCCAGCGCCGCGCCAAAGATCGAGGTGCAGACTCGCCTCCTGTGCCTCCGCGCCAAACACGGTATTGCGGCACCCGACATCGGCCATGACGGGATGCGCCCTGCCTTTCTCATCGCGCAACTCCACCTTATGTTTCTCGCAGGGGCGGCCGCAATCGCGATAGCTGGTGCCCTTCGAAAGAAACCGGCAGAAGACGCAATGCTCGGTGTGAAACACCGGAAGATGCTGGTAAGCGACGGCCTCAATGTTCTCCGCACCGGCGCGGCACGCCAGATCCGCCACCTGCGCCGCGTTGAGATCGTGCCCCGGCGTAAGCCGCCGCAGACCCATGCCGAGGTAACGTTCAGCGGATAGCGAGTTCGCCGTGTTCAGACTGAAGTCGCCGATCAGATACAGGTCCGGCCGTTCCCGCAGCGCGTGCAGAATGCCGGAAGAACGCACCACAATCTGGCATTCGAGGCTCACGAGAAAATTGACGATGCGTGCTTCGCCCGGCTTGAGTACACGCGGACTGGCGACACGCGCCGTAATGCCGCTCGATTTGACGCGCTCGATGGAAGGGCGCAGACCGTAGAGATCCAGATAGTCGAGCGTGATGCTGGCGGGGCTGAGTTCGAGCGCGGCGTCCAGTTGTTCAGCAGTGCGCACCAAAAGATGCAATTCAGGCAGCCCTGCGGCGTGATCGGAAAGCTTCTCGTGCCCGATGCTCGCAGGCCGATGAATCTCCATAGGCTGGTGCTTAGTCTGCAAGGCCTGCAGTTGCTCCACGGCGCCGCGCCGCATCTCGTTCAGCATGGAAGCGGGAGCGAACGGAGCGCCCTCGATGTCGAGCGAAACCTCGTCCAGTTCATACGCCGTATTTCCCAGCCGGCCAAATTGCGCGCGTAAAGTTTCGACGTCCAATGCCCGATTCCGCGCCGCGCCCAACGTCCCCGGAGACTCAACCGTCACCGTGAACTCAGGCCGCTTCGTCAACTCCCATTCGGTGATCAGCGGCACACCCTCGCGAGCCGTTACGCGAACGGAAACAGCCTGGCGGTGTGTGAACGGCTTCACGGTCTGAGACAGCGCTGGATCATGCGTACGCCAAACCAGATCGCCTGGCCGGATGCGATCCATGCGCAAAATTCCATTGCCGAAGCCGACCTGCAGCTTTCCGCCGCGGCCAGCCGTCACCTCGTAAACGCGTCCGCCTTCTTCCGGCTCCTGCGGACTCCGCCAATCGGCCGCATCGAACACCACGCCGTCGCCCGGTTTCAGCGGGGCAATACTGTGCGCCTCGGCGGCTGCGATGACCACGCGATCGAGCTCGATCGAAGCGACCCGTCCGATCAGAACACCGCGATGCCGCGGCGCGCGCCCATTCACGACGGCCTGATGATTCGTCCCCCCGATGAAGTGTGCACCCAGCCCGCGCGAATAAACCTGCTCAAGCCGCAATTCTTCGGCGCGCCCAATCTCAGGCACACCACCCGCCCAGGCCTCATCCACCGCCTTGCGATAGGCGCTGGTGGTGAGGGACACATAATCCGCGTCTTTATAGCGGCCTTCAATTTTGAGCGCGGCGACCCCGGCGGCAATAATCTCCGGAACCTGCTTGAGCGTGTAGAGATCGCCCGGCGATAAGAGATAGCGCGCGTCGCCGAGAGGTTCGGGCGCGCCATCCACCATCAGGTCGTAAGGAAGCCGGCAGGCCTGCGCGCACTGCCCGCGATTGGCGCTGCGCCCGCCCCACGCTTCCGAAGAAAAGCACTGTCCCGAATACGCCACGCAGAGTGCCCCATGGACGAACATCTCGAGGTCGGCACCCGTTGCGCCTTGAATAGTGCGGATCTCAGCCAGCGACAACTCCCGCGCCAGCGTCACGCGATCGGCGCCCAACTCGCGCGCGAAGCGGACACCCTCGGCATCCGTAATGCTCATCTGCGTACTGGCGTGCAGTTCCAGATCGGGCGCGATCTCCCGGGCGAGGCGCAGCATGCCCGCGTCCTGGATAATGAGCGCATCCACGCCGGCCTCGGCCAGCGCCGCTATCGTCTGCGCCGCCGCGGCCAATTCATGCTCGAAGATGAGCGTATTGAAAGTGAGGTAGCCGCGCACTCCGCGCCCATGCAAGGTGCGCATCACTTCCGGCAATTCTTCGAGGGAGAAACCGACTTTGGCGCGCGCGGAGAAGTGCTTGAGCCCAAAATAGACCGCATCCGCGCCCGCTTTGATGGCGGCGTGCAACTGCGGCCAATAGCCGGCCGGACTCATGATTTCAGGCTTGCGAGGCAGATACCTCAAGGGTACCGCGATCGGTCAGGAGAGCAATTCCAGAACGCGTTGAGAGCGGTAATCGAAAATACGCGTCAGATCCCGCGCCACCTGTAGTCGATGAACCAGGCGTCCGACGGCTCCGAAGGGCAGCGCATATTCGACGAGGTCTGTCACCAAAGTCCCGCCGGCAACCGCGGAGAATCGGTGCGTGTGCCTCCAGAGCTTATACGGACCTTTCGCCTGATTGTCGACAAATTCGAAGGGCGGGTTCCATTCCTCAATTTCAGTCAGCCATCGAATGGGAATGCCGTGGACCCGCAAAGCATACGCGATCATGGTCCCCTGCCTCATCATGATGGGCGGTGGCGTGAGAATCCGGAAGCGCATCCACGGGGGAGTGAGGCGTTCCAGATTCTCGGCGCGCGAGAAAAAATCGAAAACCTCCGGCAGTTCATTCGGCACCAGGAGTTCGCGCCGCAGTGTATAAATAGCCATCATTTCGGCAGGATCAATGTATCGACAATGTGTATGACGCCGTTCGACGCCACGATATCGCGCTCGATTATCTGCGCGCTCTCCACCATCACTTCGCCGTGTGCCACACTGATGACGAGGTTCTGGCCCTGCACCGTGCCCACCGAATCGAGCTTCCGAATATCCCCCGCCATCAATCTGCCTTTCACCACGTGATATTTGAGAATGTTGCGCAGCATGGCCGCATGTTCCGGCTTGAGCAGAGCTTCGAGCGTGCCGGGATACAGTCGCGCGAACGCTTCGTCGACAGGCGCGAACATCGTGAATGGGCCGGGACCTTTCAATGTCTCCGCCAAGCCCGCAGCCGTCACCGCAGCCACGAGCGTGTTGAAGTTCCCCGCGGCCGCGGCGGTTTCGACGATGTCGGCTCCTGTCATTTTCTGTTGTCCCTTGCGCGATGGCTTACGCCCGGTGCATGGACTTCCACGTCAGTAACTGATACAGCCCCGACAGTCCCACCAGGCTGTACACCACGGTGCTGAGGGCGCTGGTTTCGCCGAATTTCATCCCGAACACCGCGGCCACCAGATCCAGATGGAAGGCTCCGGCCAAGCCCCAGTTCAAAGCGCCGACGATCACCAATACAGTTGCGACTACATTGAACACTTTCATTGCAAAAATTTCCTTTCGTTCTCGACTCGGGCCGGCTTTCCGCCAGCCATAATTTGATCTTAGAGAAAATATGTTTTACCGTAAAGAATTATCGGAGCCTGGCTTTCCGCAGCGGAAAATTCGCACCGGAAACAGGCATTGAGAGGAAAACGATCTTCATCATGGCTTCTGACACGATCTCCGCCGGGCTGGGAAAATACGCAATCGGAAGTAAGCTGCGGCGCCTGCGCCTGCGCAAGAGCATGGGCCTGGTGGAGTTGGGCAAACACACCGGCCTCTCCCCCGCCCTGCTGTCGAAACTGGAGCGGGATGTGATGCACCCGACCCTGCCCACGCTTTTGCGCATCGCCATGGTGTTCAGCGTGGGCCTCGAGTACTTCTTCAACGCCGAACCGAGGCCCGTGCTGGCGATTGTGCGTAAGAAGGACCGTTTAAGCTTTCCCGATTCGCCCGACGCCAGCCAGCCCGCTTTTCATTTCGAAAGCCTGGATTTCCCGGTGCCCAATCGCGCGATGAATTCGTACTTCGCCGAGTTCGAAGCCGTCGACGAGGAGAACGTCCGGACGCATGAACATCCGGGTGTCGAGTTGCTGTACGTTCTGTCCGGCAGGCTGGAACTGCGGGCGGGAGAAGATACGCACACGCTGGTGGAAGGCGATTCCATTTATTTCGACTCGTCGGTAGCGCATGGATACCGAAGACTGGGCGCCCGTCGCACGACGGCGCTGGTGGTGACGCTGGCCCCGCGCGGCTGAGGAACCTATCTTTTCCGAGGGGGTTCAGTTACCCTGAACTCATGGCTGTGCTCGCCCGCGACCTGAAAGACCTGCCTGAAGTGCACGCGCCGATCCCGGGCATGAAGCCGCCGGTCAGTCATTCCCCTCCCAAGACGTGGGCAATCCCGCCGAGGTGGACGAATTTCTCGCCTTCATTCGTGATCTGCGCCGGCAGTCCCTGGCAGTTCCGAACCCGTCGCGATGAGCGATCTGTTCCTCGACACGAAGTCTCGTCGCCGCATTTACGGTTAGAATTGAGCCATGGCGAAATGGCGTGAGCGCATCCGCGTAAATCCGGCCGTCTGTCACGGCAGAGCTTGTATTCGCGGAACGCGAGTGATGGTCTCCGTAATCCTCGACAATGTCGCGGCCGGGATTCCACGCGCCGACCTGTTGCGAAGCTACCCATCCATCACTGACGCGGATATTGACGCCGCGCTGTCTTATGCTGCGGAGTTGACCCGTGAAGGTGCTGTGGAACTGCCTCTGGAAACGATGGTTTGAAGTTCAAAATCGATGAAAATTTGCCGGACGAATTCGCGGGCACGATTGTCGGGTTCGCCTGACGAGACCGTCCTTGGTCGAAGCCGCAATGAAGACAGAGCCCTGATGACTCTCGACCTCGACTTCTCCAACATTCAAGATTATCCACCCTCGAGCTCGCCCGGTATTATCGTTATTCGTTCCAAAGCACAGGACAACGTCACTCTGATTTCTCTCTTGCGGCGTCTCATTCCAGTGCTTCGAACGAGATCGGTAAAGAATCGGCTCTGGATCGTTGAGGCCGATCGAATTCTCGTTCGGCAAGCATGATTCTCAGGCAAATCGAATTCAATTCCCGGTTGGGACTCGCTCCGCATGTTCCACCACAAGGAACTCAACGGTACCTCTTTGAGACTCCAGTTTCAGGCCCAATTGCTCCTGCAGCGCCCGCTGCCAGACCGTGAACGCATCGCTGCCCTGATCTGGCTTGATATCGAGGCTGATGTCGTAGACCCCCGCAATGCCCGTCTTATCCACCACCGGAATTGCGGATCCGCTCGCGTGGGAGGGCGTCGACGGGTCGTCCAGCAAAGGTATAGTCAACTGGATCGCCAGCACATCAGCGAACTTCGAAAGATCGCCGTGAAATCGCCACAGGTGAGAACCTTCCCTTGCGCTGGCGCCGCCGAGTTTCGGACCATCTATTCCCACCACCAGTGCATAAACGCGGCGCTCCCTCATTTCGCTGCGCACCGCCAACTTGAAGCGATCGGTCAGGAGCGCTCGAAGCATTGCCCTGAGCTGTTCGGTGCTCGTGGGACTCTCCGCCTTCGCGTCGATATCGAATTCGTCGCTGTCGAGCCATTCGGGCCCCCCGACGATCTGGGCCCAGGGAATCTGCCAGGCCTCGAAGATTAGCCGCTTGAGCGTGGCGTTACTGGCAATCAGTCTCTCGGGATCGGTCGAGATCGTCCCATCGCGGCCAACCGGGAGCCTGCTCGGCTTAACTGAAGCAACGTCGAAGGTCTGCGCAAAGGCCCCGCAAACCACCACTACCGTTCCTGCAGCCCAGCGCGCCCAGTGCATTACTTCGTTTCCCACGTCGAATGGAATCTCTGATCCAGCACCAGATTCCCCACCTCACTGAACGCGAAAATCCCGGCACCCGGCGGCGCCTTGGGAAGATCCTTTTGCGGAGTGGATGTCTGCATTCTGCGGCCAGCCATCTGGATCTCGGGCGGCGTCCGGTCCCCATCGTCGAGCGGACTGAACTGCATCGGCTCCTCTACCCCATCCCGCTCGATCGCTTCGAACTTTATCGCCACCAGCCAATACGGAGCCGGCACCATAAACTGCTCGAGGCGCAGCAGGCGGCCATGCAGCCGGTCCGTCTTGCGCACTAATATCTGCCCCTTCTGTCTGACTTCCCGCTCCACCACTCCCGTGACGGGATCGCCCGCCGCCGCTGTCGCACTATTGATGGGCGGGTCTATTTTTACCCGGATCTGCGTCTTCGGCGGCAAAGCCTTGAGCGCCGCCCGGGCCGCCACCACCGGCGAATTGGACTCATCCGGATCGTCAAAACGGATAGTCGATTCGCCCGTGAATTCGTGGCAGCCCGAATAATGCGTCTCGTTCTCCGTCTCCTGCCCGCCGCGATAAAGAACGTTCATCCGCGAAACCTCGGGCAGCAGAAAACTGCCCGACCCGATCTTCACCGTGTTGTAATCCATGGTGTCGTAGACGCGGCAAACCTCGCCCGACGGAAACTCGGATGCGTCCACCACCAGGCGCTTCAGCTCGCCGGTGGCTTGCGAGGCGTAAAAAGTTCCGCGGTAGCCAACGGTCCTGTTCTCCCCCGAACCCATGCGGTACATGTAGTGGCTCTTCCCCAGCGGCACCGTGTATTCGAAAGCGGCGAAGCGCCCCAGCGGGATATCCTGGTTCCCAATGAAGCGGAACCCCTCGGCGTCTTTTCCAAAAACGCTGCCCAGAAAAGCTCCGAAGTCGCCGCTCCCCGTGGACCCGCTGAGCGCCAAGTCGTTGAGATTGCCGGTTTCAAACTGCCGCGCGCCGGCCCACGAAAAGATCTCGGAATCTTCGCCTACCGCGACATCGAGGCGCAGCCGGTCGTGCCACACTACCACACCCGGCGACGAGAGACCGGCGCGCGAGGCGATCAGCGACTGGCAGCTTTCCGTCTGCAATCCCCCGAGCGGCCTGAACTGTTTCCGCGTCACCGTCTGGACGCATGTATAGCGGGGGACGCGCGCCACATTCTCCAGCACGTAGCGGCGTACGCGATTGAAAAGCTCCTGCACCGGGGAGTCGGCCGTGAAGGCCGCTATCGACGCCATCGTCACCAGAACGCAACTGAGCAGCGCCGCCCGCATTACCCGTTATTCTATTGCAACGGCGCTCTTCTATGGCTGTTGACTGGGTATCCGCGCTATACTGGTTTGGTACGTGAAGTTAATCCGCTAGTGCCAATCGTGTTTTCGGGGCCCCCGCTGATTGCCCTTCCTTAACAACAACAAAAAAATAAAAGACTGAATGAACAATTTTTCCGATTTAGTAACATCTCCCGTCCTGCGCCACAACCTCGCGCGGAACGCTTTCAAAGAGCCGACGCCCGTCCAGGCACAGGCTATCCCCCCCGCCATGCTCGGCCGCGATCTGGTTGCCACTGCGCAAACCGGAACCGGCAAGACCCTGGCATTCGCACTCCCCGTGCTGGAACTGCTGGGTCAAAAACCGCTGAGCACCAAACCACAAGCTTTAATTCTGACCCCCACGCGTGAACTCGCCATGCAGATCGAGGAAGTCTTCTCGCGCATGGGCGCGGGTACAGGCATTCGCACCGCCGCCGTTGTCGGTGGCATGAGCGAAGCGAAACAGCTGCAGGCCATCCGCCGCGGCGCGCAGGTCATCATCGCCACGCCGGGGCGTTTGTGCGATTATCTCGACCGCAAACTGGTCTCGCTCGAAGCCGTGCGCATCGTGATCCTCGATGAAGCCGACCGCATGCTCGATATGGGCTTCCTGCCCGCCGTCGAAGGCATCCTGCGCAAGACCGCATCCGACCGCCAGACGCTCTTCTTCTCCGCCACGTTCGAAGGGGGGGCCGAGCGACTAATCGGCAAATACATGAAGAACCCGGTGCGCATCACTGTAGGTTCCACCACACGCCCCGCCGACCGCATCGAGATGCATCTCTATGAAGTCGAGCAGGATCGCAAGCTTGGCCTGCTCAAGGGCCTGCTCGAAAACCAGGAAGGCTCTTTCCTGGTGTTCGCGCGCACCAAGCATGGCGCCGAACGGCTGGCGAAGAAGCTTTCCACTTCGGGCATCAAGGCCACGGCTATCCATGGCGACCGTTCGCAGAATCAGCGCAACATGGCGCTCAAGGGATTCCAGGAAGGCTTTTACCGCGTCCTGGTGGCCACCGATGTGGCCGCGCGTGGCATTCACGTCGATGGCATTGCGCACGTCGTGAACTTCGATCTGCCCCAGGCCGCCGATGACTTCATCCATCGCGTCGGTCGTACCGGGCGCGCCGGAGCCGAAGGCGTTGCCACCACATTTGCGACCAGCGCCGAGCGCGGGGATATCCGCAATATCGAACGCGGCCTTAAGCTTAAGCTGACTAAAAAGGAGCTTCCCGCGGGTATTCCGCGCGAGGAGCGCTCGACGACTCCGGTGATTGTGATGCCGAAACATGGCACACCCAGCCGGGGCAGCCATCCTGCGCACACCACGTCATTCAAGCCGAAACGCCGCCGCTTCGCTTCCGCGCGTTAAGCTTTTTTTCTTGTCGTTTCTCTTCTTGCCGATCGAACAGAGGCATCAGCTTCTGTTCGATCCACAAGAACGCCGCTTCCAAACCTTCTCTCTCGTAGAGCCTGCCCAGTTCCGCCTCAACTTCTGAAGGTTCGCCAAACGACGCCAGAAACCGGTTCGACGTCATGCGTTCGAACTTCTCGCCATCCACCGCCCCGCCTTCGCGCAGGATTCGGCGTCGCCCGTAGAGGCAAAGAACGGCATCACCGATCCAGGCCTGTTCCAGAATTTTCCGCCGCCGTTCCGCATTCACCAATGTAATTATGAATGGTGGATTTCGCTTCCGAACTCAACACCGTACTGCCCGCGGATCTCCCTCACCGCGACAACGTAATTCTCAAATCCGCCCAACACCTCGCGCTGATCGAAGAAACCAACCGGGTTCTCAACCTCACGCGCATCACCACACCACGCGAAGCCGCCATCAAGCACGTCCTCGATTCCGTCATCCCGTGGCGCCTGTTCCTCGGCGCAAAAAATGTGCTGGACGCGGGTACCGGCGCGGGTTTCCCCGGAATTCCCCTGGCGCTGGTGCTGCCCGAAGTTCAGTTCATCCTCGCCGAATCGATTCAGAAAAAAGCGCGCTTCGTGGAATCGGCATTGAAAGCTCTCGCTCTGCCTAACGTAACCATATGTGCTCAGAGAGCAGAAGACATTCTGAAGAATCGAAAAATCGACATCGTCACCGCGAGGGCCTTCGCGCCGATCTCAAAAGCCCTCGACCTCCTTAAGGGACACAGACTGCTCCTCTATAAAGGACCCGACGTGGAACGTGAAATCGCCGAAGTCCGCAACCCGCGCGCCTCCATCAAAGTGGTCATGCGTTACGACCTCCCCGACGCAATGGGAACGCGCACTATTGTAGAAATAGTCGGCTCGCCGCAAAAGCACTACTCGCCCCTGGCCACGAACTCCAGATCCTCGTAAGCGCTGAGGGGGTCGTTGATAAACACCCGTCCAAAGACCTTCGGCTCGACAATCATGACACCGCGTCCGAACTCGGCAACAAGCCAGTTGCCTGGATCGTCCACCGGATCGGCGACGAACTCGATTTCACCTGGTTCGCCATGCAGACGCACCCGATCCCCTTGCCTGGCCTGTTCTCCGGACTGATAGAAGAAGGGCATGGAACGAATTACAAATACCAGAATCGCACGATAAATAAGGCAGTCAGGGCATACACCACCCAACTGACTTCTCGAAACCGGCCCCGCAGAATCTTCAAAAACGTATAAGCGCAGAATCCAAACGCCAGCCCATTGGCAATGCTGAAAGTCAGCGGAATCCCCAGCATCGTCAGAAACGCCGGCAGCGCAATTTCGGGATCGCTCCACGCTATTTCGGATACCGTGGTCATCATCATACTGCCGACAATAATCAATGCCGGCGCCGTTGCAGAAGAAGGGATCGCACCGGCCAATGGTGCCACGAACAAAGCCACCGCGAACAACAAGCCAGTTACAATCGCGGTGACGCCCGATCTTCCGCCCGCTGCTACGCCGGCCGAACTTTCCACATAGCTGACCACCGTCGAAGTCCCCGCCATCGATCCCGCAATGGTGGCGATGGCATCGCTGTAGAGAATGCGGCTGAGCCGCGGAACATCCTGCGCACCGGTGAAAAGCCCCGCCTTCTTACCTACCGCGAGCAGCGTGCCGACGTTATCGAACAAGTCGACGAACAGAAAAGCAAATATGATCTCAAACATTCCCAAATGCAAAGCCCCGCGCACATCCAACTGACCCGCTGTCGCCATGATGTCGCGAGCGCTGTAAGGCTGCGGCTCCCAGTGAATGGTCCCGGTGACCGCGGCGAGCGCCCAGCTGACGACCACGCCGATCAGAATGGCCGCGTTCACGTGTGCGCAGATAAGCGCGGCCGTAAGCATCAGTCCGAACAGAGCCAGCAGCGTCGAGGGGCTATGCAGATCGCCCAGCCCCACCACAGTCGCCGGATTTGCGGTCACGATCCCTGCATTCCGCAATCCGATGAACGCGATGAACAGCCCCACCCCAGAGGCCACGGCTGCGTAGAGTTCATGTGGGATGGCATTCACGATCAATTGCCGAACCCCCACCGCCGTCAGCAACACGAACGCAATCCCGGAGAGAAAGACCGCACCCAGCGCTACATGCCAGTCGATTCCCATCCCCTTGACCACCGAGTAGCTGAAATAGGCATTGAGGCCCATGCCCGGCGCCAACGCAATCGGATAGCGTGCCACCGCGCCCATCAACAGGCTGCCCAGCGCGGCTGCCAGACATGTGGCTGCCGTGACCGCGGCCGTGGGCATGCCCGCCTCATGCAGGATCGACGGGTTCACGAAAATGATGTAAGCCATCGTGATGAACGTGGTCGCGCCGGCCAGAATTTCGGTCTTCCAGCCAGTGCCCAGTTCCGCAAACTCGAAGTAGCGTTCCGCGCGGGCGATCAAAGCACGCATTGTCTATCGAGGATACCCCCAGGCCAGGATCCTCCCCATTTGCGTTAGCATAATCCGAAGGAGGCATCGTTGAACTTCAAGCGGATTGGAATCGCATTTGTGGCGACCGCCCTCCTCGGTCAATCTCAGACCGATACTTCAGCGAAACCATCTTTCGAAGTTGCAACCATTAAGCCGAGCAGTCCCGACGCCAGGGGCGTACGCTTCGGTTTAATAGACGGGAGTCGTTGGATGGTTTACAACCACACTCTCAGAGAATGCGTCGCCTACGCTTACACCCTCACTGTCGGATTGGTTTCAGGCGGACCACCATGGATCACCTCCGACAGATACGACATGGTCGCACTGGAGCCCGACGGTTCCAGACAGACAGCCGGGCAAAATCTGGTTATGTTCCAAAAACCTGCTGGCCGATCGGTTTTAAGCTTAAAATCCATCGTGAGACGAAACAGCTGCCTGTCTACAACCTGGTTATCGGGAAGAGCGGTGCGAAGGTCGTCGAGAGCGCACCGGGTGCGAAAAAATATGACCTTGTCTATCAAGGACGCCCTGGTGGAGTGGGGCTCCCAGGCCACTCCGTCACTATGGGGGAACTTGTGGCATTCATCGGGAGGGTTTTTCTGGACCGCCTTGTCATCGATAAAACCGGTCTGACAGGAAGTTATGACTTCGATTTGAAATTTGCAGCCGAAGGAACCTTACTCGGGCCTCCTGGGCCACCACCATCGGGAGGAGACGCCAACGAGCTGCCGGACTTCTTTGCTGCCATTCAGCAGCAGCTCGGCTTGAAGCTGGAGCCGGCCAAAGGTCCGGTTGAAACGATTGTCATCGATTCTGTCGAAAGACCGAGCGAAAATTAGGCCGATTCAGATCAACCAACTACTGGCGGACTGTCCTCCGAACCTTGTAGGAGAGACAATCGACGTTATCATTTAGGTGCACATGCGTTCGACTGTATTCGCTCTGCTCCTCGTGGCCACGCTGCCGTTGCCCGCGGCGGATGAGGCCGAGAAAGAACGCTGGACGCGTCTCCGCACGCCGGAATTCGAGTTATCCACCTCCGCCGGCGAAAAGACCGGTAAAGAGACTCTCCTCCAGTTCGAACAAGTGCGGGGATTTTTCCTTAATATTTGGCCGGAGCGAGCCGCCGCCGACGTTCCGTTGCGAATCCTCGTCTTTAAGACTCGCGAACAATTCGCGCCCTACACCGCGCTTCATCGGGAAGCTGCCTACTTCACATCGACATCGAGAGGGGATTACATCGTAATGGCCGACCCTT
>Ga0302320_10005169_pt1 | contig 29342 bp, 21 predicted proteins | sample Bog_T0_3_FD_202130 | JGI IMG/M metagenome (GOLD analysis project Ga0302320, IMG submission 202130) | Peat permafrost microbial communities from Stordalen Mire near Abisko, Sweden - Bog_T0_3 | ecosystem: Environmental > Terrestrial > Soil > Wetlands > Peat | place: Sweden: Abisko, Stordalen Mire...
CGCGCAAAACCGCGACCAGCACAACGCCGACGACCATGGTCACCCAAACCGGCCAGATCAGCTTCCGGCCCAACCGGTACTGCATGGCAACAAGAACAACTGCCAGGACCAGAGGCTCGATAAGCGTTCGGTAGCGTCGCCCCATGACAAACATAAGATTGCCGATGAGCATGGCGGAACCAGCGATATTAAAAAGGAGCATGCGCAGTCCGACGTTTCTATTTTTCAGCAGAGACCAGGCTGCGCCAATCAAGAAGGGCGTGGCAAGGATCAACAGCCAGCCGGTAAGCACGAATGCCTGGTCATGCACAGCACGCACTTTTTCAAGACGCGCCTCGTAACGCAGCGTCGGCGGGGACGAGATCCCATCGAGGCTTGGCACCAGCAGTGGGTACGGCAGATAAAACCAAATCATGGCGCGTAGTGGACTCCAAAGCAACAAATTACCAATATTGGTCGGCGCGAACTTTTCCGCGACCGCCTGCTTGAGCCCAGACTCGCCTTCCGCAGAGCGCTCCTCAATGAAGCCAGCCGTCTGCTCAAATCGACCATTCAAATCAAACAGGTCGACGAGACTCTTCGTTGAACCTGTTACGCCGATCAACGTGCCAATTGCCAGGGCAGCGCACAGAATGCCGATCGACAAGGCGCGCCAAAAGCCGATTCGGCGCAACACAGGCCATGCATTAGATGCCACCAGCAAGAGTACGACGTTGGCCCGCACGACCGATAGCAGCCCAAGTGCAACCACCGCCTGGATCAGGCGCCCAAGCCGGATCTCACGCCGCCAGATGAGTCCAGTCAGGATGAATAGCGAGGTATAAAATAAACAGTGTGTGAGAGGCTCTTTTGCCGGCGTGGAATCGTAGTAGGCAATCGACGGAATAAAAGTCGCGAGGACAATCAAATCCCAAATGCGTTCAGGGCCGAACAGCTTCCTCAGCGTGGCACTCAGCATCATCAGGCCTCCAAAAGAAAGCAACGCGTTGCACATGGATACATAGGCAACGCTCACACCGAATACCCGGTAGACAAGGGCCAGGTAGCCCGTGACTCCGAACGAGAGCCACGTAAAATTCAAAGTATCCCAGCTATTCAGAATCCCATCGTGCAGCGCCTGCAGGGCATAATAGTCATACAAGTTGGCATCCTGTACTCCGGGAATGGCCTTCGGGACGCGCAGCAAGTCAGGCGCGAGCGGCTCAAACCAGGCAAATTGCGTTAGCGCCAGGCTAAGTGCAAATTTACCGGCAAAAGCAAGGATCCAAAAGCTTGGCGACCCGATCAAACGACGCTGTGCTGCCAGTATGATTGCCAATACAGCCGCCAAGCAAACCCAGGTGGCCACTACCATGGTATGGACCCGCCCGGGCCCCTCGCCCTGCCAACCCCACGCGGACAGCCAACATATGCAAAGCCCGACATAGGCGGAAAATGCGAATTGCCTCACGGCGTTGTCGCGAGATCGATCTTCAGATCGGGCCAAGGGGCGAGTGCGTGCAGCGTTCATCGCCAGGAAATCGACAGTTCCTTTTGACTCTTCTCACGTTCCATCTTCAGGGGTTGCGGGCTTGGCGATTGAGGAGAGATGCTGGATGATAAGCCGGACCTCGTATGATGCGAGAGGTCCATTTCCAAGGGCGAGGTAGGTTCCAATTGCAACTGTGGCGGTGCCGGCGAGCACAAGCAAACGTCGAGGAGAGTCGCCTGAACTTGCAGCTGGAAGGAATTGTGAGCCCAGGCACGCAACGACCGCGACCGAGGCCGTGGCCGCGGAGAGTTTGGCCAAAAAGGCGACGGCGGAAAACAAAAACCTTCGGATCGGAAGATGTCGCCATATGAACGTCAAGCTCAGGACGAATACCAACCACCAAGTTATTGCATACGCGTATCCGATCCCCAATACACCCATTCTGGTGCCGAGAAACCCGGAAAGCGCGAAATAAACACCACTGCCGACCGTACTGAAAATCGCAGCAAAACCGACCTGGCCGTTGGCAAACAGCGCCTTGAAGACAAGTCCCATGCAGCTCATGGCGACCATCCCGAACAACATGGGCCGGAGAAGTCCCCCAAGAGCCAGTGTATCCGACAGGTGAAAGGCTCCTCGTTGAAACAGCAACTGGAGCGCCGGATCGGCCAGCACCCAAATCAAGGTTGCGGCCGGGGCCATGCATACAAGCATGTATCGCAGGCTGAGCCCGAGATCCCTGCGCAGCGCTTCGTGCTCGCCCAACGCGGCGTGGCGAGCAAGGCGCGGAAACAGCACGGTGGTTGCACCAACCACAGCCAGCCCCGAAAATCCGACTAGCAAACGTTGGGCATAACCAAGATACGAAACTGCGGAGAGTCCGACGCGCGAACCCCATATCGCGTCCGAAAATGGGTAAAGCACGAATATCAGCATCGCTGTAAGAGCAAGAGGCATTTGCGCCAAAACGTTGCGAAACCCAGAAGGGTCTCGCCCACGCCCCGGCTTACCCAGTGCAAGCCTCAGCCCCACGGGGACCGCCACATAGCCCAGAAACTGACCCCAAACTGCAGCATCAATTCCAATGCGTGCATGAGCCAGAAGGCAGACTACGATGGAGCCGATGGTCGGCGCGAACGTCATAAGCGTAGCGGCGGCGAATCGCTGCCGGTTGTGCAAGCCAGCCGTATAGATCGTGCCAAGCACGGCGAACGGAAGACATAGCCAGGTGACATGGGCTAGCCTTGAAATCAGGACTTGCTGCTCCAAGGAAAGACCGGGATTGAGCTTTCTCACCAGCCAGGCTGAGCCAATGGCACCCACTACCGCGAAAAAGGCAGCTCCGCCGCCCAATCCCAGACACGCGGACCGGAAAAGCGCGTCTGCGCCGCCCCGGCTGGCCTCTGCGCGCCGCAAGGCCGGAACCAGCTGGTAACCCAGGACGCCCGCCAGAAGGCCCGAGATCGTCAAAGGAAGACTGATGGCGATCAAATAGGCGTCCATCTCCGCAGTGGTGCCAAAGAACCGCGCAAGAACCAACTGATTCAAAAATGACATCACCGCGCCCAGCGCCGCTAGAAGAGAAACCAGCAAGGAGGAGCGAAACATCGGTAATTGGCTGGGCGCGGGCTGCGAGGGTGGTTGTGAGCTGTGTTTGCCCGCTCGATCGAGCGGCCCCTGCGACGATGGAATTCCGATGTTAGGTCGGAACTGCGGCAAACCGATCAATTTACTCTGGGCCAATCTGTGAGGCGGATGGAGTCCGCCCCAGACGCTCAAGCGAACGCCTGAAAAAGGGTCGAAGCAACGCCTTCAAGCATCGCTTCATCCACGCCTTGGCCCGCCACGGGAACACATCCAGAATTTGGTCGACGCCTCGCGCAAGGTAATAAAAAAAGACCTGTCGCCAGGGGAGCGTAGCCCGTTTGCCAAAGTCGCATCCGATCTCTTGGCGCCCGAAGATCCATTTCTCGAAAGGCAGCCATTTCCCCTTTTCCACAACATGGTGGGCGAAGAGGCCCTCATAGGGAAGCACGGACCGCCAAACGCTGTAAAAACCAGAGTTTTGCATGGACGCACGCTTATTGCCTTCGCGTTCAAACTGCCAGATTGATTCGCCCGGTCGAAGCAAGTCTCGCAGAGCGCGGCGATCCCAAATGGCTGCCTGTGCGCATAACCTGTAAGGCGAGCCCAATTCACATTCGCCGATCAGGTCCTCGCCAGCCATGCGTGTCGTCGGTGGCGGGCGTGGAATGAGCCTCGTTTGAACGGCCTTATGGATCTGGGAAAACTGCAGGCACCTCATTACTTCATCGGTGGCAACGCGGCTACGCATGAAAAAATCCTCCAACATGATCAAGACCCGTTCGTTGGAAATCTGTCCAAGATAGTCGATCAAGAGACCGGACCAATCGCGCCTGTCAACGTGCGAATGCAGCGTAGTGAGCCCATAGTTGCCATAATAAGTCTTTCGCTCGGTGCCCAAGTAGACTTGAAAGGGGCAATCGGGCCAATGTTTGGTGAGCAATGAAAAGAAGGGCGGCCAGAGATCGTCATAAGCGTCGCAAGACAACACCAGAAAAGCGCAGGACTCAGCAGGAGCAGAAATGAACCGCGGCATATCGCGACTTTTATGTCCGCAGCCTGCATGGGCAATCAACCACAAACAGTTTGCAGAGCTTCGTTCCGTCGCATCTTCATCCTGCTTGCCGCCGGGCAGGGGAGCCAAGGTCGCCGACGCGCCGGAGAATCAAGACTTCAAAAACAGGAAGTCGCCCTGCAACGCCCTGCCTGTCTTCTTGTCATGCATCATGTTGAATATCTCGGCGAGAGAGAAGCCGTGAAGCCGAAGCAGATCGTAAACCTGGTCCATCAGTTTTTGACCATCGTAAAATGGCACATAGCTGGCCTCCATAATCACAGCCTTGGCATTCGAAAGTGTCTGAATGCCTCCGGACAGAACCTGAAATTCATAACCCTGCACATCGACCTTAAGCAGATAAGGTGCGCGCAAGGTTTGCTTGGACAGAACCTCATCCAACGTCTCCACGGGCACTTCGATTTCCCGGCTGACTCGGATATGCGGAAAGTGACGAGCCGAGATGTCCGACATCGGCAATAACGAAGAGGCGCCCGTATCGGAGGCAACCGTGAATTTTGCCCGGGACTTGCGCTCACCAAGGGCAATGTTATATACCATGTAATTTGGGTCGTTGGCGAATCGCTTTCGGATGCGTTGAAAGCATTCTGGAATCGGCTCAAACGCGTAGAATTGGGCATTTGGCAGGAGCAAGCGCAAGGTGGTTGAAAACTGACCCTCGTTTGCCCCGACATCGATCACGGATTGGATCCCAAGCTCGTGAAACCAAGGGCGGTCAAGTTCCCAAAATGTCTCGGGCGTCCCGTTTTTCAATTTGACGCGCACCGCTCCTATATTCTCGCTGTACCTTGCAAGCAATCGGAGATAACGGGCAATTCTCATGGTAGCGTGATGACCTTTGGTGCCAAATGTTGGGTGATTGTGCCGGGATGGGCCGTTTGCGGGGACTACGGGAAGACAATGCCCAAAGGTGTATTGGGATCAACGCTCTTTCCTTATGAATCCTGACCGGCTCTCTTGGGAGAGGACCCGGGAAAAGAGTTGCGCAACCAATTCAACCCCCACAACGCAAGCAGGCCAAGTGCGACCAACCACGCCAGGGCCAATGCCACCCAAGTTGCCATTTGACAGGGAAAGCGATAGTTCAGGTCGACCTCGCCGGCCTGGTCGGGCATGGCAGTGAACGGGAGACCAAACTCGACAATCCGATCGTGCGGGAACAGCTGAGTATCGGAATTGTACCAGGGATACCCCCTGTTGAGATTGATGATCAATGGGAAGTCCGGGCTCAGATGGTGAAAAGTGATTCTGTTCGGCGACCAAGTGTCGGGAACCACAGGATGCCCATTTTGGACGAATTCACCTACGTAGCCAGGCCGGTCGACCGTTTTCACCCCGGCCTCAAAGCGGCCGCTCTGTCGATATTGCGACGGAATCACGGCGAGCTCCGACGCGATCCCGATGTTTGCCTCTGTAAAGAGCGGCAAGTCAGCTGGCCATCCCTCGAAATAGCCAGGCAGGGAGCTGCGAAAAGCCCTCTGATAGAATGCGCCATGACGGGCATTCGCGATCGGCGAAAGATTGAGCGGGAAATGCGAATTTCGGCAGATCAAAAGGCTGACCACCCCGATTTCCAGGCAGGACACGGCGCCGGCGACGACAACCGCAATTCGAAGGCGACGTTTCCCGTCGCAGGCAAACAAGGCGCGGTCGAAGCCCCCTGCGACGCCGAGGGAGAAGAAAAGATAGGTAAAGAGTCGGAGGCGGTCAAAGGATTGCTGAGACGACATTGGAGGAACCAGCATGGCCCAACGCATGGGCTCCCACCAATGCAGATTGCCGATAGTGAAGAGAAAGGTCGCAACCGAAGCCGCATGATGCCACCTCAACGGCCCGAGCACCACTCCAAGGACCCACCAGGCGCATCCCATCACCCCGAGATAACAGTCCACCTCCCAATTGCTGATCCAGGAACCAGGGGGTTCAAGCTCGAATGCGACGGGCCTGAAGACGACATCGGGATATAAATAGGCCCGAAGAATCACGTGAAGCGGAAATGATTCAGGCGTGTGGCTCACCCGCTGGTAGTCTGCCGCGATGGGTATCAGGGGAATCAGCATCGGCAACACGGCGAGAACGCTTATGGAGAATACATATATTGAAAATCGCCCGACAGCCAGGCGGGTCTCGCCGGTACCCCGGCAGTAGACGACAAGAACGCCGATTGCCAGGATGCAACTGCCGAAAAACGAAGTATAGAAGAGCCATTCATTGAGGGCCAAACCCAAAAGAAACCCCGCCTTGACTCCCGCGTAGGGATCGACTCTCGCTTCAAGCAGGAATGAGAAAATAGCCGGCCAGACCATAAGATTGGCAAAAATCAAATGTCCTGCGGCGAGATGAAAGGCCAGTGCCGGAGACGCGGGACCGATCAAAGCCAGGAGTCCCGCGGCCAGGTCGGATCGATACAAGAGCCGCCCAAGGCGGAAAAATCCCCATGTGCCCAGCAGTATATAAAAGATCAGGTAAAACGAGAGGCCCAACTTGGCTCCGAAGAGAAACGTGGCAATGGATTGGACGGAGAGGTATCCCGGGGAGGGGTTTACCGGGAGTCCGCCGCCCTGCCATGGGTTGAAGGCCGGCCACTGGTGGAATTCCATCAGGGTCTTCCATCGCACAACCCAGACGTTTTGGGCTTCGCCCCAGTCATAGCTTCCGGTCGCGCGATAGGTAAACCAGAGCGGAATACTCCATGCCAAGGCCACCGCCGTCAGAGCAAACCGCATCCAATGACGGCGAGAGTCGTTGCTGATATCCATGCGTGTTGTCACACCAAGCGATGAACAAAAACCGCCGCATGTCTAGCCAATTGCGGCTGCGGATGCGCCTGTTGCTTTGCAGGCCGAGTCAGGCCGCGGCGGTGGCCGCCGCCGGGCAGGGCGCCAGCCTGCGGCGGCGGCGGTTGATGCTTGCATTCTGGAGGGAGCCGCGGCCATCCTCTTCAGGTCAAGAATTGTCCCGAAGCATCCTAGAGACATTCCGTTGAACCCCTTGAACCAGCAGGCCTCGCGGGAGGTGGACCATGCCGGTGCCCCATTTAAGGCGGTAGGACGGGACGTCACAATTTGGCCGTATGCGCGGATTGTAAATCGCGCCCGGATCAGCATTGGCGACAGGGTGATGATCGACGATTTTGCGCTCATCATCGGGGGAAGCGAGACGAGCATTGGGAGTTTTGTGCATATCGCAGCCTTCGCCTGTATTACTGGTGGAGGGCGCTTCCTGATGGAGGATTTCGCCGGCCTGTCCGGAGGCGTAAAAGTATACACCGGAAACGAGCAATATGGAGGCGAATGCCTGACCAATCCTACCGTGCCATCGCCTTTTCGGACGCCAATACGTGGAATGGTTTCAATAGGCCGGCATGCGATTGTGGGCGCAAATAGCGTCATCCTGCCGGATGTGACGATCGGGGAGGGAGCGGTTGTGGGGGCCTGCAGTCTTGTGACTCGAAACTGCGAGCCTTGGACGGTGTACTCCGGGGTCCCGGCCCGCAAGATTGCCCTCAGACCGAATGCTGAGATATACAGACTGGAACGCGAATTGCGGGCTAAGTATTATACCGAGAGCGGTTGTTATCGGTCTGAATCCGATGGCACGTGAACCCCAACCGCTGGATTTGGCTGTTTTCGGCCGAAGCCCGGCATTTTCCACCCCGCTTCATGTGGGGCGCCCGAATAGAATCGACAGGCCACGATTCATTGAGGCCGTAGGGCGGATTCTGGACCGCAATGTGCTGACAAACGACGGCCCGGAAGTGCGGGCATTGGAGGACCGTTTCTGCCGCTTGGCCGGGACGGCACATGCTGTCGCAGTTTCGAACGCAACTCTGGGCATCCAACTGGTTGCAAAGGCCCTTGGCCTGCGCGGACGTGTTATCATGCCGTCATTCACCTTCATCGCTACGGCCCACGCATTGAAGTGGCTCGGGCTTGAGCCGGTTTTCTGCGACATTGACCCGGCAACCCACAATCTCGACCCTGCGCGGGTTGAAAATGAACTCAACAACGGGGCTTCCGCGGTGGTGGGCGTCCACGTGTGGGGGCGCCTGTGCGACCCTCTCCACTTGGAGCAGATCTGCCGAAGTCACAACGTACCGCTTTTCTTTGACGCCGCGCACGCGCTTGGCTGTTTCGGCCATGGCCGGCACGCGGGAGCCTTCGGGATTGCCGAGGTCTTCAGCCTTCACGCTACCAAGATTTGCAGTTCATTCGAGGGGGGGGTCATCACGACGGCCGACGAAGGCCTGGCGAAGCGGCTGCGCTCGATGAGAAACTTTGGTTTTTCGGGGTATGATCAAGTCGATGGAATTGGCATCAATGCCAAGCTTCCGGAAGTGTCGGCCGCCATGGGCTTGGTGTCGCTCGATTCGTTCGACGAATACCGCGAGGCAAATCGCGCCAATATCGCCAGCTATAGGCTTGGGCTTGGCAGGACACGCGGCCTGCGGATCCTGGAGCCAGCGCCGGAACAGGATTCAAACTTCCAATATGTCGTTGCCGAGGTGGACCCGGATTTTCCGGCCGACGCACGCGAGGTGCTGTACTCGGCACTGCACGCCGATGGTGTGTTGGTGCGCCGCTATTTTTTTCCGGGATGCCATCGTCTTGAACCGTACTTGAGCGGACCGGAGGGCCGGGGTTTGGTCCTCCCACACACCGACTCGCTATGCCGGCGTGTGCTCTGCTATCCGACCGGGACTGCAGTTGGCCGCGTGGAGATTAAGCGGATCTGTGAATTGACGAATTTGATCTTGGAACACTTGCCGGATGTAAGGGAACGGCTTGATCGGGTCGGCCGGGTCATCGACGACTGAGTCTCCTCCGTACAACATAGGCGGGCCTACCCAGAACGCTGTGGTGGCAGCGCACAACGAATTCTCCCACTATGCACATCAATGAGACCACAAGCAGGGTTGATGCAGCCACCGAGTTCAATAGCAGTCCTGATGTGACATTGCCAAACAGCCGCCAATGGAGAAACGGATCAAGGGCGACTCTTACAAGAAGCAGAAACACGGCGACGATGGACGCGAGAGCAACCCACTGAAACAGAGGTTCGGCCAGTACCACCATGTTATCAGCCTGGTAACTCCACAGCTTTCGCAGGGTCCATCCAGATTGTCCCTCGGGGCGCATCTTGTGCCTCACCGGCACCTCGACGACTCGGCCTGCCCGCGACAGGAGCAACGGAATGCTGAGAGTCCTGTCCGGGCCGAGTTCGAATGCCTGGATCAGCGCGCGGTTGATCAAACGGAAAGTACATCCGAGGTCCCGCAGCCGAGTTCGGCCCACCCGCCTCATCACCCAGTTTGCGATGATAGAGCATGCCTTGCGGAACCGGGGATCCTGGCGGGAGTATCTGTATCCATTTACCATGTCGGCGCCTTCCTTGGCTGCAGCGATAAGCAGACCGACGTCTTCGGGTGAAAGCTGGAGGTCACTGTCGATCATGAGGACATACTCGCCGGACGCCTCGCCAATTCCGGCGGTAAGGGCGGCAGCCTGCCCGGAATTCCTCATAAGATCCAGCCCCGCCTGAATGCAGGAATGACGCTCAAAAAGTCGAGTGATGGCATCAAAGGTTCGATCGGTCGAACCGTCGTTCACGAGGACTATTTCATAGCGATCCTGGGTCCGGTCCAGCGCCCTTATCAGGGAATCAACAAACAGCTCAATGGTCCGCTCCTCGTTGAGACATGTGATGACCGCGGAAATAAAGGGCTTTGTCATAACTTCCATTTCCAAAGGGTCAGTCGGCACGCGGGTTACTCGAACAGTCCCTTTTGGGAGTTCTCCCGCATGCCCCGGATCGAGGCCCGCATGGCCTCAAGCGAAGTGCGCTTTGGCGCCCAGCCGTGGCCCTTCATCTTGCTTGAGGAGAAACGGATATAGGGCACGTCCCCGGCCCACCCGCGGTCGGAGGCGCCGTAGTGAACCTCCACATCGCGCAGGTCCATTTCCCCAATGACCAGCTGGGCGATCTCCTTCACGGTAAGGCTGTCGTCCGTCGTCAGGTTGAAGTAGTCGTACCGTCTGGGGAATCCCCGGAGAAAGTGCAGCAGACCGGAGATGACGTCGTCCACATGGATGTAGGACTTGGTTTGTGTGCCGTTGCCCATCACCGTGAGCTGGCGGGGATTCTTCCGAAGCCGCCGGATGAAATCGAAGGCGACCCCGTGGGTCTGGTGGGGGCCGACCACGTTGGCGAATCGATAGGTCAATCCCTGAAGCCCGAACATCGCGCAATAGGCGCTTAGCAGCGTCTCCCCGGCGGCCTTGCTTGCGGCGTAGGTGGAGGTTGGGTTGGGCGAAAAGTCGCTTTCGTCGAAAACCCGGTCCGGATTGTCGCCAAATACCCCACTGCCGCTCGCGTAGATGACCCGGGCAACCCGGGCCAATCGGGCGGCCTCAAAGACGTTCTGGGAAAGCAGCGTTCCCTGATGGAAATCGATCGTTGGCTCGGTCGCCGCCTTGGCGATGTCCGGATTGGAGGCGAAATGGAAGAGGATGTCGTGTCCGGCGGCGGCGGCCGTCAATGCATCCAGGTCCTGGGCGTCGGCTGTGACGACCTGCAGACGCCCCGTGGCCTTCAATGCCTCGATATGCCAGGCGCGGCCCGATGAGAAGTTGTCGAAGACCGTGACGCTGGTGTCAGGATCCTCGAGCAGGCGGGCGGCGCAGCAGGAGCCGATGAATCCGGCTCCCCCAATTACAATCGCTTTCATGCTGGATAGGGCTCGGCCCCGACGTTGAGGCTCATGAGGATGGTGACTGCGGCCCGAACCGCCAGGCGAGCCCTAAACTCGCGACAAGCCCGAAAAGGCCGACGGCGAACAACTCCAAAGTCAGAACAAAATGGCGCGGCCGGTAGGAGAACGTGACGTGGTGCATCCCGGCGCGGTCTATTTCAAGGCCTTGAAAGGCGTGATTGATCCGGAGTACGGAAGTCTTCACACCATCGACGGTGGCGTGGGAATATCCCGGCCACATAGTTTCGTCCAGGACGACCAGTCCGGGCCGCGGAGCCCGGACGTCAAAAGAGGTGGTGTTCTCGGTCAGGCGGTAGCCTTCGGCTTGGACGACGCTCCGATCGGCCGGGTCGCCGACCAGCCGCGCGAGCTGGGGAGTCGACGCCAGGTCGGCCGTTTGCATCGCCGCGAACGGCCTCCCATCACCATGTAGGATTCGGTCCATGAGCTGCTGTGGGGCTTCGAAGGTGGTCAAACGGTCCGTGAAAAAGGCGCGCGGCCAAGCCGTGGGGCTCTCGTAGACGTCCAAGTCGGCCCTCAAATCGTCCTTCAGGACGCGGTCCAATTCGGAGCCGCCGTTCCGCGCAAAATAGTACCGGACGTTCAGGAAATCCAGGAACGGGCGGGCCGCCGCCAGGTTGCCGTTCGTCACGTACAGCCGCCAGTCCCACACGTCCTGGAGCGCCGACAGGTCGGTGAGGGCGCGGAAGCGGGGATTGACCAGCGGATCGGGTCCGGCGATCCCCTCGATACCGTAGACGGCCTGCCAGCCGTTGAAAAAGTTGCTGTCGAGGCCCGTGGCCCTGAAGGGGGCGTCCTTCACCGCCCTTTGGACGTAGCTAACCGCGGGCGATGGCGCCAGAAAGTCCACCCGATCCTTGGGGCGAATTACGTAGTCCCAAAAGCCGGCCGATTCCGCGTGGAGGGCGTGGCGCCAGAGCATGGCCAGCAAGCACAGGCAGAGCCCGAGGCCGGTGGCTGGCGTCAGTTCGCCGACCATGAAAACGCGGCGGGCCAGCAAGCCGAGCGCAGCCACGGCAGCGATCAGAATGGCGAGGTAGGCCCAGACAAATGGGGCCACGGGCACGGTCTGTCCTTCCTTGAGGGGGGAGTAGGTCGCGTCCCAGCCGTATTGCGGGCGGTGCACCACGTGGCAATAGGCGGTGTAGCTGAAGACCATGGCGAACAGCAGAAGGCCGGCCACGATGAGGTCGTCGCGCCCATTCCGGGTCCCGAGCCTTGCGGCGGCGGCCGAAAAACCCGCACCCGCGAGCACGCACCAGAGGATGATGAGCGGGCAGCTGAAACTGTTGTCGATGTGGACGACGTGGGAAAGGAAGGGCACCTCCACGATCCATTGGGGCGGGATCAGGCCGAAGGCCAGGCCAAGGGGAACCAGGGAGCTTGCCGCGAGGGCGGCGACTGCGCGGTTCGTGAAATGGGTGCGCAGCGTGGCGAGGAAATAGAGCAGGCCGGCAAGGATCAGGAAATTGGCGGCGGGATTGAAGACCAGGCTGTTGGTGTCGAGCGGCCGGTACAAAGCCTCGTCAAACGCGCCGAGGATAAGGGCCGGGCTGATCTGGAATGCCCCCGGGTGATCATAGCCGGTCCGCGCGTGCCCCAGGGCATCGAGAAACGTCATCCAAACCGGCGAAGCGAGCAGTGCGAAAAGCAGTCCGGCCCATGCCATTCCGCCAAGCTTGAGCAGGCGCACTCGCATTGGCGCCGCGGAGGAAGCAAGCACGCAAAGGCCGGAAAAATTCAGCGTCAGGATCAGCATGTAGGCCTCCTTCACGCTGCCGCTGTTGAGGAGCGCGAAGTTGGCAAGGATGAGCCCGGCGCACCATGCTGCGAAGGAGCGCAGCCCACGGGTTTCTGCGGCCTTGACCCAGCATAGAAGTGGCCACGGCGCGTAGCAGAAGCTGAAGAGAGCGGGGTGGCTGTAGCGATAAATGAAGAACCCGAGGAACGGCCCCCCAACGCATACGAGCAGCGCCGACGGCAGGTGCCTGACGACCGTCAGGACGAGCCATCCAAGGCCCGTGGCGAACAGGCACTTAGCGATCAGGATCTTCAAATCCCAGGCCCAAGAAGCGCTGTTGGCGGCTATCGGCAGGAAGTGCAGCGGGTCGCCAAACATGGTGTATCCCTGCCCCAGGAGCGGCAGTCCGCCAAAATCGTATCGATTCCAAACGGGCAGTTCACCCTGCGCCAGGGAGCGGCGAAAGGTCACGGCGTACGGGATGTGCCCCCACATCAGCGCGCCGGTATCGGTGCCCTTGGGATACTCGACCCAGCTGCTGGTGTAGCCTGGCAGGGTGGGAAACCCGTCATAGAGCAGGTCGGTGCTCATGTTGGGCGACACATAACTCCTGCCCAGAAACACCACCGGGTAGGCGCTGGCGATCACGGAGGCCAGTGAAACCAACAGAATGGCGCGCCCGGGTCTGACGGCCAGCCAACCCGTCATGGTGGCGACCGCCCGCCGCGCTGTCGGAGAGCGGTCCCAGGCGAGCAAGCCGGCGATCAGGACGGCGAGAAAAGGCAGGGCTCTCAAGATCCATCCGGTGGCAAACGAAATCCAGGCAACTCCTGAGAAGGGGGACGCACCACCAGCTTCGCGCAGGAAGGGAAATACGGCCGCGAAGCAGAGCAGGCTGGCAACCAGAAGGGTGGAGGTTCTCAGCGAGTTCATGCCGGTCTTCCAGCATGTTGCCGGATGCCTTCGGGGGTCAAATGTCATTGACAGTCATTTCCTCCAACTAAGAGTCGCCCAACGGACTTGGACAAAACCGGTAAACGCTTTGCATTGGTGACTGGGGCGGCTTCGGGGCTTGGAGCGAGCTTCGCAAGGCGGTTGGCGCGGGAGCGGATCGGGATCGTCCTTGTCGACCGGCAGGGCGACCGCGCGAGGGAAGCCGCGGCCGAACTCGAGGCCCGCTTTTCGGTTTCAACGCATGTCATGGCTGTGGACCTGACCCGCCCGGGGGCGGCGAAAGAGGTCCACGCCCGCTGCGAAGCGTTGGGCCTGGACATCGACATCCTGGTCAACAATGCCGGGTATCACCTCAACCAGTGCCTGCACGAGCTTCCATGGACCGCCATCGAGGACAACCTACAGCTGCTTCTCAAGGTTGTGCTGGAACTCACCCACCTGTTCCTGCCGGGGATGATTGCGCGGCATTCGGGCCGGATCATCAACGTGGCCTCGATGTCGGGCTTCATGCCCGGCGGAATTAGGCTGGCAACCTACAACGCCACAAAGACATTCCTGATTCCCTTCACGGAGGCGCTGAATTTCGAGCTGATGACAACCGGGGTCAGCGCGACGGCCGTCTGCCCGGGATTCATGAGGACCGAGCTCTTTGTAAACAGCGGCATAACGGATGTTCGCGACTCGGTGCCCGGTTTCATGTGGCTTCAGCCGGATCAGGTTGCGGATGGGGCGTGGAAGGCAGCGGTCGAGGGCAGGCCGCTTTTTGTGCCCGGAACCGTCAACCGGGCGATCGCCGCGGTCGCCAAGTTCACTCCGCGCAGGCTGCTGAGGGAGAGATCGCGGATTTTCCATCGGGACGCGCGCCGCAGGCTTGCGATGAAAGGACCGACGGCGGCAGGGGCGGCGTCGGGCAAACGCGTTGCGCTCGTGACAGGCGCAACTTCGGGCATTGGAGCAAGCTTCAGCGATGTCCTGGCCAAGGAGGGTTTCGATTTGGTCCTGGTGGGCCGTGGCCAGGAGGCGGTTGCCAAAAGTACGGCTGAACTGGCCGGGCGCCATGGCATAAAGGCATGGGGGATCGTCCAGGATCTTTCGGAGCCTTGTGCAGCCGAGGCGGTGTGGGCGAAATGTCAGGCCTTCGGATTGTCCATCGATGTACTGGTCAACAATGCCGGCTATCCGCTTACGAAGCCCTTCCACCGGATGTCTTGGGCCGAGGTGGACGCAGCATGGCAGGTTTACATCAGATCGGTGGTTCGGTTGAGCCATCTTGCGATTCCAGGCATGATTGCCCGCGGGTGGGGGAAGGTGATCAACATCTCGTCGCTGGCGGCATTTGAGCCCGGAAGCTGCCGTTCGTCACTCTACAGCAGCTCCAAGGCCTTCCAGGCCACCTTTTCCGAATCCAACGCCGCCGAACTCGAGGGCACGGGAGTAACGGTCACTGCCGTCTGCCCTGGGTTCACCAGGACCGGATGGGCCGCCAAAAGCGGTCCGGGAAACGCATCAGCCCCCGGGCCCCTGTGGATGGAGAGCGACGAGGTGGCCCGGCGGGGGTTCAAGGCCGCCGGGCGCGGAGTGCCGCTGATTGTGACGGCGACCCTGCCCATGCGCATCGTCTCGGCGATGTTTCAAATCGCGCCCCGGCAGCTGGTAGGTTCGTTCTTGTCGAAAAAGCGCGCAAAGAATTTCCAGTAACCGAGTCGACGGTCACGTGCGGTTGTGCGGGCTCACGCGAAGCAGCATCTCAAGCAGGAGGGTGAACCCGAATGTCTGGAATCCCAGAATGATCAGAAGCAGCCCCAGGATGGCGGGGTGGGAAATCTGGGAAAGGCGCAATCCTCCCTCCACGTACTGCCAGACGAATTCCCCCATCAGGACCAGCCCGGCCAACGCCAGGACCCCGGAGAGTGCCATCCCTCGATTGTAGGAAAGAAGTCGTTGAACGCTCGCGACCATGCTCTGGCGGAGTCCGTGAATGATCCTGGCAATGATGCCAATCTGGATGCAGCTGAAGCCTAGGGTCGCGCAGGTCACGCCGAGGAGCATCCAGTAGAGGTTGAAACCGATGCCGCCGATCGTGAGGGGTCCGAAGGCGAGTGAAACCGAGAGCAACAGCCCGACGGTTATGAGAAACAGTCCCGGGCCCAGGAGAAACGTGTCCGGCGAATACACCAGCATGACCTTGAGGTTGAGCCAGCCGGCGATCCAGGGAGAAAGCCAGCCGGCCCTTCGGTGATGGCTGAGGCGGCCCGCGCGGTCCTTGTAGAACTTCACAGGGACCTCCCGGATTTTCAGCTCCAGCCGGGCCGCCTTGAGCACCATTTCCGACGCGTACTCCCAGGACTGGGAGCGGAGATTGATTTTGGCCAGGGCGTCCCTTGTGAGCCCGCGCATCCCGCAGTGGATGTCCGAGTAGCGGCTTCCGTAGATCCGATTCAGTATCCAGGTGGTCAAGGGCGTGCCGAAGAATTGATGCAGGGGCGGCATGGCTCCTGCCTCGATGGTTCCGCTGAAGCGGCTGCCCATCACGAATTCGGCCCTCGTCCTGAACTCGGCGACAAACCGGTCGAGCTCGCGAAAGTCGTAGGTAAGGTCGGCATCACCCATGACGATCCAGGCGCCGCGGATGTAGGGAATGGCATCGATGTAGGCCCGTCCGAGTCCCCGCTTTGGAACCTGAAGCACCTCGGCGCCATGCGCGACGGCAATCCCTGGCGTTTCGTCCGTGGAACTGTCCACGATAAGAATCTGGCCGGTCACCTTGGATCGCCGAAGGCCCTCTTGGCACCAGTCGACGAATTCGGCGATGGTGATGGCCTCGTTCAGGGAGGGGACGACAATGCTCAGCTGTACCGGGCCAAGCTCAACACCATTGGGCACCAGGTGCTTCGGCGCCTCGGAAGGGCTTTGGCTTTCCATTGGCATGAGACGACAGCCCATTCCGGTCCGCCGCTTTTTGCGAGCACGAATCGAGCCGAGCCGCATCGGGCAATTGTCGTTGACAGGCGAGTTTCCGGACCGACAGTTTGCGGCTGAACATGCAATTGCACTCCCTGCGCGGCGCAGCCATTGGTGCTTCCCTGCTTTGCGCCGGATTATTCCCCTGCGCGGCGGCGTTCGAGCGCGCAGCCTGGTATTTTGGAGACGACGGACCGGGGAATTTCTGGGAGTCCTTTCAGCCTGGACGGGTGGACTCGGACTTGTTCCGCATCAAAGGCGACGGGTTCAACGCCATATTCCTGGCAGTTCCTTGGGACCTCTTTGACCCCGGTTTGAATGGCAGGATGCCCGAACGTCAGCGCCGGGACCTTGCATTGGTGGTCGCTGCAGCCGGTCGCCTGCATCTGGGCGTGTATGTGAGGGCAGGCTACTACTGGGACTACGACGATCGGGCCTTCCAGCCGAGGGACGAGAGGTTTTTCCCCGCCCTCTATGACCCTGGGTGCCGAGAACACCTCAAGCAGTTCCTAACCACGCTGGATGGAGTTTGTCGGTCCGCCGGCGGCGTCTCCGGGACGATTCTTTCCTGGGAGGATTTTTGGAGATTTATGGGGACAGCGGGCGACTCGGAGGAGCGGCGCCTGCAGCTGGCGAGGGAATCGGGATTTCAGGCCTTCCTACAGGGCCGCTATTCGCTGGAGGCCGTTGAACGCGACTTTGCCAGGAAGTTTGGATCGTTCTCGGAAGTCCCTCTTCCTTCGAGCGATGGTCCCGCCTATGCCTACCTGCTCGAGTTCTTTGACCACGGTTTCTCGCAGATACTGGATATTGGACGGAGCGCGATCCCGGGCCTTTCGGCCGAGGTCCGCGTCGACTTTGATCCTGTCCGGGCCCCCGATGGCCGGATCACCTGGTTTGATCACTCCAAGACCTACAGGCTCGCCGGCGCTTCTCACGACAGGCTTTTTACCTACTGGGCGCCGTTTATGTGGGAACAGAACCGCGGCGAGACGGTCGATGCGACCGAGGCCATACATTCGTTCGACGTGACTCAGGATCGGTTGATGGCAGTGGCCCGCGGCAGCTGCCTGTTCGTGGATCAGTTCAACTTTGTGGATAATTCGCCGGGCATGGAACAAAACGCCAGGCTGGCGGCGGGAGAGGTCCCGAACTTCATAGCCAGGGTGGCTCCCGTGCTTTATCGGGAAGCGGTCGGCTACGGGATTTGGACTTACCAGGATTATACTTGGAACAAGGTCATCGATTCGAATTTCAGCGTGGCCGGGCGGGACTGGGTTGGCGAGGGCTGGCGGATCGTCAGCTGTTCCGGTCAGACATTTGCGCATCTGTCACAGGGCGGGGCACTGCGTCAGGCATTCAACCGTCTGCAACTGATGAACAAGGATCCGGAGTTGCCGCATGTCCTCAATTTCTGGGCGCAGACAGTCGGCGGAATGGGCACGGTTGAGATCTCCCTATCGCCTGACCTGGAGACAGGTCAGAAATGGAGCCCCATACGGCTCGAGCTGAACAACCCGGGCGGGCGGTGGTGCCGGATAGACTTCCCGGCAAACGAAGGGAATCCAAGCGCCCTGGGTTTTCGCGCCATAGCGGGCGAGATCGAAATCACGCACATCCGTTACTACAGTCACATTCAATCAAACGGGTTTTACGACACCTATGGGTCCCCGGGCGTAAACTTGAGCTTGCTGCGTGATTTGAACGCAACTCTTGCCCGGTTTGGAACCGGGAGGTGATCGCCTCCAGGTCTGCCGGCAGTGAACTCGATCGGTCATCGTCCCAGATCCTGGCGAATCCGGGCGAGATCCTCTGGGATCCCGATATCGATAAAATAGGCATCGCTGTGGACCCCGGCCACCGCTCCCCGGGCAACCCACCGGGGGAGAAGGTCGCGCTCGAGCGAAAACGCGCCCGCGGGCGCATCGGTCAGCAGGGCTTCCCGGTCCACCAAGTAGATTCCGCCGTTGATGGAACCCGGGCCGCTGGCGCCTTTTTCATGCATGGACGCCACTCGATAGCCCATGCATGCGATGGAACCGTATCTGCCGGCATCGGCGACCTTTCGAAGGACGAGCGAAAAGTCCGCCCCTTGCGACTCATGGACCTGCCCCAGGATGCCGAGGTCGGCCTTGAAGAGCGTGTCGCCGTTCAAGACATAGGCCCGCTTGTCGTCGCACGTTGCGAATGCGCGGGCAAGAGCCCCGCCGGTTCCCAGGGGTGTGTCTTCGCGTGAATAGAGGAGCTTCATGTCGCGGTACCGGCTGCCGACCTTGGCGTCGAACTGCAAGGCGAGGTAGCCTGTCGCAAAGATCACTCTCTTGATCCCTTGGGAATCCAAATGGTCGAGGATTTGGAAGATGAAGGGCCGCCCGGCGACCTCAAGCAGCGGCTTGGGCGTCTGGTCGGTGATGGACCCCAGGCGGGTGCCTCGGCCGCCGACCAAGAGGATCGCGGTGTCGGTCATGGACGACTTACCGCACCGTCCAGGACTCGACCCCCCGCGAGGCGAATTGGAAGCGATGGATCTGGCCGGGAAACGGACGGAGAGCCGCGGCAATCTCCTCACGCCTTGATGGGTCAATCATGAACATGATGAATCCTCCGCCCCCGGCGCCCGAAACCTTGCCGGAATGCGCTCCCGCACGCAGGGCGGCTTCAAAGACCGCCTCGATCTCCGGGTTGCTGATCACCGCGGACATCCTCTTTTTTGCCTCCCAAGAGCGGCCGAGTACCTTTGCGACGTCGGCGAGCTGGCCCTTAAGGAGGTGCTCCTTCATATACACCGCATCGGCCTTGAGGGCATGCATGGCGTTGACCGAGTCAACGACCTTTGTGGACACATTGCGGATTTGCTCCGAAATGATCGTGGCCGAGTCGCGGGAAATTCCGGTAAAGTAGAGCAACAGGCTCGATTGAAGCTCGTTGAGCGTGGAGCTGCGGATCCGCAGCGGGTTGACGATCACCCGATCCCCGGAGTGAAACTCTATGAAATTGAAGCCACCGAAGGCGGCGGCATACTGATCCTGTTTGCCGCCTGCCAGCCCCAGATCGATCCGCTCGATCTCAAAGGCAAGGTGGGCCAATTCGTATTCGCCCAGGGGAAGCCTGAGCCATTCCGAAAAGGCGCTGAGTATGGCGACGGCCATCGTGGACGATGTTCCCAGTCCGGAACCGGCTGGGGCGTCTGAGTACGTGACCAGCCTGCACGGGAGGGGTCGGCCGCCGTTGTACTCCCGCACCACGCGGTTATAAACGGCCTTGTGGATGGACAGTTCGCCACCCAGGGAAAACAGGGCGGGAGCCTTCTCGACCAGCGCTTCGCCTCGATCCGTCGCGGCAAATCGGACGATGCCGTCCTCGGCGGGCTCAAGCGTGCAGTAGGAATACAGGTTGATGGTCGCGTTGAGCACGCAGCCGCCAAACTCGTCGCTGTACGGAGAAACGTCGGTGCCGCCTCCGGCCAGGCCCAGACGCAGGGGTGCGCGTGATCGATAAAGCATGGATTAGACTTCGAGCACTACGTCTTGCGCAAAGGCCTCGGCCAACGCAAGGGGAGAGAAATGTCCGGCGATGATCCGCCCGCCTGCCCGCGCAAGATGAGCCAAACGAACGGTGTCGGGATAGAGTGCGATGAGATTGGCGGCAATCTCGTCCGGAGGTGAGACCAACATGGCGGTCTCGGCCAGCGGGATGCCTTCGGCCCCAATGGGAGTGGTTACGATCGGCAAGCCCTTATGGAGGGCCTCCACAACCTTGCCCTTGATCCCTCCGCCCACCAACAACGGGACGACAACGATGCGGTGGGTGAGGTAAAGCTGCGTCAGGCGCTCGTCGCTGACGTACCCCGTCACACGGATGTCTGAAGCCTCCAGGCCCAGGATTTCCTTGGGCGGGTTTGAGCCGGCAATGGTGAGGCCGACGCCTGGCAGATCGCGCCTCAGTCTGGGCATCACCTCCGAGCAAAACCAAAGCATCGCGCCGACGTTGGGAGGATGCCCAAAGCCGCCGACAAACAACAGCCCGTGCCGCTGATCGGGAGGGAGTTGCTCCCGGGGGGCGTCCGGGTCAAACACATAGGGCGGGAGGACGCGAATCACCTTCCCAGGCAGCCGCTGCTTCAGATAATCCACCTCCAGGGGAGACGGGTAGTAGATGACGTCGACCGCGGAAAAGACCCTGGCCTCGGTCTCCTCCCAGTGCGCGGCTTCGGCCATCTTGCCGGGGTCGCCGGTCAGCAGCGCCTCATTTCGGGTGGTCCGGGATGTGAGGTCATGCCCGTAAAAGAGCAGCTTTGCACGGGAGTGACGCCGAAGGGGCGCCAGGTAGCGCTCGGAGATGTGCGGGCGGCTGAGGAGGACGTAATCGAGATACTGGCCGTTGGTTTCGAGCCAGACCTCCCAGTTCTGGGCGTGCCACGGACCGGTCAGGACTTCGACGCCCCGCTGCTGCAGGATGGATTGATAGGGCTCGTGCGGAAAATAGTTGTCGCCGATAAACTTTACGGAAAACCCATGATCCAGAAAGAAGCCGACGTAAGCGTAGATCGTCCTGGAGCCGGCGTCGCGGTCAAAGTGGGGGAGGTAGTGGTCTATAAAAAGGATCGTTCTCTTCCTAAGGCTGCGTTCACGGGCCTTGAATACGTCCACGGCGTTTGGGCGGTGGTCCCGTCGCAGGATCTCTGACCACTTGTTGGCAAGTTTCCCCTGGTTGATCGCCTGGTATTGCTTGATGCCCCTGGTCACGTCCGTCCCGGAGCTCTTCCCTTCGTGGTGAATGACACGGGCCGCGGGTTGATAGAGGACCCTGCGCCCAGCCTGGCGCACCTGAAAGGCCAGGTCCGAATCCTCGCAGTAAGCCGGGGCGAATCTGCGGTCGAAACCGCCCAGTTCGGTAAACAGCGCTTTAGGCAGGAGAATGCAGGCCCCGGAACAGTAGTCGGTCTCGCGGACGTAGTTGTACTCCGGCCTTGTTGGGTCGTCGTTCCTGCCGTAGTTCCACGCCGATCCGTCCGACCAAAGGATGCCGCCGGCTTCCTGAAGGCTGCCGTCAGGGTAAACCAGCTTTGCGCCCACAAGGCCGGCGTCCGGGTGGGTGGAGAACAATTTCACCATGGGCTGAAGCCAGCCCTCGCATACCTCGGTGTCGTTGTTCAGGAGCAGAATGAAGTCACCACGCGCGTTGAATGCCCCCCGGTTGCAGGAATGGAGGAAGCCTCGGTTCTTGAAGTTTCTGAGAACACGCAGGCTGGGCACGGCCTGGAGGGCAAGGAAAACGCCGAGATCCGACTCGTCGTCGACCACGATGACTTCGTAGGCGACATCGGCCGTGTTTTGGAGGATCGAAGCAAGGCAGCGGATCGTGTACTCGGGTTGGTTGTGGATGGGAACTATGATGCTGACCACCGGCTCCCGGACCACCGGGAAGCGCAACCCGAGGCTGACGATAAGGTCGCGGTACGTCTGAACGCTCTGGAGCTGGTTGGAAAACCCCGATGGCATGGTCTATTTCGGATCGAAAAACAGGCGCCGAACGGCGCGTAAGGGTGACGTGACCGACCAGGAAAACGAATCCTGCATGCGACGCACCTTGTCCTCCAGGTAGGCGCGGCGAGCGCGTTCCCCGGCCAAATCCTGCTGTAGGGACAGCGCCCAGGAGCTGCGCTCATCGAACTCGGATTTCAGCCGGGAGTACTCGAGGCGCTCGTTGGCCAGCGTGCTGTCGAGGGACGATCCCCAACGTATCTTGTCTTCGAGATCGCCAAGGATCTTGGCGGTCACCTCCTGCGCCCGGGCGAGCTGCTCCTCGAGATTGCGAAGCTCTTCCTCCGTTCTGTCGCCGCGATCTTGGGCCCGGTCGCGTTCAGTTTCCGTGCGGCCAAGTGCGGTGCGCAGTCCGCTGATTTCGGTTTCGAGGGACTTGACCCAGGCGGTGCGCTCGTCGGCGAGGGACTGCAGTTCGGCGATGCGGTCCCCGGCCAACTTAAGGCTTTGCTCGAGCGACTGCGCCCACTGGGTGCGTTCGTCGGCGAGGCTCTGCAGGCGGCCCGAAACTCCCTGGGCCTGGTCGCGCTCGGCCCGCATGGCGTCGAGGCTGGCGCGCAGGCCGGCGATATCCTTGTCGAGGGACTTGGCCCAGGCCGTGCGCTCGTCGGCGAGGGACTGCAGTTCGGCGATGCGGTCCCCGGCCGCTTTGAGGCTTTGCTCGAGCGATTGAGCCCACTGGGTGCGCTCGTCTGCGAGGCTCTGAAGGCGGCCCGAAGTTCCTTGGGCCTGGTCGCGTTCGGCCCGCATGGCGTCGAGGTTGGTGCGCAGTTCGGCGATGTCCTTGTCGAGGGACTTCGCCCAGGCGGTGCGCTCCTCGGCGAGGGATTGCAGTTCGGCGATGCGGCGCTCGGCCTCCTTGAAATTCTTGTCGAGGCCCTGGGCCCACAAGGTGCGCTCGTCCACAAGCGCGCTCAGCTGCTGCCACTCGGCCTCGCTCCGATCAGGGCCTGTGCGGGCAAGCGGTTTGAGGAATAGGCTCGCGCGGAACTGCGCATGGGCTGCCGCCGAAAGCGCACGAAGACGCCTAACGCGTTCCTGGGCGCCGCTGAGCGCGAGTTGGGGAGATCCCGTCCGTTGTTCGAGCACCGTCTGCCTCAGAAGGAAATAGGCCTCCAGCCAGGCGGAGGGCAGCCCGAGCTTCGCCTCGAATATGCCCCGGTTGCCCTCCGAGTAGGCGTCCCAGCGGACGAAGTCCTCCGCAAAGAAATGGGTTCTGTGGGCATATTCGTAATCGATGAGGCGTGGTGCACCGCCGTCACCGAGGATCACATTCTGGGCTATGAAGTCGCCGTTGCTCCACCGCGTCTGCGGCTGCTGGCGGCAGGCTCCGTCACGGATCCAGGGGAATACGACCTCTCGAAGAAATCCAATATCCAAGGAGCCGAAAATTGGGCAGGCCGTCACAGACGCGAAAAAGCGTTCCAGTTCCGCCTGGAGAGCAGCGACCGAAGAGGGCCGCAGGGTCCGCTCCAGGGATTCGAGAACGTGAGAGGCGGCTTGGGCAAGCAAGGGCCGGTCGGGGTCCGGCTTAAGGCCGGCCTCCTCGATCGTGACTCCCTCGATGAATTCCAGGCCGAGGAAATCGGCCTGGGAAGTGCGCTGAAGGAAGAGGGGCTTTGCCGCGATTTCGGGGCAGGCGCGGGCGAATGCCTGGGCCCGATTCCAGATGCCGCCCAGTCTCGGCCCCGTCAGAAGGTAGCAGATGCTCTTCAGGCCCGACCAGACCCTGTAAGACCGACGGGATGAGAAGTCGAGCCGTTCGGGGTTGCGGGGCAGCGGCTGCAAGTGCAGGCCGCGCGACGTCCCGACGATGCCCGATCTCTGGAGCTGCTTTCCAACCAAGTCCGGAGAGAGAACCTCTAGTTCGGTGCTCATGGTTGAAGGGTATTCAGTTGTTCCCGGAAGGGGTGCGCGACCACAAAATAACTGGGTGCGAACTCCGTGGCAATTTGGAGGGCGGCCAGCGAGCGGTAGTGGGAGCGAAGTTCGCCCTGAAAGGGGAGGGCGCTTCCGTCTATCCCATCGTGCTCGGGCACGAAATTGCCCCTCTCGAAGTAGTCGTCGACCTCCTTTCCGGCATTCAGAACAATCTGAGGGAGCTTGTAGTCGGGGAAAGCCGCATAGCACCCAGCGACGGCAAACCCGGCGGCCTCCAGCATCCGCGCAAGCTCCACCCGCGTATGCGTCAGGGTTCGCATCGGTTCGCCTTTGAGCGCGCGCCACCGCCGATCTGCCTCGGCAAAGTCCAGAACGGCCACTCCCGGGACTCCAAGGTGGTCATCACGCGCGCCCAACAGATACTTCAGGCCGATTCTGTTCTCGATGCCCAGGACAAGGGCTCCCCCTGGTGCGACGGATTCGCGAACACGCTTCAGGAAATCAACCTGCACGAGCCTTGGTTCGCCGGGCCGGAACTTCGGCACCCACTCGAGCACCCCAATGCACAGGGCGAGATCGAACTTCGTGCCAAACTCAAGATCGAGGAGGTCGGCCTGGACGAAGTGGATCCGGTCGGCGACTCCCTCCTGCGCCGAGGCGGCCCGAATGAACGACAGCCTTTCGGGTGTGGGCTCCAGCGCAGTGACCTGATGCTTCACGGCGAGGGGCAGGGTGAGTTGGCCCCAGCCCGCTCCGACATCGAGAATGCGGGCCCCGGACGGGGGTGGATGCAGGCGGATGAATAAGTCGCGCGACGGATCGGTCACGATCCGCGTGAGCCATGGCGACTTTTCCCCGTAATGCGCCCGGACGGCTGCCCTCCATGGAACCCCGGATTCGACTTCACGAATAACGGCGCGAAGCTCATTCTCGGGCGTGTCGCGGTAGGAGCCGCCGGCCGGGGTCGCGTAGGATTCCCCGGCAGGGAGGCGGACCGCTGTGCCGGAATGCCGAAACTCGATCATGGTGCGATGGCCTTGGATCGGATCACCGCCCTCAGGTTCGCGATCCCAAAGGTCCGGTCGCGGCCGTGGACCTCGATCTTGATGGCGTCGTAGCGGCGGTGCAGGATCAGAAGATCCTCTCCCACAAAGTGGGTGAAGCCAAAGGAGAGGAAATAGTCGCCGGGCATCACGTTGAGCTCAAAGGCGAACTCCACTTGGTACTTTCTGCCGGCCACGACGGGAGGGGCGGGCTGCTTGCTGAAGAGCGTGTTCGTCCCGTAGATCTCGACGCCGGCCGTGTTCTTCAGGGTCAGGGCGAAAATGGGCTCGAAGAAGTCGTCGAGTGCCTCCACCACCATCCGGACGATCACGGGCTCGCCCGAGGCGTACCAGGTCCGCAGGTCACCTTTTGCGTCAGATATCGAGACGTGGTGGATGCGGCCCAGATTCCCGCCGTAGGAGAATTCGCTGCCGCTGACCTGCACGTGGGCGCGTTCGTCCGTCAGGAGCTTCTCGGCCCGGGCGGCAAGGACCGGGTCGTCGGGCTCGGGATCCGTGCCTGTCACGGCATCCGCAGAACGCGGCTTCGCCTGCATCTCGGCGATCTTGCGTTCCAGCGCCTCGGTCGAACCGCCCTCAGAGGTCAGGGTGGAGTAGAGGTTGACCACGTCGTTGGGGATTCCTGAATACACCATTTTCCCGCGATGGAGGAGGATGGCGCTCTGGCAGAGCCTCTTGACGGTCCCCGAGTCGTGAGAAACGAAGAGCAGGGTCAGGCCGTTTTCAAGGAAGCGATCGATGGCCCTCGCGCATTTCAATTGAAAGCGGGAATCGCCCACGGACAGGGCCTCATCGACGATGAGGATGTCCGGACTGACGTGGGCCGCAACGGCAAAGGCGAGGCGCACCACCATGCCGGACGAATAGGTCTTTATCGGCTCCTCAATAAACTCTCCGATGTCGGCGAAGGCGGCAATGTCTTCAAAGCGTTCGTTCGTCTGCTCGCGCGTGAGCCCAAGAACGCTCGCGGTCAGCATGACGTTCTCCCTCCCTGTGAATTCAGGATTGAACCCACTGCCCAGCTCAAGCAGCGCCGCGACGCGCCCTCTGACTTGGACCTCTCCCGTTGTGGGTTGCAGGGTCCCCGCAATGATCTGCAGGAGGGTTGATTTCCCCGACCCATTCAATCCGATGATGCCCAGGGCTTCACCCTTGCGAAGCTCAAGATTGATGTCCTGGAGTGCGTGAAAGTCGCGGTAACCGGCCTGGGCCTTGCGTTGCAATGAATGTCGGAGGGGATTCGGCAGGGCCGCAGCGACCTTGGCGTAGCACGGGCTCAGGAGGCGTTGGGCCGGTGTGCTCCAGATACGGTACGTCTTGCTGATATTCGACGCAGATATGACAACTTCGCTGCTCATCAAAGGACATCGGCGAAAGCCGGGCGCATACGGGAAAAAAAATAGTGTCCGACATAGGCCACGGCGGTGCAGGAAACGTAAAGATACAGCAACTCCCTCATGTTCAGAGCTCTCTGCCAGAGCACGGCACTCCTCGCGAGATCGACGACGATCAGCAATGGATTAAACCGCATGAAGACCCAGACTCCAGGGCTGATCCTGGAGGGGGAATAGAAAATCGCGCTCGAATACATCAGGGCGATGGAAAAAAATGCGACCAACTGCGCCAAGTCCTGCATGAACACCCCCAACGCCGAGAACAACCACGTTACACCCAGGACGAATAAGCAAAAGGGGGGAATCAGCACAAACAACCAAAGCCACCCCATATGGATGCCACGGCCCCAAAGTGCCGCGCCTAACAGCGTGAGAAACAGCACGATAAGCATTCTCAAGAAGGCGGCTCCCGCTGTGGCGGCGGGAAGGACATCGAGGGGAAAGATGACCTTCTTCACGAAGTTCGGGTTGCCCGTGATCACGTTTGGCGCCGCGCTCATGCTGTCCGAGATGAAGTTCAAGAATGCGAGGCCCATGAAGATCGCCAACGCGTAGTCGGCGGGTTTTTCGTCGTGGAGGATCCCAAAACTTCCCCGGAAGATGTAGCCGAAGACGTATACGTAGAGCCCGAGAATCAGCAGGGGATTTAGGAACGACCAAACCAGACCCAGGTGGCTGCCGCGAAGGGTGAGCTGGAAGTTGCGCAACGTGAATTGGGTCAGCAAATTCCAATTGTCGAAGAGGTCGGCGGCAAAGGGCGCGACCCGTCTCAACAACCCCGTCTTTTTTGAATTGCGATCGGGTGCAGGCATTCTTGGAGGATTAGCCAAGCGAACTTCGCAACCAGAGGCAAGTGGCTAGAGGCATTGGCACTCGGTCCATCTGAATCCCGGATGGGTCCTCTCCGGTCGCTTTTCGTTCGCAAAGCCTCACACAGTCGACCTTCGCGAACCCATCCGGGATTCAAATGGACCCAGGTGCTGGGCGGAGAATAGTGTTTGCGCCGACGCCCCGGGGCGCAAACTGGAGTCGGGTGCCGGACATCTCGATCATCACGCTTTTCCACAACCGGTGGGACCTTGCCCGCCGGTACATCGACCAATGGCGGGCGGCGCGGAGCGGTGGGGCGGGAATGGAATTGATCCTCGGGGACTCCGCGAGCAGTGATGGCTCGGCGGAGGTCGCCTCTTCAGCCTCCGACATCGCCGACGTGACCCTGTTTCAGGAGAATCTTGGTTTCGCCCGGGGCAACAACAGGTTGGCGAGGCGAGCCCGGGGAGACCTGCTGGTATTCTTGAACTACGATGTCCACCTTGTGCCGGGCTGGCTCGAGGCGCTGGCCGCGGTCTTTTCTGGCAGGCCCGGGCTTGGGATTGCCGGCAATGTCCAGTTTTCCGTGCGCGCAAGGGTGACGGACCATGCCGGCATTTTCTTCGATTCTGCTGGAAAGCCATTTCATTTTCGGCCGCCTGCCGGCCCGCTCGAGGGGCTTGGCTTCCTGACCGTCCCCGCCGTGACCGGGGCCTGCATGGCCATCCGCAGGGAATTATTTGAAAGCCTGGGGGGATTTGATGAGGAGTATCGAAACAGCTACGAGGACGTTGACCTTTGCATGCGGGCGCGGGCCTCAGGAGCCGGGGTCGGGCTCGCCGTCCGAAGCGCGATCTGGCACCACGTGAGTTCCTCGCCCGGTCGCTACAATTCGGAGGAGGCCAACGCGATCCGCTTTGCGGAGCGTTGGGAAAAGGAGGCGATTGCCCTCAGCGCCCTACACCCGCCGGAACTCCCGGTCGCCGCCGGTTCGGGTGCGGTGCATCCGGTACTTGCTGCCTACGAGACCCTGCAGGCGTATTTTCCATCGACCACCGGCTATTCCGAGGAGAACAGCACGACGCTGATCTATTCGAGGGGTCGTTGGGAGGAAGTCGAGGTCCCGCTTCCTTCGGCTTTTGACGCACGGATCCATCCGCTTCGCCTGGACCCCGCCAAGTCGCGGGGCCGGATTCGGTTCTTGAGCATTTCCTTGAGGCAAGAGGGGGAATCCGTCCCGTTCTGGGAGGCGAAGGGGTCGGCGCTGGCGGGTGTCTGCGGGCCCTCCGGGACATGCCGGCTCGTATCGTCCGGCGGCGAATTGTGCTTTGAGAGCGAGGGGGACGATCCCCAGATTCTCATCCAACTTCCGGCGGATGGCTGGCGCCGGGAGGGAAGGATCTGGTTTGCAGCGAGCCTCTGGAGCGACTGCCGGGAGGAGCCACGCTGACAACCGGTCAGTCCAGGAAGGATCCCTGGCGCGTGGTCCGGTGGACCGGGCCCGAGGGGGCAGCTTTCTGGGGCGCGGTCGTCAGGTGCCGGGGAGGCTTGCTGGTCCGCTTGGCGACCGCAGAATCGGCCTCGGACACGATCCGGTCGCAGATCCCTTGGATGTGGAGCCGAAGCCAGTTTGGCGTCGCGCCGCCCTCCGTATAGTCGGCGGGGCCGTAGTGGTCGATCCTCCCGACCTGCCTCAAGCGGTCGTTTTGGGCGAACTCGTCCTGGCGGGCGGGGTTGTAGACCGCGTAGGCCAGGCCGCCTGCGCTCTTCACCACGGAAAAACTGGGGATGTCGCTCGGCCCGTCTGCGATGTAGATCATGTTCTGGAACGGGACCCGACGGTCCTCGACGGCGACCCTTGAGTTCACGTCGATCGCCGGGTGCTTGTTGGTCCCCTTGTTGATCTCGAAGAGAGCCCGGGTCTTGGTCGTGTTGTCGATCATCATGCCTATCTGGGAAATTTCGGCGTCGGCCGAAAGGCCGAGTTCGTTCTGCCGGAGGAATCCAGGCTGGAGGGGGTTCTCGATGAACTCACATGCCCAGATGCCATCCGCGTGGGCTGCGATCGCGCTTCCCCGAATCAATTCCGCGA
>Ga0302320_10005171_pt1 | contig 29334 bp, 25 predicted proteins | sample Bog_T0_3_FD_202130 | JGI IMG/M metagenome (GOLD analysis project Ga0302320, IMG submission 202130) | Peat permafrost microbial communities from Stordalen Mire near Abisko, Sweden - Bog_T0_3 | ecosystem: Environmental > Terrestrial > Soil > Wetlands > Peat | place: Sweden: Abisko, Stordalen Mire...
CCGCCTCCAGTTGCTTCAGCGCCCCGATCATCTGCGCCTCCGTGTGATTGCTCTTCGACATGCTCTCTTCCCCTTTCCTTCGACGAAATCATACTTGCTGGTGTTCGGAAAGAGGGGATCAGGTCACGAACTCGACCGGTGAGAAACCAAGATCCCTCGTTTCACTCGGGATGACAAGAGAAGGCGGATGACAAGAGAAGGGGGATGAAAAGAGAAGGGGGATGAAAAGTGAGGCTGGATGACAAGGAAACGAGGACTCAGTTTCAGGCGGCCAGGGTGTCGGCGGAGACCAGGCTGCGGTAGAGGTCGAGGTAGTCGTCGATCATGCGTTTGGTGGTGAAGCGGTCGCGGGCGCGGGTGTAGGCGAGCTCGGCGTAGGCGCGGCGCAGGGGACGGTCGGCATCGAGCTGGCGAAGAATTTCGGCGAGGCTACGGGCATCGTTGGTGCGGAAGTAGAGAGCGGCGTCGCCCCAGACTTCGCGAAAGCTGGGGATATCGTTGGCGACGATGGCGCAGCGGGAAAAAGCAGCGTCGAGGGGCGCGATGCCGAGCGGTTCGTAGCGTGCGGTGGCGGCGTAGACGGCGGCGCGGCTGTAGAGAGCGCGCAGTTGCGCTTCGGTCTGGGGACCGCGAATGGCGACGCAACTCTGGTCGGTGGAGACTTTCACGTCGGCGCGGATGGGAATGCGCGGCACGGGCACGGTTTGCTCGGCGCCCACGATACACACCGAGAACGGCTGGGCGTGTTGGGTCAGCAAGAAGACCTGCTTGCCGGCATCGAGCAGGCGGCCGACGCAGAGCACGGAATCGTCCTTGGTGATGTAGGGATTGAAGAAGATGGGATTACGGCCGGGATAGATGACGGCCTCGCGGCGGGGGCGGGTGTAGGTGGCGCGAAGGGTGTCGAGCATCCAGGATGATGGTGCAACCACGGCATCGGCGGCGGTAATGCCGCGGACGACGGTATCGCGATACCACTTCAGCCAGCGCGTGAGGCGCGGAGTGCAGCCTTGGACGGCCTGCGTCCAACTGATGAGATCGCCGTGCGCCATCACGACGCGCGGGAGGTCGACTGGGAGATTGGCGTGGCAGAACTGGTGGAAGTGAAGCAGGTCGGGCTTAACTTCACGCACCAGGCTGGCGAGGAACTCGGAGGATTCGGAAAGGTCTTGCGGCGCTTCATGCATCCACTCCAGGTGGAAAGCGGTGGGCCGATACTCGAGGCCGTGGAGAAGATCCATCCAGGAAGTTCGCTCGGGCAGGGGAATCTCGCCGAAGCTGACCAGCGTGACTCGGACGCCGCGGGTGACCAGGCCTGTGACCAGTTCGCGGGTGTAGGTCCAGGAGCCGGACATGGTATCGGCGGTGACGAGGACGTGCACAGAGCCTCCGGGAGTGTGCGGGACGCCGGGGATGCCGGGTCCGGCGTGTCGCGCTCGCCTATTCTAGTGCGGATGGGGCGGGGTGTCGAAGAATTATTTCGAGGCTATAAGACTCTGATCTTAAGACTTTGATGGAGGGGTGGCAGAGACTTGGCTGCCGGTCTGCCGGTCCGAGACATGCCTGCGTGGCCGGGGAAATCGCGCTGGCATCCGTAGAAAAATGTGGGTCAGTTCGCGCCCAGCCTCAGACGCATGTCACGGGCGAGATTGTCGATGAGGCGAATTTTCTCCGCGGCGGGAGCTGGGACCTCGGGCACCGACATGGCGAGTTCGCAGGAGAGCAGCATGGCAGTAAGCGACTCGCACATCTCGCTGCGAATCTGCTGTTCGACCGAACGGCGGGCTTGAGTTTCCTCACGCTTGCGGCGGTGCAGCGCGGAGCGAACTTCGCGCAACAGGCGCTCCATGCCACTGACCGCAAAATTGAGGTAGACGGGAAAGGCTGTACCCAGATGCTCGAGCACCTGGTCGCTTTCGGCGGGCTCGTTCTCTAGAAGAAATTGATCGAGGACGACTGCGGAGTAGGACTGTTCCCGAAGCCGAGCCATGGCTTGCTGCAGGTTTTCAGCCCAGTGGGTTTCGCTACCGGTGTCGGCTTTCAGGCTGGCGGCGCACTCTTGGCCGCGCGCTGATGGTGTTATGAGTAGAATCATGCTCTTGCCATAGCACGCAAGGCACCAAAACTGCAGGCATTGAAAAGACGAGGTTTATCAAGAGATGCTGGAGACGTTTTTCCCGTTGCGGAACGGCGAAGCAGTTCTGAGTTCCCACGGCAGTTCCCAGTTCTAAGTTCTCAGTAAGACCATCTTGGGTCAGACTGGGAACTGAGAACTGCCTTTTGCCTTTTAGACCTGCGCCGCGTAATCCTTGAGCTTGCGGTATAGAGTTGTCTTGCCGATGCCGAGCAGGCGGGCGGCCTGCAACTTGTCGCCGTTGAGTTCCGCGATGGCGCTCAGGATGGTCTGCCTTTCCAGTTCCGCCATAGGGACGATCCGGCTCTGGCTGTGTCCATTGCCGTTGGCGGGGGCCGCGACGTGTGCGCCGGCAATGGCGGCAGGCAAGTCGGACACATGAATCAGGGGTCCGCTGGTAAAGGCGCAGGTACGCTCCAAACAGTTTTCCAGTTCGCGAACGTTGCCCGGCCAGTCATAGGCCAGCATGGCTTTGACGGCGTCGTCGGTAAGCGTTTTTTCCAGTCCCGAGGCGCGGGAGGTGCGCTCCATGAAATGGGCGATGAGCAGAGGGATATCCTCTCGCCGTTCGCGCAGGGGCGGAATGCGCAGACTGAGAACGTTGAGGCGGAAATAGAGGTCACGGCGGAAAGCGCCTTCGGTGACCGCCTGCTCCAGGTCGCGGTTCGTGGCGGCCAGGATGCGGACATTGATGGGAATGCGTCGGGTGCTGCCCACGGGGCGAATCTCCTTCTCCTGAATGGCGCGCAGAAGTTTGGACTGGAGGTCGACAGGAAGCTCACCAACTTCGTCGAGGAATACGGTTCCGCCGTCGGCGATGGCCAGCAGCCCGTCCTTGGCTTGATTGGCGCCGGTGAAGGCGCCTCGGACGTAGCCGAACAGTTCGCTTTCAATCAGCGTGGGCACGAGCGAGCCGCAGTCGACGGGAATGAACGGCTTGTCGCGGAATGGTCCAGAGTAATGGATGGAACGGGCGACCATTTCCTTGCCGGTGCCGCTCTCTCCGAGAACCAGCACAGGGTGGGAACTGTTGGCGGCCTTAGCAATGATGCGGTAGAGCTTTTCCATCTCGGGAGCGCGACCGACAAGGCCTCCGTAACCTTGCTTAGACTTGAGCTTCTCGCGCAGCATGCGGTTTTCAGTTTTGCGTTTGAGATGGTTGGACACGCGCTCCAACAAAAGCCTGAGTTCGTCGGCGCTGAAGGGCTTGGTGACGTATTCGTAAGCGCCGTTCTTCATAGCCTGCACCGCCGATTGCACGGTGCCGTAGCCGGTCACCACGATGACGAGAGCATCGGGATGCTGGGCCTTGATGCGGCGGAGGGCCTCCAAGCCGCCAGCCCCAGGCAGTCGCAGATCGAGCAGAATGGCGTCGATGGTTTGAGATTGCAACAGGCGATAGGCGTGCTCGGCGGAATCGGCCACGTGGGCCATGAAACCGAGGGACAAGGCGACCTCGCGGCATGCGTCGCGGATCGATCGCTCGTCGTCGACGATGAGGAGGTTCAGAAAGTTGGCGGCCAGAATCTGTTGAGTAGGGAGAGCGGGAGCTACAGCGGCTGACGTCATAAGAGTGATTCCTTCTTGAGTTCCTGAAACGGTGTTGGCGAGGGTTCCGAATGCGGACTGGCTGTATCCAGAAACTCTGGATCGGTGTGCTGGGATGCGCGGGGGAGCAAGACCATGACACGCGTTCCGCAGCCTGGTTCGCTTTCGAGGTGGATCAGTCCGCGATTGGTGGTGACGATGCTGCGGACGGTGGTCAATCCCAGGCCGGTACCTTTGCCGGAGCTCTTGGTGGTAAAAAAAGGTTCGAAGAGACGTTGGCGGGTTTTCGCGTCCATGCCGCGACCGTTGTCGCTGACCATCAGGAGGACGCAAGGAAAGGCGACGGCTCCGCGCTGCGCCGGCATCGGTCCGGTAACGGTCTGAAACTCGCAGTTGCGGGTCTCGACTATGATGCGACCGCCGGCGGGCAAGGCGTCGCGGGCGTTGAGCACAAGATTGAGGAAGATCTGCTGGGCTTGTGCCTGGTCGATCTTGACCAGACCCAAGTTTGGATCGAGATGCAGCTCGAGCACGATGTTCTCGCCGATGAGGCGGGTGAGCAGATCCTGCATGGCTGCGGCAATTTGGTTGAGGCAGAGGGCGCGAGCCTGTGCGGCTTGCGGCCGGGCGAAGACGAGTAACTGCTGCACCAGTCCGCTGGCCTGCACGATGGCGGCGCGAATCTCGTCGGCATACCTGCGCCTGCGGTCCCGGGGATCCAGCGAGGAGAGCAGCAGATCGCAATAAAGCATGACGCCGGTCAGCAGGTTGTTGAAGTCATGCACCACACCTCCCGCCAGGCGGCCGACCGCTTCCCATCGCTGAGATTGGATCAAGTTGTCCTCGGCGGGAGCAGTGCCGCCGTTGGGCTCGGCGATAAGCAAAGCGTGGGTTGGCTCGCCGGGGGAGCAGGGCAGACGCCATACTGTCCAGTTGGTGGTGGCCAGTCCGTGCATTGCGTTTTTTCCCTGGAGGCGGATGCTATCGCGCGACGCCTCCAGCAGATCCCGCACCAGCGGCTCGATGGTGCCGTGGTCTTGCGGAGGGATCAAATCGTGGAGCCGCAACGAGCGCTTGCCATTCAGGTGGGGCCGCAGCGCTTGCTCGAAGGCGGGATTCATCTCGACAATCACTCCTTGCGAGTCGCAGCGAGCTGCGGCGACGGGAGCGTGTTCGAAGAAGGAACGGAAATCCACCCTTCGGTTCCCAGCTCCCGAATGCTCTGAAAACGGAAATGGAGTTGCGGTGCTCATGCTGATACTTTGCCGTGGGAGGAGTCCCGAAAGGAACAACGAGATGGGCTGTCTGATACCTCGGTGTTCCCGAAACGGTACGTGCGTGGATCGACGGTACCGACAATCCGCTCTGCTATCTCGCCCTCACACTCTTCTCTTCCCTCACTACGAGTCCCACTATAGGAGGCCCAAAGTGACACTGCGAAGGGCAGACGTCACTCAGGTCCGGAACAATTCTGTGGAAAACGCAATAAGAGTTTTGGATTGTTAAACATAGGGACAAATAATAAGCATCGGAAAGGACTTGATCTGGGGAGATCCAGGGAGGAAGACGGCAAGTTATTCTTTGGCGGGACTGGGAAATTCACGTTTGGCGACTGAGTTGTGATCGGTGAGGGTGACGGGAGCGGTGAGGCGGAAAGTGAGACGGCGTCCTTTCTGGACGCAAAAGCCGCTCGAACATGCATCGGATTTAGGGTCGGCGAGCCGGGCCTCGCCGCGCGCGCTCGACCGGAATGTTCCCCGGGCAAACAGGCTGGAGGTCTGAACCACGAGCGGCCTGCCATCGACGGTGATTGTGCTCAAGGTCAGGCGCACGTATCCCGGATCGGGACTGAGGCCGGGACGATCCGTGGGGCCTTCGGCAGACTCGACTCGTCCGCTGACCGGAGTGCCACGTTCGACGAGCGTATCTCCATCAATCGTGAGAGGTCCGGCGACCGAAGCCGTGAATGGGTCGCCCGCACTCACGTGTACGGTAGAAAGTGAACTCTCCATTCGTACAGTGATAAGTATCCCGGCCGGAAGGCTGCGGCCGCGCACGGGTGAGCGAAAGGGCGTACCGCTGTCCCGCTGCTGATCAGGCGGAATCGCAGGTCGTGCGGCGTCGGTTTCCGACGCGCGATCGGGATTCTGATGGAATGGGAGCCTTTGATCGCTATCACTCGATGGCGAACTTGCGCCCGTCTGGGTGCGATGGAAAGCGTTGGGACGACCGCATCCCTGGACGAGGCCCATCGCAAGACAAAGCAGGACCCAGGCAGACCCGAGCCCTATGCTGCTTCGAAGTGTGGCCATCGTATGCATGGTCGCCCGATTTTCTGGGAATAAGTAAGTGGCAAATGAAGTACCAGATCAGAGCTAGGCGAATCAAGCACATACGAACTCGTGGACATTCGGCCGTGTAGAAGTTGCCTGTTCGCGGTCGGGATGTTCACAGAACCGGGGCCAGTCCTTCCTGCTGTAAAAGCAAATCGCGGAGAGCGTCGGCGCTCTCCGCGAAGTTTGTTTCGATCGAGGGGAAAACTATTTGGATCCACCGCCGGCGTTGGCGCTCTGCGGTTCGTTATCCGGCTGAGCGATTACACCGTCGAAGGGCGTTGCCGCGACATAGTGCCCGTGCACCACACTGATGCGGCGCAACGGGAAACCGGAATCCGGTCCACGCTGCCAGGTGCTGCCGCCATCGGTGCTCTCGAACACGACGCCGGTCTGGCCGCTGGTCGCGAGCAGACGTTTACGGCTACCGTCATAGGCCACGGAGGTGATGTCCTTATCGGGCAAGCCAGCCACGACGTGCTTCCAGTTCTGACCGGAATCCACGCTGCGGAAAGCGCCTTCGCGAGTCGCCACGAAGATCAGGCCCTCGGGCGCGACGGTTACGCTGCGAATGTTGATGGGATACGACGCCAGCGCGGCAGGCTGCCAGGCCGTCCCGGCATCCTGAGAAACCAGGACGCTGGAGCGGGTTGCAGCCACCACCAGGTCGCCCTGAGCCTGCACCGAAACGAAGTCTTTCTCGCCGGCGACAGGGCCGCCCATCCAGACCTTGCCTTGATCCTTGCTGGTGAACAGTCCGGCGGAAGTCGCCGCAAACCAGCGGCTCGGTCCGAGGTCGGCATCATTGACGCGGCCTTCCAGCACAGCGTGGGTACTGGTTGTGGAAGAGACAACCTTCGTCTTGCCGCTCTTTAGCTTCACGGTTCGCGACACTGTCTTCTGTAATTCAATGTTATTGATTGGCTGCCAAGCCGCGCTGCCTTTGACGAGTTCAAACACGCCACGATTGGTTCCAGCGATCAAGCTGCCGTTGCTGGCCTGCTTCAGGGTGAAGACATCCCGCCCGTCCAAGCCTGAGCTTTTCTGCTGCCAGCTCTGCCCGGCATCGTGAGTGGAGAACACGCCGCCGAATTCGCGGTCGTTCACCACGCCGATGTAAAGCGTGCTGGGTTCCGAGCTGTCGGCGAGGATGGCGCTAACGTAACGATGGGTATATCCATGGTTGGAAGTGGTGAAGGTGGCGGCGGAGTCGTCGCTGGCCAGCACGCCGCTGCGGTCGGTCGCGAGCAGCACGCGTTGCGAGTTACGCGGATCGATGAGCACATCATTGACCACGACTTCAGGATTGGTCATGCGCTTCCAGTTCTTACCTTCGTCGACGGTCTTCCACAAACCCTCGGTGGTTCCGGCATAGACGATGGCGGGATTGCTGGGATCCTGTTTGAGCACGCGGGTACGCCGAGCGGTGAATGGAATGCCCTTGATCTTTTCGAACAGGTCGCCGCCGCTGACGCTCTTATAGATGCCCGAGCAGGCGCTGGCGAAGACTTCCGAAGGATTGGCGGAGCTGACGATGATCGAGAAGACGTCGGAATCGTCGATCATGCCCTTGTTGATGTGCTGCCAGGTGGCGCCGTCGCTGGTCTTCCATGCAAGGTGCCAGGTACCGGCATAGATCACGTTGGAATCTTTGGGGTCAACCGCGATGGATTCGATGTTCTTGACGATACCGTCATTGGGGGAAATCCGCCGCCAAGTGTCGCCTCCGTCAGTGCTGCGGTAAGCGCCATCGAGTGCGCCGGCAACCACAACCTTGGTGTCGGAAGCCGAAAGCGCCATGGCGCGCACCGACTTGCCATGCATAGCCGGCAGAGCTTCCCAATCTTTGCCGCCATTGTGAGTGCGGAAAATATCACCAGCACTCTGATCCTGCACGCTCCAGGCGGAAACATATATGGTCTTGGAGCTTTGCGGATCGATGGCAATGTGATCGAGAACGTAATCGTCGCCGGCGCCGAGTTTGGCAAATCTCGACCAGTTATGGCCGCCATCCTCAGAGACAAAAATCACGCCTGTGCTGGTACCCAGGAAAACGCGACTTGGATTGTGCGGATCATAAGCCAAGCTGCGGACGTCGCCTCCATCCGGGCCCAGAACCGTCCATTGACGATTTCCCGCCGCAAACGCAGCCGTCGAAGCTAACATCAACATCATCAGCAACTTAAGCCAAGCAGATTTCATAAATGTCTCGTCCCCAAGCGGAGAAAGTTGGATGCGCACCCAGACTGACAGGGTAACCCAGCCACAGCAAGTTACTGAAGGACACGACAAAAAACGGGCCGGTCGACATCGCCGACCGGCCCTTTGACTCCGCTGCCGAAATCAGTTCGTTTTCATGGCAGCCTTCTTCTTAGCCCCCGGCTTAGGATGATCCGGAACATTTGGCACTTTGGATTCATCCACGGATTGAGTACCGGTCGAGTCGAAGGTCGCGCCCGGAGGCACAATCCAATACTCGGCCGTCTTGGTGCCACCGCTGCCGGTGCGCACTTCGATGCGGCTGGGGTCAATTTGCTGCTGGGCCTCGCCATGCGCCAGATAGAACTTGGAATTGACGGCACGTTCTCCCGCCAGATTCTTGCGTTTCTCTGTTGGCTCGGCGTTGCCGACGATGACCAGCTTGTTGTCGGGGTTCTGCTGCAGGTTCTTGGCTACGTCATCCAAGATGGCCTTGCAGGTGTTATCGACGCGCCAGGGCTTCTTCTCGTTGGGGAAGTCGCACTGGCTCAGCTTGGCTGCCTTCGGTGGCGGCGGAGGAGGATTCTCGACCGTCACTTGCGTCGTGCCTTGGCCGGTCAGACCGCGCGAATCGGTGCAGGTAGCGCCGACGGTGATTGGACCCGGCGCTGTGCCGGTGGTGTTCAGCGTAGCCGAACTGCCGCTGCCCGATACGGTTCCAGCGCTGGCGGTCCAACCGCCGACCGAGACGGGAACACTATCCGGACTGGTGCAGCTGGCTGACAGGTTCGAGGTCCCACCAGCCTGCACGGTCGACGGGCTGGCGGAGAGAGACACTGTGGGCGGGTTCTTCGGCGGCAACGCCTTTACCGTGTAGTTCGCCGAGCAGCTCGCTTCGTTATTGCTCTTCGCTTTCGGGTCGGTCACATGGGCGGTAACGGTGTAGCTGCCGGGAGCCGCGTTGGTGGTGTCGATCTGGGCGGTCGTGTCCTTCCCGGTAATCTGACCTCCGTTGCCGCTCCAGGTGTATGTAACCGTGTGCTTGGGATTGAAATTGCTGGCGGTCACCGTCGCCGTGATGGGTTCACCCACCAGGACTTCGGTCGGCTGCACCGAGCAAGCCGCCGCCGGTACTAGCGCGGGCGCGCCACCCCAACTGAAAACGAGGCCGGTGCGCAGCCGAACTCCCTCGAAAGAGGGACGCTCTAAGGTGGGAAAGTCTGAAGAGGCAAAACCGGCATAGTTGTGCCGAGCCCAGACGTAGTCAGCTTCAAACAGGCGGAATGCGAGCCACTTCTTAATCGGCAGATCCATGCCGCCGCCCAGGATAGCTCCCACTCCGTTCCCTGCGTTGAGGCCGCTCACCGCCACCCGGTTCAGACTGATCAGGGTGTGCAAGAAGTAGTTCGCACCCTCAGTGCGCCAGATGAAGCGCGGACCCACAGATCCCGTAGTTTCATAATTGCCGCTGCCCCAGTTATGACCGAGGTCAAACTCCAGGCCCCAGTGCGGATCGAAGTTGTACGTGAGAGCGCTGCCAAATCCTTTAGACATATCCGGTACGTTGAAGCCCGTGGGATTGTTGAAATCGCCGTACGGCGTGGGCACCGTGCCGCCGGGATGCAGCCACTGATATCCCACAAACAAGTCCCACTTTGGGTTCGAGTCGCTCTGCGCAAATGCAGGACTCGCAATGAGTGATAATGCCAGGATCGCTAATAGACCGACCACTACACGGCCTCTGCTAAAACTAGAACAAAGTGACATTCCGTCCTCCAAATGGATACGCGACTCGCCGGCGCTTTGATGCGCCGACCGCGGCGAAACCGTTACACGAATCAATCTTGAAACCAGGCCCTATACTTGAGACCCGCAATTTTAACGCACGGCGTCAGCGAACTTCAAACTATGACAGGACTCTGCCAAGGATAGTGTTCCATATTGCACACTATATCTCTCGGCACCGATGGCGGATCGATCACCTTCTTAGAAGGAAACAAATACAATTACTACAGCCAACGGTCCCTTTTCAAGAACTTCCTGAAAGCGCGCCCGCGTCATGGCGGGTTCCATCTCAAATTGATATCCCAATCGCTCCATCTCCTTTTGGAAATGGCGCCCGCCCCCGTGCGATGCATGGTCCACTCCGCACCCTTGCCCCATGGGAAGCAGGCCGCGTATGGTTATAAGCTCGGTATCTGAACGGGCAGACTGCTGGAGATGACCACTGAAAGAGCGGCCGATAACCAAGGGATGAGCCACGAAAAAGTACTAATCGTCGAGGATGAAGAGAACGAACGCACCGGCCTGGCCGAGTTAGTTTCTTCCTGGGGCTACCGTACTGAAACCGCTCGGGACGGGTTGGAGGGTTTGGAGAAAGCGGCGCAGTGGACGCCCTCCATAGTTGTTACCGACCTCAAGATGCCGCGCATGGGAGGCATCGAGCTGCTGGAGCGACTGGCGGAGCAGACGCAAGCCATGGCGGTGATCCTGGTAACAGCGCAGGGCACCATCGACAGTGCGGTGCAAGCCATGCGCCTGGGAGCTTATGACTACATCACCAAGCCCATCGACACGCAGCGGCTGCGCGCCATGCTGCAAAACGCATCCGCGCTGCTGGGCACGCGAGCTGAACTGGAAAGTACTCGCCGCCGGCTGCGGGATTCCGGCTCTTTGGGCCAACTGCGGGGAACCTCGCGCAAGATGCAGGAGATTTTCCGGCTCATCGAATTGGTGGCTCCCAGTACTGCGTCGGTACTGATTACGGGAGCCAGCGGCACGGGCAAGGAACTGGTAGCACGCACCATCCATCAACTGAGTCCGCGGCGTGACCGGCCCTTCGTCGCCATCAATTGCGCGGCTATTCCTGAAACGCTGATCGAAAGCGAGATCTTCGGCCACGAAAAGGGCGCCTTTACCGGAGCTCTGGAACGGCGCACGGGATGCTTCGAACTGGCCGAAGGGGGCACGATCCTACTCGACGAGATAGGCGAAATGCCGGTGGGAACACAGGCTAAGCTGCTGCGCGTGCTTGAGGACCACAAGCTACGCCGTCTGGGCAGCAAAGTGGAGACGACGGTGGATGTGCGCGTGCTCGCCGCCACCAACAAAGTTCCGGACGATGCGGTTGCGTCGGGCGAATTGCGCAGCGATCTCTATTACCGGCTCAACGTTTTCAACATTCACATGCCTCCCTTGCGGGAGCACAAAGAAGATATCGCGGATCTGGTGCAGCTTCTCCTTTCGGAAATGAGCGCAAAGCATAACCGCAAAACGGTTGCCATCAGCGAAGCGGTGCTGAATCTGTTCAACAACTATACGTGGCCGGGAAATGTCCGCGAGTTGCGCAACACGATTGAACGCGCCGTGATTGTCTGCGATGGCGGCATGATCGAGACCAAGCATCTGCCTCCCGGATTCGGCCACACCATCCTGCGCACCAGCGCGAATGATCCCGATGCCATTCGTCTGGGCGTGGGCACTACGGTGGGCGAGGCGGAAAAGATGCTCATCCTCAAAACGCTCGAATCCACCAGCAACAACAAGACGCGGGCTGCGGAAATTCTCGGAATTAGCTTGAAAACCCTTCATAATAAGCTCAAGGAATACGGCAGCAGCACGGGGGACGCGGATCCTGGCAAGGAGGAACAAACGCAGTGATCACTGGCCAGCGATCAGTGGTCAGTGGTCAGTGGAAAGCCTTTCGCCACTTCGTTCCCTCGTCCGCGATGCCTGCGTCAACTGGCCACTGATCCCTGACCACTGGCCACTATCTTTCCATGCGACGCAAAACCATCATCGTGCTCGCCATCACCCTCTTGGTGACTGTGATGGTGACTGCCTTCTCATATCTCTATATCTCGCAGATCCTTCGCCAGCGCATCGACAATACTTACGAAAGCGCCGACCGCCTGACCAAGCAACTCGCCTACTTCGCCGAAAATGACCTGCCGGATTTGAGCAGCACCCGCATCGACACCAATGATCCCGCCGCGGTGCGGCGCGCCCTGGCCGAGTATCTGCCGATGGATACGAACCTTCTGAACAATCTCGAATCGGAGGTCGACCTTTGGCCCTACATTTATGACGCTTCGGTAGTGGACGCGAATGGCAAGGCGCTGCTCCACTCGAATGCTCAGCTCGTGGGCAAGCAAGTTGCGAAGCGTCCCGATTTTCTCGGGGTCAAGACCGCCCGGTTCCGCGAACAACTCCGCCTGGTGTACCGACCGTCAGCAATTTACGACGTAAGTTACCCGCTGCAATTGAACGGAGAACCCTTCGGTACCATCCGGATCGGCGTTTCCACGGTCTTGCTCAAGAGTGAAATTACACCGCGCCTCATGCACGCGCTTTATTTCTCCATTGCGTCGATTCTGGCCTCACTGCTGCTGGCCGCAATAATCTCCAATGTGGCCCTCGGCCCACTAAGGAAGATCAGCCTCAACCTGGACAGCGTGAGTTCGGGCACGGCCGAGGAACTATCAGGGAACGAATCGGAACACGATGAGTTCGGACTAGTCACGCTGAAGATCGCAAACCTGGGGCGGCAGATGCGCGACACCAAGGAGATCTTTTCCGCATTGAAGGACAACGTGGACCAGCTCATGTCGAAACTGCAGGATGGCTTGATGCTCTTCACGCGAGACTCCAGGGTGGTACTGGTAAGTGCGCCGGTCGAACGCTTTGTCGGCAGGCCTCGAGGAGAGCTCCTGGGCAGAACGGTAGGCGAGGCCTTCTCGCGCGACACGTTGCTCGGGGCCATGGTGATTGACGCTTTTGAGCGCAAGCGTCCGCTGGTGCAGCGCGAGTTTGTCGCTGCCGGCGGCAGGCGGGTTCAGGTTTCGTTGGATTTTGTTCAAGAGAAGGGCACGCAGATCGGGGCCCTGCTGATCATGCGCGACGCCGAATCTGTGCGGCGCATCGGAGACGAAATCGAAATGTCCAGGCGTCTCTCGGCCAGCGGGCGGGTTACGGGTGGCGTCGCCCATGAGGTCAAGAATCCGATCAATGCGATCGTGCTCCATTTGCAACTCCTGCAGAACAAGCTGGCGCAACTCGATCCCGACACCCGCCGCCACATGGATATTATCGGCAGTGAGATTCAGAGGCTCGACCGGGTAGTGCAAACTCTGGTGGACTTTATGCGTGCCCGCGAGCTGCATCTTGAGGAAGTGGATCTGCGCCGTTTGCTCGAGGATGTGGCCCTGCTCGCCGCCCCGGATGCGGAACGCCACGGCGTCATGATCAAGTTTGCCATGGCTGAAGAGCCACTACCGATCAAAGCGGACCTTGACTTGATGAAGCAGGCGCTGCTCAATGTGGTGCTCAACGGAGTACAGGCCATGCCTCAGGGAGGGCCGCTTACGATCTCAGCGCACCGCGAGGGCAATTCAGTGGTAGCCGAGGTCTGTGACAAGGGCATCGGCATCGCGGAAGATTCGCATGAGAAGGTCTTTGAGCTTTACTTTACGACTAAGAAAGACGGCAATGGCATCGGGCTGGCGCAGACCTACCAAATCCTGCAGTGGCATTACGGGTCGGTGGAATTTGAGTCGACAGAAGGTGAGGGAACAACGTTTCGCTTTAGGATTCCCCTCGCTGCGTCGACACTCGACGCGGAGCACGAGACTCACTTCGAGACCCTGATGTCGAAACCCAGAACTTGAGTTCTCCCGCAACTCTGCAAGGGGTAAAATTCAGACATTCGCGTCGCGCCTTGGATTGAATCATGACTCTGGCCGCAATCCTCGTGGTTTCTCTCAGTTTGGGATGCTCGCCACACGGCGTCCCCGGATCCGCAGTGCAACCTCCAGACCAGCAATCGCCCGCGGTGACAACTGCGAACTCATCAACGGCTGCGGGCCAGGACAGTGCACCGCCATCGCAGCAAGCGCCTCCCGCGCCGAACCCGGACTCCACGCAACCTCCGCCTGCTTCCCCATCCGACCAGACACAGACTCCCGCCGGTCCGGTAAAGCCGTCTCCGAGCAAGCCTCACCGCCCTCGTAAGAAAGCAACCACCGCGAATTGCGCGGCGGCCCCAACCTCCTTGAACCCAACGGCCGGGAGTACCGCCGATTCAACGAATACAGGTTCAACGAACACCGGCTCAAACGATACTAATGCAACTCCGGCAGGTTCAAACAACACCGGTGACGCCCCAGCGAAACCTTGTCCACCGCCCAAGAAAGTTGTGCGCAACGGAGGATCGCCTGAACCTACCGTGCAACTTAAGGGGGGCACAGCTGAAGAAGCATCGCACCAGCGCTCGACCACCGATCAACTCACGACCGCAACCCAGGAAAACCTGAAGAAGATCGCGGAACGTCAGCTCACCCCGAGCCAGCAGGAGATCGTAAGCCAGATCAAGCAGTTCATGGGACAGTCAAAAGCCGCCGTTGCCGCCGGAGACCTGGAGCGCGGCCGCAATCTTGCGATGAAGGCTCACTTGCTTTCCGACGAACTGGTCAAACCATGAAGCCACCGTTGACCCCGCTCACTTTCCTTTCGGCCGCGCTGCGTTCACTTTGGTCAGAAGATCCTGCGACATGGCCTGCATCGGACCGGGAATCTTCACAGCTTCGGTTAAGACGTCGTGCGCTTCGGTTGCCTTGTTGAGCTTGGCATAGGCGAAACCCAGGCGGTAGAGCGCGACAGAGTACTGCTGATCGTCTTGTCCCTTCAGCAGTTCGGTCGCCGTCTTCAATTCTGGAATTGCCGCCAGCATCTTGTCTTCCTTGATATCGGCGTATCCCACAATCGAATGAGCTACTCCCGCAGAAAGTTTGCGAGACTTGTCAGCGTCCGGTGCGTCGGCATTGGCGACTGTGATCGCTTTCTGCGAGTAGGCAATGGCTTTGGCCACACTGCCGGGTTTGGCGTCGTCAACGTAAGCCTCCGCCAGAAGCAGCAAGGCGGGCAACGAGTTGGGATTCGCCACCAGCGTTTTCTCGCCATACGCGAAGAGCCGCGCCTGATCGTTCAACTGGCCCGCGCCCAGGGTGTACATGGCGTAGCTCGAGACTTGATCCTGAAACCTGGAGTCGGGGAAAGCAGCAGTGTACTTCTCAATGTCGGCCATGCGCAGTTTGGCGTCATTCTCGCTGGCGATCACATTGAAACCCGCCGACTCGAGAAAGTCGCATGAGTTCTTCGCCGCGCTCTTGTCATCAGCCACCTGCTGTTTGAACGACGCGTCGCTCATGCCCTCCGGCTTGGGTTCCTTGTCGATGGAGTGGCAAACCTCTCCTCCCCTGACGGCATAGTCCTCTAGCTTGGCGTTGCTCTTTGCCTGCTGTGCCAAGCTGGCCTGCGAGACGAGGATATCGAGATTGTGCGGCGAGCCGGCCAGCGCCTTGTCTCCATACTCAAGGGCTTTGTTCAAGTCGCCGGTGGTCTGGTAGGCCTGCGAAATCTGCCAGTCTCCGTATGCGACGGCTGCGGGGTTCGAGGAGTACTTCTGCACGAAGTCCTGGTACATGGCGAGCTTCTTGGCCGCGTCCTGCTCGTTCGAAATGGCCTGCAGTTCGCGGTCTTCGGGCGTGCCCGCGGGAATCAGGATGGTGTCGGTCTGCGCGATAGACTGCACCGAGAGAAGGAGAAGGTAGAGGAAAACGGCAAGCAGCACCAGCGACCCTGCGTAGCGTTTCATAGGTCACCTCACTGTAGGGAGTTCGACTTCCATCAGCAGGCGAATCGTAGCGCCGAATACATTTGCGCGCAAGGACTGGGCGCACACGAGAAGGGTTGGATCGGGGAACCTAAGAACTTAAGGACCGTCTTTGTCCTAATCGGCTGGCATGGGCGCGGGGCGCGCTATTGCGGGACGGGCTTTCACTCTCGTAGCGACCGGCGTTATCGCCGGAGTTTCCAGCCACTTGCGGACTTCGGGCAGGGCTTGGCGCATGGCCAGTTCTCCGGAGCGAATCAGTTCGCCGGCGCGTTTGAAGTCGTCATAGGCGAAGCCGGCGACGTCGGGCTCGACGATCACGTCGGCGGCGCCGCGCCAGAGATGGCTCATCTGGTCCTGGGCGATGGCGAAAGATTGTCCAATCACGTCAAAGAGGTGCCGCGGCGCGCCATCTTTCGACCACTGTCCCTTCAAGTGGACCGCGAGCACGCGATCCGCGCCCATTTCGTGCAACGGCACCGTGGGCACGGGATGGGAGAGCATGCCATCCACCAGGAAGCGGCCGCGGATGTTCACCGGCAGGAACATTCCGGGATACGCGCAACTGGCGCGCACGGGATCGATGATGGAGCCAGAATGGAAGACAATGCCTTCGCCGCTATTGAAATCGGTCGCGGTGATGCCCAGGGGAATCCGTAATTCTTCAAACGTCTTCACCTTTAACGTGCGGGCGAGAAACGCCACCATGCGGTCGTTGGAGGCGAAGCCGTAGCGGGAGACGGTCCAGCGAGCGAAAGTGGTGAAACGAACGGAGTGCGCGATCTTTTCGAGTTCTTCGATCGAGAGTCCGCTGCAGTAGATGGCGCCGATGAGTGCGCCTACGCTGGTGCCCGCAACGACGCGAACCGGAATACCTTCTTCTTCGAGGACCTTCAGGACTCCGATGTGCGCCATGCCGCGGGCAAAACCGCCGCCGAGCGCCACGCCGATTGCGGGAACACGAGGCTCAGCCGCAGCGCCCTTGCGGGAGAGTTCCCGTCCAAAGGCCTGGACCGATCGAACGATCCTGCCAAGACTTTTCACTACGACCCCACATGCCTGCTTTCGCGGGCCCCCACTTAGAGTCCAAATCTATGGTGCAGGATGCCACGATTCTCGTTTCAGCTACAGGGCCCGATCGTGCCATTTTGCCATTACTTACGGGGAATTGGTCACCGGTTACTTGCTCTCAACTTGGTTGCGGAGCGGTTGGGCAAACCCAGGCCAGGGTGCACCGATTTCCGGGAAATCATGACTAACTGGTCTGATTCTGATAACTTACAGGCCATGGTGCGGGAGATATCATCGGGAGGCGTGGTCATCCGCAGGCGGGACGGAGATTGGTGGATGGCCGCCATCGAACTGCCACACGAACACGTGCGGGGCGGGGGGAGTCGCAGCCGGCGTGCCGCGGGAGCAAAACCGGTACTGGCCTTGCCTAAGGGCTTGGTGGATCCTGGTGAGAAGCCGCTCGAAACCGCGCTCCGGGAAGTCTATGAGGAGACGGGAGTGACTGCCGATTCGATCATCAAGCTGGGCGACAGCAAGTACATCTATACGCGAGCCTGGGGCGACGGCAAGCGGGTTTTCAAAATCGTCAGCTTTTACCTGATGCGTTATCGATCGGGCCGCATCAACGACATCACGCCTGAAATGCGAATTGAAGTTGCGCGTGCGCGGTGGGTCCGGCTGGAAGAGGCTCCGACATTGCTCGCTTACAAAGGAGAGAAGCAAATGGCTCGGCGAGCGCTGCAGTATGTGGAGGCGCACGCTAAGCTATAGTTGGCACCCGAAGAATTCCGCATACATACTCAGGGGAGCTTTTTCCCGCATAATGAACGCATGCGCCTTCGCGAAGCCCTGCATCGCTCGTTGCCGCTTCAGCTCACGTCACTGATTCTGTGCTTGTGGTTCTCCCTGCCCCTGCTGCCGTCGCCTTTAGCAGCGAAAACGCGGCCTGATGCGGGTTTAGACGCTGGCTACGTCACAGCGCTTGCGGCCGCCGATCATTTCCTTCAAGCCTGGCAGTCCGGCGACGTGGAAAACGGTATGGCGCTGCTGACTAGCCATGCCAAGGAGAAAGCTACCACGGACGCTCTGCAGGGATTTTTTTCCAACTCGGGTTCTTTGGCTTATGAAATCGATCGCGGCAAGCTGCTGAAGCGCGGACGCTACGAGTTCCCGGTCGTGCTGGTCAGCGCCGCTTCGAAAAGTAAACGCACCCGCCGAATATTCTCCAGCATTGTGATTGTGGACACTGGCCACAACGACTGGGCAGTGGATAAACTGCCGTAGACAGGGATTGCCGGTTGCGCCAAATTTCAATCTAAGCCGACAGTCCCGTGTGCTCGTCTGTGTCCTCAGTGGTGAAAGAATTCTAGCGAGGCTCGATTATGAAACGCATTAATAAAGTTGCCATTCTTGGCGCCGGAACCATGGGCGCCCGCATCGCCGCGCACTTTGCAAATGCCGGCGTCCCTAGCTACCTGCTCGATATCGTTCCTCCCGACGCCGATGCTCCGGCGCGTAACAAGATCGCGGCCGCCGGTCTCGACGCTGCAAAAAAATCGAAGCCCGCGGCCTTTATGGAGCTGTCGCTCGCTCGCTTCGTCACCGTCGGCAATTTTGAGGACGACCTGAAGAAGCTGGCTGAAGTCGACTGGATCATTGAAGCGGTGGTTGAGAATCTCGACATCAAGCGGGCGCTGCTGCGCAAGGTAGAGGCCATACGCAAGCCCGGGACCATAGTGACGACCAACACCAGCGGCCTGCCGGTGGGCAAGATCGCAGAGGGATTCTCCGACGACTTCCGCTGGGCCTGGTTTGGGACGCACTTCTTCAATCCCCCGCGCTACATGCGCCTGCTGGAGATTATTCCGACGCCGGAAGCCGATCAGGCAGCCATCGATGCCGTGGCCCACTTCTGCGACGTGCGGCTGGGTAAGGGTGTAGTCATCGCAAAAGATACGCCCAACTTCATCGGCAACCGCATCGGCACGTTTTCGGTGTTGAACGTCATTCGCCTGATGCAGGAAATGGATCTCACCATCGAGGAAGTGGACGCGCTCACGGGACAGGCGGTGGGCTGGCCGAAGTCAGCGACCTTCCGGACGATTGACCTGGTCGGGTTGGACATTCTGGGGCACGTGGTTGGCAACATGACCTCGAACGTGCACGACGAACGCAGCGACCTGCGCTTGCCCGACTTCTTCACTCAGATGCTGCAGCGAAAATGGCTCGGCGACAAAACGAAAGGAGGCTTCTACAAGAAGGCGAAAGGCGGCGAAGGCAAAGATGACGAGCGCATGGCGCTCGACTGGAAGACGCTGGAATACCATCCGCGGCAGAAGCCGAAGTTCGCCGCGCTCGATATGGCCAAGAACATCGAAGACACGGGCGCGCGCTTGCGGACACTCCTCGGCCTTGAAGGCAGCCCGCAGAAAGGCGACAAGGCGGGAGCGTTCCTGTGGTCGGCTCTCACAGATTTATGGACGTACGCTGCCAACCGTGTGCCTGAAATCTCCAACTCCATCGTTGAAATTGATCGCGCGATGCGCCTCGGCTTTAACTGGGAGATGGGACCTTTCGAACTCTGGGATGCCGCCGGCGTGGAAGCCACAGTCGCCCGCATGAAGAAAGAAGGCAAGCCGGTGGCGGCGAATGTTGAGAGACTGCTCGCCGCCGGGCGAAAAACCTGGTACACCGACGATCCGACGTCTACCTCCGGACGTAAGTACTGGGAATTGGGAACAGAGGACTGGGAAGCGGTGAAGGTGCCTGCGGGGGTGTGGTCGGTCACGGTTGCTAAGAAGTCAAACGGTGTGGTGAAGAAGAATTCCGGCGCCTCGCTGGTCGATCTGGGCGATGGCGTGGGCTGCATCGAGTTTCACAGCAAGATGAACTCGCTCGGCGCCGACATCATCAGCTTGATTCTGCAAACTCTCAAACCCGGCGGGCCCGGCGATGCTTTCGACGCCTTCGTCATCACCAACGATGCGACGAATTTTTCGGTAGGCGCGAACCTGATGCTGCTGTTGATGAGCGTCCAGGAAGAAGAGTGGGACGACGTGGACCTCGCCATCCGGCAATTCCAGGGCATGACACAGGCCATCAAGTTCTCGCCCAAGCCGGTGGTGGCCTCGGCTTTCGGATTGTGCTTGGGCGGGGGCACCGAAATCTCTCTGCACGCGGCGGCGCGACAGCCGCACGCCGAGCTTTACACGGGACTGGTCGAAGTTGGTGTCGGGCTGCTGCCGGGAGGCGGAGGGTGCAAAGAGATGCTGCTGCGGGCCGTCGACGGTGCCGCAGCAGCGCGTGGCGGCAAGGGTTCCGGCGAGGCCTTCGCCGGATCCATCGAGCTGCTGGAAGCCATGAAGCGGGCGTTTGAAACCATCGCCACGGCCAAGGTTGCAACCTCGGCGCATGAGGCTCGCGCCTTCGGCTTTCTGACTGACAGCGATCGCATCTCCATGAATCGTGAGCGCGTGCTCTCCGACGCCAAGGCCCGCGTCCTCGAACTGGTCCGCGCCGGATACGAACCCCCTGTTCCGCGCACCGACATCCCGGCCCCGGGCGAAAACCTTCTGGCCACGCTCCGGATGGGCGTTCACATGATGCGGCAGGGCGATTACATCACCGAATACGAAGTAAAACTGGCGACCAAGATCGCTGAAGTCTTGTGCGGCGGCAATGTGACGCCGGGGTCGCCCGTAAGCGAGCAGTACATCCTCGACCTGGAGCGCGAGGGATTCAAGTCGCTCTGCGGCGAAAAGAAGACGCAGGAGAGGATTCAGTACACGCTGAAGACGGGGAAGACGCTGAGGAATTAGAGATGCTACGAAGTACCGGTCAACCTGAATTCGGCTCCGTTGAAGACAAGGAGAAGCAGAAAGAGATGGAAGAAGCGTATCGCCTGATGGCGAAAGATGCCGAGCACGAGCGCGAGGCCGAGGAATGGTGCGAAGCGTTCATCGGCGACGCCGCGGAGTGATCTACTGTTCCGTTGCATAATATATATCTTTGGTATATACTCGCTGTCATGCCCAAAACCGACATCGCCAAGCTCTTCCAGAACGGCCGCAGCCAGGCAGTCCGGCTGCCGCGGGAGTTTCGTTTCGAGGGCGACCGCGTGCGCATCCGGCGAGTGGGCCAGGGAGTGCTTCTTGAACCAATCATCCAAGATACGAAAGAGTGGTTTCGCAAGCTCGACGAATTGAACTCCGAGCCGTTTCCACCCCGCGGCGAACAGCCTCCAACACCGGAGCGCAAAATCTTCGATTGAACTACCTGCTCGACACAAACGTCTGTATCGCTTTGATCAATCGTACATCGGCTGCGGTTCGAAGCCGTTCTCAGAGAGCTCTCAGTCGTGGTGAGCAGCTCTGCGTTTCCTCAGTGGTCACGTTCGAGCTGTGGTATGGAGTTGCGAAAAGCGTGCGTCGAGCTCACAATACCCTGCAACTTGAAGCTTTTCTCGCTGGCCCGGTTGTCTTGCTCCCTCTTGAGCACGAAGACTCTAAAGTCGCGGGCTCAATCCGCGCTGCCCTTCAAGCATCCGGTACGCCCATCGGCGCATACGACTACCTAATCGCCGGCCAGGCCTTGGCGCGTCAACTCACGCTGGTGACAGCCAACGTGTCTGAGTTTTCTCGCGTGAAGGGACTCTCCTGGCAAGATTGGGCGAAGCCGTAGATTCTTAAATCCTCTGAACAAGAAATCCCGGCGCACTCAATCCAAATTGCAGTTCCCTCCGTACTTCCTGTGAGTCAGTAAAAACCGAAAGGAAACACTCCCATGAAGAATCAGAAATTTGCAGTTTCGCTCGTGTTGTTCGCTATGGCTTTCGCGGGCTTTTGTGTCGCTCAAAACCCGATGGTCGGCGGACATGATATGTCGCCCATGAAAAACATCGTGCAGAACGCGGTGAACTCCGACGACCATACAACCCTGGTTGCCGCCGTGAAAGCCGCCGGATTAGTGGACACACTGGAGGGGCCCGGACCTTTCACCGTCTTTGCGCCCACCAACGAAGCCTTTGCCAAGCTGCCTGCCGGCACGGTGGATAACCTGTTGAAGCCGGAGAACAAGGATCAGTTGACCAAAGTGCTCACCTACCACGTGGTGGCGGGAAAGCTGACCTCCAACGATCTCCGAAAGAAAATCAAAGAGGGGCACGGTACAACCGAGCTCACAACGGTGGAAGGCGGCAAGCTGGAAGCCATGATGCAAGGTAGCAAGATCGTTCTGAAAGACGAAAAGGGTGGCACTTCGACGGTCACGATTGCGAATGTGATGCAGTCGAATGGCGTGATCCTGGTGGTGGACAGCGTACTGCTTCCGTAAGGCGCTCGCTTCTGCTGGATGTTTGATAGGGAGTATTCATACCAGGCGCTTCCTCGGGGAGCGCCTTGTTTTTGCGTGGGAAATCTGGCAAGACGGGCGCTACAATTGGTACTTATGCGAAGATTCCTGTCCACAGCCGCCGCAATAATCGGACCCCTCGTCTTATTGGCTGCCTTTGGAGTAGCCCAATCAGCCCCGCCGAAGGACGCCCCGCCCGACGTTCCGGATGCGATTCAGGTTCCCGCGGGCGAAGAAGTTGTCCTCTACACGCACGCGACAGGATCGCAAATCTACACTTGCCAGGCTGGCGCAGAGGGCAAGTTCAATTGGACGCTCAAAGCGCCGGATGCCGAGTTGCATGACCGAAAAGATAAAGTAATCGGCCACCATTCCGCCGGCCCTTCGTGGAAGTTGACGGACAGCAGTGAAGTCACAGGCAAAGCAGCCGCCCATGTGGACGCCCTTGATCCAGGTTCAATTCCATGGCTGCTGGTGAAAGTCGTGAGCCATGCCGGAAACGGCCTGCTCAGCAGCGTGACCACGATCCAGCGGGTGCACACACGCGGCGGCCAGCCTCCGGCCGAAGGCTGCGATGCTTCTCACCGTGACGCCGAAACCAAGAGCAGTTACAGTGCTGATTATTACTTCTATGCTCCAGCGAAGTGAATGAGAGTGAGGCAGGTTACCGTGACGAACCTCGGTCAGTGGACATTCCAGCCGGAACGTTGAACAATATCCTTAAGAGCAGCCGGACTGAAACCAGCCGTGACTGAAATGAGATATCTCGTAATCTACGAGAAGTCGCCGACAGGTTGGAATGCCTACTCTCCAGACCTGCCTGGGCTCACGGCAGAAGGAAACACGCTGGACGAGGTGAAGGAACTCATTCGCAAAGCGATGGAGCTTTACCTCGACGGCATGCGCCGGCAGGGTGATCCGATCCCCAAGCCAAGCGCTACAACGGAATACATCAAGGTGGATCGTCATGCGTGAAGTTGTTCTCGTTTCGTCTGTCCGGACGCCTGTGGGACGCGCCTACAAAGGCACGCTCCGCGCCACTCGCCCCGACGAACTGGGCGCCATCGCCATCAAGGGCGCTCTGGAGCGCGTGCCGCAACTCGATCCGAAAGAAATTGAAGACGTCATCCTCGGCTGCGCCATGCCCGAGGCCGAGCAGGGGATGAACGTGGCCCGCATCGCCTCGCTGCGCGCGGGGTTGCCGGTCGAAGTTTCGGCGCTCACCATCAACCGCTTCTGCTCGTCGGGATTGCAGGCGATTGCCATGGCAGCGGAACGCATCATGAGCGGCGGGGCGGAGGTAATCGTCGCCGGTGGCACCGAGTCGATGACGATGATTCCGATGGGAGGCCACAAGGTTTCACCGAATCCCTGGCTGGTCGACCACTATCCGGACGCTTACCTCAATATGGGCCTTACCGCCGAGCGCGTGGGCCAGCGCTCCGGCATTACGCGCGAAGCGGCGGATGAATTCTCTCTGCGCAGCCATCAGAAGGCGCTGGCGGCGATCGCGGCTGGCAAGTTCGAGGAGGAAGTTGTGGGCGTGCCGGTCAGCTTTACCACTCCCAATGGCGCGAAGCCCAAGCGGCAGGAAATTGTTTTCAAGATAGACGAAGGCCCGCGCGCCGACACCTCGCTCGAAGCTCTGCTCGCGCTCAAGCCGGCATTTCACGTTAAGGGCACGGTAACTGCAGGAAACTCCTCTCAGATGTCGGATGGCGCGGCGGCAGCGGTGGTCATGTCCGCCGAACGCGCAAAAGCGTTGGGCATCAAGCCGCTTGCGCGCTACGTTTCGTTCGCGACTGCGGGATACAAGCCGGAAGAAATGGGACTTGGCCCGGTATTCGCGATTCCGAAAGCTTTGAAGATGGCTGGTCTGAAGCTTTCCGACATCGATGTGATTGAGTTGAACGAGGCCTTCGCCGCGCAGTCGCTGGCAGTGATCAAAGAAGCCGGGCTCGATCCGGCGAATGTAAATCCCAACGGCGGCGCGATCGCGCTCGGACATCCCTTGGGCTGCACCGGAGCCAAGCTGACGGCAACGATCATCCGCGAACTCAAGCGCCGCAACGGTCGCTACGGCATGGTGACCATGTGCGTCGGTGGGGGCATGGGCGCTGCGGGGATCTTCGAGAATCTGAACTAGCCGAGAGAGGTACGGCCCGATTCACCCAGGCCTTCTGAACGGAGTTATAATCCGTCACAAGGAGGGCTCCCCATGTTGATCTCCCGCCTTTTGTCTTTTTCGCTACTGATCGCAGTGTGTGCTGCGCCGGTGGCAGCACAGTCTTCGCCGGAGAATAATTCCGTTGCAGTTCAAGCTACGGAGCCCGGACGGCTCAATTCCTCCGAGAGCAACAATCTTCTTTCTTCCCCGAATCCAAAAGCTGAGCTAGATATGGGAAGACCGCTGGACCGCATTCACGTCGGGGAGTACAGCCCGCGCTTAAACCAGTTTAGTCTGCCCCACGTCTTTATTCTGGGCCCGGACGGGCAGCCAGAGGCCGATACCCTGTGCTATGCGATGCGCAGCTACAAGGTCGCTCGCGACGGTCCGCAGTCGGACTCTACGCATGCGGCCGGGTATTCGACTTGCCAGGCTGCGGCGCGCTTTCACGTGCATAGCATCAAGGGAGTAATACTGCCGGAGTCGCCGTAAACGAGGTTCTGCGTTACCGATCTCTGATGAACGAGGCTCCGGTGGATTGCAGGGCGGCGCTGCCCGATCCTCCATCTTTCTGAATGCAAATCACGGTGCAAAAGCCCGGTTCGACTTGCATGTTTCCCTCCTATCATTCCCGCGGCCTGCGAATTAGAATATGGTTGATGTCCAGTCTTTACTAACTTGTTCCGCAGTTTTCCTTTCGGAGGGCTGACCTATGGCCACAACCACAGCAGTACCCAAGACCAGAATTTCCGGCGGAAGCTTCTTGCTTGAATCCCGCCGCACCGACGAAGTCTTTACGCCCGAGGACTTCACCGAGCAACACCATCTCATCGGGCAGACAGCGGAAGAATTCACCGTCAACGAGATCCTGCCGAATGCAGAGAAGATTGAACACAAGGATTTCGCCATTTCGCGCGATCTTCTCAAAAAGGCGGGCGATCTGGGTTTGAGCGGCGTGGAAATTCCCGAAGCGTACGGCGGTCTCGAAATGGATAAGGTGACCGCCGCGGTCATCGCGGACCACATTGCCCAATACGCCGGCTTCGCCACCACCTGGGGCGCGCACAGCGGCATCGGCTTGCTGCCCATCGTTTATTTCGGCACCGAAGAGCAGAAGAAGAAATATCTGCCACGCCTGGCTGCCGGAGAAATTGTAGGCGCGTATGCCTTGTCGGAAGCCTCTTCCGGCTCTGACGCGCTGAACTGCCGCGCCCGCGCGCAACTTTCCTCCGACGGCAAACACTACATCCTGAACGGCGAAAAGATGTGGATTACCAACGCTGGCTTCGCCGATCTGTTCACGGTCTTCGCCAAGGTCGACGGCGAAAAGTTCTCGGCGTTCCTGGTGGAAAGGGATTTTCCCGGGTTCTCCATCGGCGCCGAGGAGCACAAGCTGGGCATTCGCGGCTCCTCCACCTGTCCCATTATCTTGAATGACTGCAAGGTGCCCGTGGAAAACCTGCTGGGCGAAATCGGCAGAGGCCATACGATCGCTTTCAACATTCTGAACATCGGACGTTTCAAGCTGGGCGCCATGTGCGTGGGCGGGGGCCGGGTATCTCTCGAACATGCCATTGCCTATGCCAAGCAGCGCAAAGCCTTCAACAAGGTCATTGCCGATTTCGGCTTGGTACGCGAAAAGATCGCTAACATGGCGACGTTGATTTATGTCGGCGAGTCGCTCGTCTACCGGACTGTAGGCATGATGGACAGTGCGTTGAGCGAGGTCGACAAGTCGGGCGCGGACGCGATGAAGGAAACTCGCAAGGCCATCGAAGAATACGCGGTGGAATGCTCCATCATTAAGGTGTGGGCTTCGGAGATGGTTGGCTACGTGGTCGATGAGACCCTGCAAATCTACGGCGGCTACGGCTTCGTCGAGGAGTATCCCGCCGAGCGTGCTTACCGCGATGCCCGCATCAACCGCATTTTCGAAGGCACCAACGAAATCAATCGCCTCATCATTACGGGATTCCTGCTGAAGCGCGCGATGAGTGGTCAACTGCCGCTCATGCCGGCCATCAAGAAGCTGATGGATGAAGTGCTTTCCGGACCTTCCATGGGCGAAGACCTTGAAGGTCCGCTCGTCGAGGAACGCAAACTAGTGGGGCAAGCCAAGAAGCTCGGCCTGTTCACCGCCGGATCGGCCACGCAGAAATACATGCAGGCGATTCAGGACCAGCAGGAAATCATGGGCGCCATCGCCGACATGACCATTGAAACTTATGCAATGGAGTCAGCGATGCTGCGCGCACAGAAAATCGCGGAGACGAAAGGTGAAGCCGCTGCCGCTCTGCCGATTGCGATGACACGCGTCTATCTCACGCAGGCGATGGAGAAGGTCGAATCTGCGGCGAAGAAAGTGATCGCCGCGGTGGCCGACGGAGACATGTTGCGCACGCAACTTGCAATTCTTCGCCGGTTAGCCAAGTACGAGCCGTTCAATACTATCGAGCTACGACAACAGATCGCGCAGAAAGTGATCGAGCGGGGCAAGTACACGCTGGCGTAGGACCCAGACCACGCGGTTAAGGGGAACACGGAGGAGTTTAGAGTCCTCTGTGTTCCCTCTGCCCTCCGTAGTTCATTCTTGCTCTCTCCTCTGGTACAAATATCCGCATGAGACCCAGACTCGTCTTCTTGTTTGCCGTCCTTGGAATGTTTGTTTGCTTGGTCCCGTTGTTTGGTCAAGGCAACACTTCTGTGGCTAGCACCCTAGCCCTCACGCCGCCCATGGGCTGGAACTCGTGGAATAAGTTTGCCTGCAACGTGAGCGAAGACATGATCCGGAGTATGGCCGACGCGATGGTCAAGTCCGGCATGAAGGACGCCGGATATGAATATGTCAATATCGACGATTGTTGGCAGGTGAGCCGCGACACGCATGGCAATATCGTCGCTGACCCGCAGCGCTTTCCTCACGGCATGAAGGCGGTCGGCGATTACATTCACTCACTGGGTCTGAAATTCGGTGTTTATTCTGACGCGGGATCGAAGACCTGCGCTGGCAGGCCGGGCGGTCTGGGGCACGAGCATCAGGACGCGATCCAGTACGCGGCATGGGGCGTCGACTACCTGAAGTACGACTGGTGCAACGCCACCACGCAGGATGCGAAAGCCTCCTACGCCAATATCCGCGCCGCGCTCGACAGTTCCGGTCGTCCCATCGTGCTCAGTATTTGCGAGTGGGGTACGGCGAAACCCTGGCTGTGGGGAAAAGAAGTCGGAGGCAACCTGTGGCGCACCACGGGCGACATTAAGGACAGGTGGGGAGGATCCGAGAAGTGGCCCGACGGCAGTTGTTGCGCCTACGGTGTGCTGGGCATCCTGGATCAGCAGGTTGGCCTGGAATCCTACGCTGGGCCCGGACACTGGAACGATCCTGACATGCTGGAAGTCGGCAACGGCGGCATGACGGATACCGAGTACCGCGCTCACTTCAGCTTGTGGGCGATTCTCGCCGCGCCGCTGATTGCGGGTAACGATCTGCGCGACATGCGGCCCGAGATTCACGACATTCTCACTAACAAAGAAGTAATTGCAGTGGATCAGGATCCGCTGGGGCGGGAAGGCGAGCGCATGTGGAAGAACGGCGATTTAGAAGTCTGGGCAAAGCAGTTGAAAGACGGCAGCCGCGCCGTCGTGCTGCTCAATCGCGGCGGCGCGGAACAGAATATTTCAGCAAACTGGGAAGACTTGGGCTATCCCAATCACTTGAGCGCTTCCGTCCGCGACCTGTGGCAGCACAAGGATCTCGGCAAGTTCACGGGAAGGTTTTCCGCATCGGTGGCTTCGCACGGCGTCGTGATGGTGACCGTCAGGCCTTAGCGTCGCCGTGGTTGTTCACTCAATTCTTTGGAAAGTTTGGATCAGCTTTCACTTCCTCGATCTGGGCAGTGTGCCGTGCACTGTGGGCCGAGATCAGCAGCAACCATTGGTAGCCGTCCAATGTCCCAAGAACCGGATGGTCAAAGAAATGGTCGCGCAGGTCATCATTGGTGGTGCGGATGTATTCCATTGTCGCAGCGCGGCTGTCCTCGAACGCTTTGGTTAAGTCCGCTTCTGTCGCCCATCGGCCCGTGGGACGAAGGAACTCTGGCGCCTGCGCCTTGTGGCTGCGGTCGGGAATCCTCTCGAGAACAATCTCATCCTTCCCCTCCACCTGGAGGCGTTTGTCGGGAGTAGCCGGCGACGACATAATCTGTTTTTGTACCAAGCCAAATATTCCCGACTCTGAGACCGTGATATGCTCGGCGACTTCCGCCACGGACCACCGGTCTGGCGCTGGTTTGAACGTCCACTGCTTTTGCGAAAGTCCGGCAATGGACCTCAGGAAGTTGTCCCGCGTGGTTTGAAAGCTCTTCAGCGCAAAATCACGTTCTTCGGGTGTGAGCGTGGTCGGAGCGGCCGTTTGGGCCCGTCCGGGAACGGCCACCAATCCTGCCAATAAGAGAAGAATCAGAGTTGCAACCGTCTTTTTCATCTGCACCGTCTTCATTTTCATTCCTCCTGAGAATGAGCCGTGCAATTCTAAATCAGCTATGCCGAATTCTTCTTCAGTTCTTCCATCACGCTCTGGATCAGTTCTTTGGCGTCGGTCAAGCTCTTCATGATGATCTGGATATCCATCACCGGCTTGCCCGGCCAGCGCTGGCTTTGGCAATAGACTCCGTGCTGGCCCACCAGCGCCATAGCATCGGTGATGGCGTCCATGGTCACGGCCAAGCGCCCGCGGGGAACACCCATCATAGTCTCGTAGTGTTCCAGTTCTTCCTGCTTTTCGTCGAATACCGGCACCTGGAGATTGTAACCGTCACGACCGATGGAGCATAATCGTAGGTCTACTGACATATCCCTTTCGACGCGTCCAACAACCTCGACCATAGCGAAGTGCTTTACAAGGAGAGTCCATGAAAAAACGAAT
>Ga0302320_10005173_pt1 | contig 29323 bp, 26 predicted proteins | sample Bog_T0_3_FD_202130 | JGI IMG/M metagenome (GOLD analysis project Ga0302320, IMG submission 202130) | Peat permafrost microbial communities from Stordalen Mire near Abisko, Sweden - Bog_T0_3 | ecosystem: Environmental > Terrestrial > Soil > Wetlands > Peat | place: Sweden: Abisko, Stordalen Mire...
AAATGTCGCCGGGAACCTCGATGCCGCCTTATCCGTTTTCGAATACGGATATGCAGAACGAAGTTTCGTATCTGTTTACCCTGCCGGATAAAGCGCCGGCTCAGTAGCGGAGATCTCCCGCGCGAGCCTCCTTGACTTGCAGCGGGAGCACAGATATATAATGTTTTCTCGTCAGGTTCCGCTTGAGTAACGCCAGCCGGAGCCATCGGTTTAAATCACAAGGAGAAGTATCAGATGAAGCTTCCATCGAAGCGATTGATCAGTAGTGGTGCGGTCGCGCTGGCGATTGGCATCGTAGTATACGGGACGAACGATACCCGGCAAACGTCGATCGCTTCCGATCATGGAAATCAGCGGCCTTCGTTCGGTTTCCGCCTTCCCTTTGAAGGTACGGCTTCCGCTCAGACTCCAGGCAGCTCGATGACCCTGCCTTCCGACAAGTACTTTAAGAACGTTAAGGCGATCACCGGTGTTCCGGTCGACGAGTTCATGCAGGAGATGGGCCTCTACTCCGCCGCGCTCAGCATGTGCTGCGGCGATTGCCACGTAGGCGCCGGTACGGATAACCCCGATTGGGCATCCGACAAGAATCCTCGCAAAATAATTGCGCGCCAGATGCAGTTTATGGTGAAGGCGATCAACAAAGAGCATTTCGGTGGGGGAACGACCATCACGTGCTGGACCTGTCACCGGGGCGGCGGCACTCCGTCGCAGACAGCTTCCATCGACATGGTTTACGGCGATCCGATTGTCTATCCGACGGACGTTATGCGGAAAGCTCCGGCCAACACCGGCGTACCTACTCTGGACGATATTTTTGCCAAATACTATAAGGCGATCGGCGGCGCCGCGAATCTGGCTGCGCTGAAGAGCTATACGGCCAAAGGCACCAGCAATCTGTATGGCGAAGTTAACAACGATCCGGCCGAAGTATTCGCGAAAGCACCGGGTGATCTCAGCGTGGTTGTCCACCAGAAGGGCGGCGATTCGGTCCGCACCACGGACGGAAAGAATGCCTGGGTGAAACTACCGCTTACTGTAGTCAAGGAATATCCGCTGACTGGTAGCTTGCTCGAGGGCGGCAAACTCGACGCGATTGTGGCTTTCCCCGGTGAAATTCGAACCCACTTCCCGGATGCTAACTGGAGGGTGAGCTTCCCTGTCACGATTGACGATAAACCGGTCTGGGTGGTTCAGGCTACCGGCGCTGACGGCCTTCTCGCCAGCTTCTATTTCGACAAACAGACTGGCTTGCTGACGCGATTCGTGCGTATGGTCACGACTTCGCTCGGACGCGTTCCCACGCAGATCGACTATTCGGATTACCGTCCGGTAGCGGGTGTGATGATGCCGTTCAAATGGACCTACGGATGGATTAGCGGACGTGAGCAGTACGTGATGTCCGAATATCAGCCGAACGCGGCGATCGACGCGGCCAAGTTCAGCGAGCCCATGCTGGTAACCAAATAATGCTGGTAACGAAATAGAGAAACAAAACGCTCAGGGGTTGTCTCTTCGAAAGCGGGTTCGCCAAATGCGGACCCGCTTTTTTGCGTTCTGCTTCTTTGCTCTCGGTTAGCCCCGATAGATCGTGGTATTTTGGCGATAGTAGCGTGCGCGTCCGTCTGCCGATTTTCGTTCTGCCGATCCTCGCGCTCGTCGCAGGCGCACTCATTCCCAGCGCCTTACAGGCCCAACTTACATCCCAACAAAAGCAAGCCAATCTGGATTCGTTCGATCTGGTCTGGAAAACCGTGCGCGACCGGCATCCCGACCCTGCGCTGAACGGACTTGACTGGACCGCCATTCGTGCGGCAACACGTCCGCGCATCGAATCGGCCGCCTCCATGGATGAAGTGCGGGATCTTCTGCGGGGCATGCTGGCGAAGCTTCAGGCTTCGCACTACGCCATCATCCCTGTTGAGCTTTATCGGCAGATCGACAGTCAGCCTGTCAATCTGGCGTCTGCTCTCTCACCCTCTTCCGGCCCACCGTCTTCCGCTGCACCGTCTTCTGCTAAAGCGAAAGAAGCGGAAAGGGAGCGCCGGGTGGAAAACGGCAGTCCCGGAATTGTGCCGGTGGTGATCGGCGGCAAAGCGGTAGTCGGGCAGGTTGAACCCGGTTCGCCGGCTGAACGCGCAGGGATCCGTCCAGGCATGGTGCTCGAAGGCATCAATGGCGCCACGCTGACTCCCATGATGCGTTTTCTCGACGACCTGAATAACCAGGAGTCGCAGCAGATTGTGGAACAGACCATGGCGCGCCGTCTGGATGGTCCGGTGGATCAACCGATTGCTGTGGATCTGGTGGATGAACGCGGTGCCGCGAAACATGTGGAGTTGGGCCGCACGCCGCCCAAAGGGACGCTTGTCCATTTCGGCAATTTGCCGGAGACGCGGCTCTACTTCGAATCGAAACGATTGCCTGAAGGCACGGGCTATATCCGGTTCAACGAATTTCTGGATCCGGCCAGCATCATGCCGCAGTTTCAGAACGCGTTGCGTGAATTCAAAGACGCACCGGGAATCATTCTCGATCTGCGGGGCAACCCGGGTGGGATCGGAATCATGGCCATGGGGATCGCCGGTTTCTTTATCGATAAAGACGGACAGAAACTCGGCGACATGAAGATGCGCGATACCACTTTGAAATTCGTGATTTTCCCGCGTCCGGAAACGTATGCCGGTCCGCTGGCTATTCTGGTGGATGAAGGTTCGGCATCGACAACCGAAATTCTGGCGGGGGGATTACAGGATTTGGGCCGGGCTCGCATATTTGGAGTCCGCACCGCGGGCGCCGCGCTGCCCTCCGATATTATCCGTCTGCCCAACGGCGATGGATTCCAGTATGCGCAGGCCATCTACACGTCGGTAAAAGGGAAGGTTCTGGAGGGTGCCGGCGTTACACCCGACACGGTTGTTCGACAGACACGCGAAGCGCTGCTGGCGGGACATGATCTGGTTATTGAAGCCGCGGAACAGTGGATCGTTTCTCACCGGTAGCCTGCTGCTGTGCGTCTTAGCGGCGATTCATCTCGCCACAAGTGCGGGCGCTGCCCGAGCTGCTTCACGAAATCTCTCCGCCGGGGACATTCTCGACCGCTATGTACGGGTGACCGGCGGCGCCGCCACATGGCGTTCCAGGACGACTGAACGTGACGAAATAGAAGGCCGCTCGCTGGAAGGGGACCGCGTGGTGCTGCTCGCCAGCGTGTTCACTTCGCGATCGGGCGATTCTTTCAACCGTATTCAGATCCCGGAAGAAGGCAGCGAAGGCGTATACAAAGGAGTCGCGTGGGCGTGGTCTCAATTCTCCGGTGTCCGGATTAAACGCGGCATGGAGCGAGAGGAGGCGCTGCGGGATTCGCGCATGCTGGAAGAGGGTAACTGGCATTCGCTCTATCCGAAATCGCGTTTGATTGCGGCGGAACAAATCGGAGAACACCTCTGCTACAAGATTGCGCTGTTGCCGTCGGATACGCCCAAATTCGAATGGTTCGACGCGGTTACCGGATTACTTGTCAGGCGGCAGACGTCGGAGGTTTCTCCCGAGGGCGAAATCGAAGTCACCGCGGATGTGGAAGATTACAGCCCTGAGGGCGGACTTCGCCAGCCCACCCGGCTGCTCATTTCACGGGGCGACTATCGCTATCGCCTGTCTGTGCTGAAAACGACGTATGACGAACCGGGCGCCGCCGGTCAGTTCCGTTATCCCGTTGAAGTGGAGAAATACCTCGAGGCGGACAAGGCCGGTAAGGCGCTGCCCAATGCCGAGGAGCTGATCGAGCGCCACATCTTCGTCTCAGGCGGTCCGGATGCCTATGCACAACTGAAAACGCAGAGGATCACCGGAACCCTGACCTTTCTGGCTCGCAACATGGAAGCGGACATGGTGACGCTGGCTTCGACGGGTGGCCGCTATTATCAGTCGATTGACGTTCCAGGGCTGGGCAAACAGGAGGAGGGCAGCGACGGGAAAGTGGCGTGGGACCGTTCTCCGATCCTTGGCCCGCGGCTGAAGCCGCGCAAGGCAGCCAGCACCCTGGGAGTCACGCTGGATGCCGCCCAGGTGATCGCCTGGCGCACTCTGGTGCGTGAAGTAAGAACCGAGGCGCAGGAAACGCTGGACGGCCACGATTGCTATCGCGTCCGCATGGTAGGGCGCGACGGTGAACTGGCGGCCACGCGCTGGTATGACCGAGCGACCGGACTGCTCTATCGGACTTCCCTGGCGATGGCTACTGACATTGGTTCACTGCCTGTAGTGATGACGTTTGAGGAGTATCGGGAGGTGGGAGAAATCAAGTGGCCGGTTCGCATTCGGATGACTGCTTCCGGACAGGAACTGCTTTTTCAGGTTGTTGATGTGAAGCTTAACGAACCGATCGAAGACGCTGCTTTTGAGCTACCGGCTGAAGTCCGAGATCTGGGTGGGAAACAGTAATCGGGCTGGCGGGGAAACAGTAATACTGTGCAGAGCAGGCCTCTGGCTGGCCTGCTCTGCATCAGGCTCCCTATTTTTGGGATATTTTCGGCAATTCCATTTTCTTCAGCTTCGCCCGATACTCCGGGTACATGGTCTCCGCGCCACCTCGCGTCGCTGCATACGGGATGTTGTAGCGTTGGCCGAATTCGGTCAGGAAGGTGTTGGCCCCAGGCAGGTGGCTCGGAACCTCGCCTTTCGGGCGCAGCACTTCTGTGACGGCGTCACAGGGATAGGGCGCAAGTTGCTGCCGGGGATCGGCCACGAAATCAGTGGTGCGGATGAACGGTTCCGTCAGGTACACCGGGTCGCTCACGAGCACCGCAACGGTCAGGTAATCGCCATGGCGGATCAGATGTTCCGTGACCGTAGCTTTGGGGCTGCGAGGAACGCCGTTGCGGCGAATCCAGCCCATCTTCAGATGGTCCGTGTCGATGGTGAGCATGTCGCCATCCCACTTGCCGGTTGAAAAGCCCTGCCAGGTATGGGCGGCGTACTCGGGCGGATGCGGACGGCCATCCATCCAGATCGTGCGTTCCGGCGCTTGCCACGAAATATGCGTATGATACGCGACCAGATCCTGAGTTTCGCGGTCTATCTCCTTCCAGATCCGTATGTTAGCGGGACCGCGCCAGGCATAATCCGACGGGTGCGGCATGCACTGATGCTCCGGGAGCTCGAGGATCGAGGCATCCCAGGTATCGGCCTTAAACCGAGCCGCATCGTTAATGGGAAGACCCAGATAATCTCCGATCTCAGGACCGGGTATGCGTTCAGGCTGGTCTTCGGAAAACCGGGGAGCCCATTCCCCGGTCAGGTCGATCTGGGCCAGGGCGGGAATACTGGCGACAAACAAGAGCACTGGCCCCGCCAACAGCGCGAGCCTCGCGTACCTCATAATTTACCTCTCAATCCATTGGACGCGGGCGAAGAAAATGGGTATACAGACGCAAAAACGCCGGGAGCTTCGAAGTGAAGCGCCCGGCGTTTGAGACTGCAGGAACGGAGAGGAAAACCTACTTGGAAGCGCGCGCGTTAACCGGATTCTTCGCCAGCATTTCCTTCACTTTGGCTTTGTATTCCGGATACATGGTTTCCGCGCCGCCGCGGGTTGCTTCAAACGGAATCCCGTAGCGTGCCCCAAATTCCTGCACAAAGTTGTTGGTGCCGGGCAGATGGCTGGGAACCGTTCCCGGGGCCCGAACCACTTCGATCACGGAATCGCAGGGATAGGGAGCGATGTTCTGCCGTGGATTGGTTACGAAGTCCGAAGTCCGGATAAAGGGTTCCGTCAGGTAAGCCGGGTCGTTCACGATCACGACTACCGTCAGGGTGTCGCCATGGCGGATCAGGTGTTCGTTGGTGGTGGCCTTGTCGCTGCGCGCAATTCCATTGCGACGGATCCAGCCGACTTTCAGGTGATCTGTATAAACCGTCAGCATGTCGCCTTCGAACTTGGCGGTCGAATATCCCTGCCACGTATGAGCGGCATACTCGGGTGGATGCGGACGGCCGTCCATCCAGAAAGTCCGTTCGGGCGCCTGCCAGGAGATGTGGGTGTGATAAGCCACCAGATCCTGTGTCTCCCGATCGATTTCCTTCCAGACGCGAAGGTTAGCCGGGCCGCGCCATGCGTAGTCGGAAGGGTGCGGTTTGCACTGATGCTCAGGCAGCGTCAGCAGGGAGGCATCCCAGGTGTCCGCGCGGAGACGGTCCGCGTCGTTGATCGGCAGGCCGAGATAATCTCCAATTTCCGGTCCCGGTCCACGCTCCGGCGCGTCCTCATGGAACTGAGGAGCCCACTCTCCGGTCGGGTCAAGTTGGGAATACGCGGGCGCGCTCATCAACAGCATCAGCGAACCAGCGAGGCACACAAAACTGGTCTTAATCATCGGCAGCCTCCTTCGGCTATGAGGCTAATCATATAACATTTTTAGTCCCGGATGCGCCCCCCTTGTCCCCCACCGGTCCGGTTTGCCCCCATCTAAGCTTTCACGTTTGCGTTTTCACATTTGCTTTTACATTGTCTCTTTGGTACTCCTCGCGATAGAATTGGCAAGCTTGGGCGTGCTGCCCAGGCCACGAGTTTGGAAAGGACCAATTCATGAGCGATACCGCCACCACCCAGGCCGCTTCGGCCGTAAGTTATCAGATCGACACCGCGCACTCGGCGGCGCAGTTTAAAGTACGACACATGATGATCGCCAATGTGAAAGGCGAGTTCACGAAAGTGACCGGAAGCGTTGTTTACGATCCTTCGAATCCTGCGGGATCGAAAATCGAGGCGGCGATTGACGCGACCACGATCAGCACGCGAGATCCGCAGCGCGACGGCCACCTGAAGAGCGCTGACTTTCTCGATGTCGAGAAGTTCCCTGAAATCACTTTCAAGGGCATGTCCGTTACTTCCACCGGCGCGGACAGTTTCGAGATCAAAGGCGATCTGACCATCCATGGTGAGACGAACTCGGTCGCGCTCAAAGTAGAAGAACTCACCGCGGAAGTGAAAGACCCCTGGGGCAACATGCGTCGCGGAGCCACCGCCAGCACAAAAATCAATCGCAAGGATTTCGGGCTCGCCTGGAATGCAGCTCTCGAAGCCGGCGGATTCCTGATTGGTGACACGGTCGATATCCATATCGACATCGAACTCATCCGTCAATAGTTTTTCAGAGTATTCGCAAACGGTTTGCGGCCTGCGGCTTTCATGAAAGCGCGGGCCGCTGTCGTTTTGCTGTTTCAAGCCGAGCGGGGAAAGCGCAGGATGCCCCGCTGTCCCAGCCACGCGCGGATTTGAGGCAGTGCCGCTTCCGCCGCCATTTCACCCGCTTCGATCATCCTTTTCGCGTTCTCGAAACCATCCCAGGGGATTCGGCCGACATCCGGTGTAAGCACAATGTCTGAGTAACGCCTCCAGCTTTCTTCGGAGTGCGCCATCATGATCTGAAAGCAGCGGCTCACCACCTGGAACATATTCTGCGGTTCGAAAGTTTCGTCCTGATTGGGAATACAGGCCGCAATCACATGCGTTGCGCCCATCATGTGGGCCAGCGCTGAAGGGACTTCCACCGTCATTGCGCCATCCACAAAGGTGCGGCCATTCACTTCAAATGGCTGGAACAAACCGGGGTATGAGCAGGAGGCCCGAATGGCCGGCGCCACCGCCCCGTGGTCCCGAAATGCGTAAGGTTTCCCACTCCGGATATCGGTAGCCACCACGCCGAGAGGAATCTGCATGTCCTCGAACTGCATCTTCTTGAGCAAGTGTTCGAGGAAAGTAGTCATGCGCTGGCTGCCCATCAGGCCCAGTCGGGATACGGTCCAGCGCGCTACATCGCCGAAGCGCATCGTGGCGCCCACATTGCCGATCTCCTCGGCGGTCCTGCCGCTCGCGAATGCCGCGGCGACGATCGCGCCGGCACTCACGCCGCAGATGCAGTGCAAAGGAATTTTCTCGCGTTCGAGGACTTTCAGGATTCCCACATGAGCGATGCCGCGGGCAAACCCCCCGCCCAGAGCCAGACCAATCCTGACTTCGCGCCTTACGGGCATGAGGATTTGGCGTCCTGGCCGTCTTCGCCACTTCCAGTGAGTAAGATTCCACGGCTTCATCGCGGCCCGACCCCTTTTCGCCTGTGTCCCTGAACCGTACTACCATGTACCAAATGAGCAAGTACGCTGCCAGAATCGCCGGGTGCTTCTTTCTGCTTGTATGCCAACTCCCTTCCGGAGCTGCCGAGGAACAGTTTCTCACCGGCACTCCCGCTATTCGTTATTCGCTGTCGAAGCTGAACGTGCTTGGCAGCGTGCTGATGATTGGAGCGCATCCCGATGATGAGGATAACGCCACCATAGCCTACGCGTCACGTGGCCTTAAGGCGAAGGTCGGGTATCTTTCTCTCAATCGGGGAGAGGGCGGGCAGAACCTGCTGGGACAGGAACAGGGCGTGATGCTCGGCGTAGTGCGTACGCAGGAGCTTCTGGCCGCGCGCAGAGATGACGGCGGCGACCAGTACTTCACCCGTTCCATCGACTTCGGCTTCACCAATTCGCTGGAGGAAACGCTCAGCGATTGGGGGCGCGAAAAAATTCTGGCCGATGTCGTCTGGGTGATTCGCCAGACGCGTCCCGACGTGATTATTCTCTGCTTCAGCGGTACGGTCGCTGACGGCCATGGGAACCACCAGGCCTCGGCCGTATTGGGTCAAGCCGCGTGGGAAGCAGCTGGGGATCCGACTAAGTTCCCCGAACAGCTTAAATGGGTTCAGCCGTGGCATGCGAAACGGGTTCTACGGCGGCGCTTCGCTCCTGGGCAGGGTCCCGGTGGCGCGGCCCCCGCTCTTGCTGGAGGACCTGCCGCGGGTCCCGGTCGTGGCCGGGGAGGCGCAGCGGCCGCTGCCAATGGCGCTCCCGCCGGTCCGGGGCGCCAGGACGCGTTCCCGAACCAGCCGTTTATTTCCGTCGACACTGGCGCGTTCGATCCCATCATTGGGCGCTCATACCGCGAGATTGGCGTGATTGCCCGCAGCGAGCATCGCAGTCAGGGGCAAGGTCAGGTTCTGGCCTACGGCGCCAGCCAGAGCCTGCTGGCGTCGGTCTCGGGCGATGTGCCTAAGCAGGGCATCTTCGACGGCATCGACACGTCCTGGAGCCGTGTGGCAGGCGGCCAGAAGATCGGTGAACTTCTCAGCCAGGTCTCCCGCGACTTCGACGATCTGCATCCGGAGAAATCCGTCCCTCAATTGCTCGAGGCGCGCACCCTGATGGCTCCTATTGCCAAAGCCGGCGACGCCTGGGCCGTGATCAAGCTGCAGGACATCGATGAAGCCATTGGTCTCTGCGCCGGTTTACACACCGAAGTCCAGGCGGACGCGCCTTCTTACGTTCCCGGCGCCACCGCGAAGTTGCAGCTCACCGCGTTGAATCGTTCGCCGCTACCCATCACTCTGGCCGGCATTCACCTCACGGGCTGGGGCCCGGACACCGATGCGCTGGTCAAAGGCAAGCCGCTCGAAAACAACAAACCGGAAATTGTGCCGGTGAGCATCGCGATTCCCGCCAATCAGCCCTACTCGCAACCGTTCTGGCTTAAGGAATCGAACGATGGATACACCTACACTATTTCCGACCAGACGCTGATCGGCCGCGCCGACATTCTTCCTGAAGTCACAGCCCGTTTCGACTTCACGATCAACGGGACGAACTTTTCGATTACGCGGGACCTGCATTACCGTCACGCCGATCCCTCGAAGGGCCAACTCATTCGGCCCGTTGTGGTCGAACCGCCGGTGTCCGTCGATCTGCCGCTCGAAAGCCTCGTTATGCCCACAGGAAGCCCGGCCGATTTCAGCGTGCAGATCCGCGCGATGACGCCCAATCAGTCTGGTGAAGTCCGCCTCGAAGCTCCGCAGGGCTGGAAGATTCAGCCGGCAACCGTTCCCTTTACCATCCGCGACGCCGATGGAGCGCAGGAAGTGAAGTTTCGTTTGACGCCTCCCGCGATGCCGCAAAAGGGCATGTTTAAGGTAGTTGCGAAGGTTAACGGTGCCGATGTCGCCACCGGAGTCGATGAGATTCCCTATTCGCACATCCCGGCCCAGACGGTCATGCAGCCGTCGCAGGGCAAACTCGCGGCTGTTCCGCTGAAGACACTGGCGCACCGTGTTGGGTATGTCATGGGCTCCTCCGATAAGGAACCGGAGGCGATTCGTCAGATGGGCTGCCAGGTGGATCTGCTCACCGCTAAAGACCTGAGTTCCGGCAATCTGGCTGTCTATGACGCCATCGTTACCGGGGTGCGCGCCTACGCCGTGCGCCCCGATCTCGCGGCTAACCAGCAACGTCTGCTCGACTACGTGAAGAACGGCGGCACTTTGGTGGTCCAGTACAACAACAATGCCGATCGCAGAACCGGAGCCTGGGTCGCAGAGGCGCTGGATCACCTCGGCCCCTATCCCTTCGTGTTCGGCGCCAATGATGCTCGCGTCACGCAGGAAGACGCGCCCGTAAAGTTCCTTCAACCGGATTCCCCACTGCTCAATACGCCTAACAAAATCGGGCCTGCCGATTTCGACGGATGGATTCAGGAGCGCGGTCTCTACTTCTCGACGAAGTGGGACGAACATTATCAGACCCCACTCGAAACCCACGACAAAGACGACAAGGAACAGAAGGGTTCGCTGCTCTACACTCGCTACGGCAAAGGCGCTTACGTGTTCTCGGCGTTTTCCTGGTTCCGCGAATTGCCGGCGGGCGTTCCCGGTGCTTATCGCATCTTTGCCAATCTGATCAGCGCAGGCAAGGCTGCAAAATGAATTTCGCTCCCGGGCAACGCTCCTCCCGACAAAGCTAAAGTAGAACCTGGTGCGCTGGCCGATTTTCCCATTTTTCCTCGCGATGGCACTGGCAACAGCCGCTGCCGCGTCCGCACAGACACCCGATCAGGTGCTGGTCGTGGTGAATCAGCAGTCGCCCCAGTCACTCGAAATCGGCCAATATTATCTAAAAAAGCGCGCTATTCCCCTGGCGAATCTGTGCACCGTCAATACGCTTCCCCAGGAAATTATCGATCGGGCCACCTACCTGACCAGAATTGAGACGCCCGTTGGGAAATGTCTCCAGCAAAAAGAGCTGGTCGAAAAAATTCTGTACATCGTTACCACCAGAGGTGTCCCGCTAAAGGTGTGGGGCGGCGGAGAAGCCCTGCAAAGCGAAGTCGCTTCTGTCGATTCCGAGCTCACACTGCTCTACCAGAAACTACATGGCAAAGTGATCCCCGTTGCCGGTGCTGTGCCCAATCCGTTCTACCGGCAGCGTGACGCTCCGTTCAGCCACCCACAATTTCCGATGTACATGGTCACCCGTCTGGCGGCTTACGATATGGCGGGAATGAAAGCGCTGGTCGATCGGGCTTTGCTGGCTCGAAATACGGGAAAGTTCGTAATCGATCTGAGGAAAGGCGATTCGACGCCGGGCAACCAGTGGCTTCGCGCCGCGGCACTCCTGCTGCCGAAGGACCGCGTTATTTTCGAAGGTTCCCCCGCCGTTTCCATGAATCAAAAGGATGTGATCGGCTATGCTTCCTGGGGATCGAACGACCACAATCACACCCAGCGGTTTCTCCACTTCCAGTGGCTGCCCGGGGCCATCGCAACGGAATTTGTCTCCAGCGATGGCCGCACCTTCGACAAGCCGCCAGACACGTGGCAAATCGGAACCTGGGCCGAATCTCGCAGCTGGTTCGGCGGCTCTCCGCAGTCTTTGACCGCCGATTACCTGCTGGAAGGCGCGTCGGGAGCCTCGGGCCAGGTGGATGAGCCGTATCTGACGTTTTGTCCGCGACCCGATTATGTCTTGCCTGCCTACTTTTCCGGCCACACGCTGGCCGAAAGCTTCTATTCCGGAATCCCCGGTCTGAGCTGGGTGAATATCGTGGTGGGTGACCCCCTCATGCGCCTTAAATGACGGGCGAAATCCCGAAATCGAGGTCCGCCGCCCTTTACCCTCGCCTGATCGTTACAATGAAGTTGCGTTGAAACAACCCAATACAGTCGAAATAGAAGGCATCACGCTCCACCTCGCTCACCCGGACGAGTTGCCCATCCGCTGGGTCGGCCAGGAAGAGTTGATGCGGCAGTTGCTGGCCGCGTGGATGGTCGTCACCGATACCGATATCCCGATGAACCCCCGGTTGATCGGCAAGCCCGGCGTCGGCAAGACCACTCTCGCGTATGCCGCGGCAAAGCGTATGGGGCGCGATGCATTCATCATGCAGGCCACGCTCGATACGCGTCCCGAAGATCTTTTGATTACTCCCGTCATTGAGGGCGCCGGACGGCTGCGCTACGTGGCATCGGCGCTTGTGAGTGCCATGATCATCGGCGGCATCGTGATCCTCGATGAAGGCAATCGCATGAGTGAGAAGAGTTGGGCCAGTCTGGCGCCGCTTCTCGATACCCGCCGTTACGTGGAAAGCATCGTCGCGGGCGTGAAGATTAAAGCTCACCCCAACTTTCGCCTCGTCACCACCATGAATGACGATGCATCGACATTCGATTTGCCGGAATACATCCACTCGCGTTTGCAGCCGCAAATCCTGATCGATTTTCCGGAAAAGGACGAAGAGTTTCAGATCCTCAAAGAGAATCTGCCGTTCGCGGAAGATCGCATCCTCGAATACGTGACGGATTTTCTGCAGCAGGCTCATGCCGCCGACGAGCGTTATAGCGTGCGCGACGGTATCAACATCGCGCGCTACGCGATTAAACTGCGAAGTCTCGCCACCGGCCGCGAACATGAGCGGCAGGCGCTCGAAACTGCTTTGATCGAAATTCTGGGCGAAGAGGCGTTGCGTTATGCCGGACGAAACCGTCCCGTCGCTTCCTGATTTCGGCAGTCTGGATCGCGGAAGAGTTTCTTATCTTCCGGTAGTTCCGGGCCGGCTGGAATTTGCCCTTGAAGTGCGCCGCCGCATCCTCGAACTCCGCCCGAAGATCGTCGCCGTCGAACTGCCCGCCACCCTGGAGGATGTCTACCTCGATGCGGTCGCGCGTCTGCCCCAGGTTTCCGTCATTTTCTATCGCGATACGGCTTACCGGCGCGACGCGGAAGCAGATCAGGCCGTCTTCGTTCCCGTAGAACCAGCCGATCCTTTCGTCGAAGCCATCCGTACCGCCCGCGAAATCGGCGCCGAAGTTATTTTTGCCGACCCCGACGCCACCGAGCGTCCGCATATCGAAGATACTTACCCGGATAGTTACGCGCTGGCCTCTATTCCTCATCACCAGTACGTCGAAGCCTATCGAGTGTATCCGCAGCCGCGCTCCGACGAAATCGAACGGTTCTCCGCCGGTATCGCGTGGAAGCTGCAAGGGGCCGATCCGTTCGAAAAGGTCCTCGTAGTCATTTCGCTGAATCTTCTCGACCCCGTTTTGGACGCCATGGAAACGCCTCAACCGGAGCCGTCCCGACGTTTGCGCGAAGAAGTGCGGCTGGTGAATCCTCATCCGGACTGCCTCGGCGAGATCACCACTGAATATCCGTTTCTTCAGGAACGCTACGAACAGTTCCGCATCGATGGCGTCAAGGAGTTGGTGGATCGCAGGCGCGCTCAGGCAGCGCTTTATCGGGAAGCGGAACAGGCTTATGTTCTGAACACGGGCGATGTAATCCATTCGTGGCAGCGGCGTTTGCTGGCCCGTTACAGCCGCAATCTGGCCCGCACTCATAACGATCTGATGGCGTCGCTCTTCGACCTGACAATTTCAGCGCGTTCCATCGTGGATGAGAACTACGCCTGGGATGTTTGGGAAACGGCCTCGCGCTATTCGCATCAGCAGACTTCGAGCGACATTGAAACCGTGAAGATATCGGGCGGCGAGGTTTGGCTCAATACGAAGCGCATCCACCTGAGGAGGCGTCTGCCGAGTACCAAACGTCTGATGGGTAATCCGGTTCTGCGCCGCCGGAAGAAAGAGGAATTCCCCGGCGAATGGGCAGCGGATCTGAGCGGCAATAGTATTTGTTCTTACCCTCCGGAAGACATTGTCATCGAAGACTTCGGCCGCTTCCTCAAGAAAAAAGGCAAGAGCATTCTCTCCGAGGAGCGCGCGACCGTTGAGCCTTTTACCGCTTCACTGCTCGATGGCATCGATCTGCGCGAGACCATTCGGAACTGGCACGAAGGAACCATCTACGTAAAGAACATCCAGAAAATTCACGGGGATGTGGGCTCGGTTGTGGTGATTTTCGATGATGACCGCGATGGCCGCTACAACTACATGACCACCTGGCTAGGCGAACATCAGAACGAATCGGACATGGCTTTCTATTCGACTCAGCCGTTCGACCATCTGATCGGTCCCGGCATCGGCCGCGCCGAATACGGCGGCTTTTTGATGAGCCTTCCCGCGCGCCGCATGTATGACGTCTGGGCCGATCCCGATTACGATTTTGCCGAAACCAAAGCCGAGCGCCTGCTTATGGCCGGCCTCGATTATTCGCTCCAGAAGTATGTCGTCTATGTCGCCGCCAAACCGCCGCGGTCGATTTTCCGCAATATCGCTGCCCGTTTTGGCCGCACGATTGTCTATATTCCGATCGGCCAGCTTTCTCCGGTAACGATGAAGAAGCTGCGGGTAGTGCATGTGCTCGATGGCTACGACAAACGTGAGAACGCCAAAGAATTCATCTGGTAGTTGCTACTATCAATCAGTCCCATGAGCCCCCTCGCTCAAATCGTAATCGCGGCTGTCAGCGCCGGATTGCCTACACTGACGGTCCTGGTCAGTATTCTGATAAATAACAGTCGGCTTAGCGACTTCAGTAATCGGCTGGGAGAATCCGTTCGGCATGTCGATCAGCGCTTCAACGATCTCGAAAAGCGTATGGATCAGCGATTTGCCGAGCACCGCGATCTGCTTCGATCCGACCTTTTTCGTGTCGAACAAGTGATGGACGCCCGCCTCCGCCACCTCGAAGAGCACCTCATCCGCTAATCTGGTCTGGTGGACCTCGAAAAGACCCTGCTGCACAAAGTCGGCGAAGCGATACACCGTTTCAGCATGATTGAAGACGGTGACCGCGTGGCCGTGGCAGTGTCGGGCGGCAAAGATTCGGTCACCATGCTCGAAGCTCTGCTGCTGCTGCAGAAGCGCGCGCCTATCGATTTCTCAGTCTGCGCCTTCACGGTCGAACAAGGAAAGTTTCTCAGCCCGGTTGCGCCCATCGGCGAATACATCCGGTCGCTGGGTGTTGAATGGACCTGTTACACCGACAATCCCTCTCTGCGTCTTCTCGAAGAACAGCCCGACCATGGCTGCGATATGTGCAGCCGCTTCCGCCGCCGCGCCGTTTATCAGATCGCGCGCGGCCTCGGCGCCAACGTAATCGCCTTCGGGCACACGGCGGACGATCTCTGCGAATCGCTCCTCCGCAACATCATGTTTACCGGCCGCATCAGTTCTTTGCCGGCGGTCACATGGTCTCGTGAACGCGATTTCCGCCTGATTCGGCCGCTCGTTTATGTCACCGAAGAGATTACCCGCGCCTGGGTGGAATCGAAGGGCGTGCCGGTAATTCCCTGCGGCTGCTCCATCCGCAGCGGAGCCGTTCGCCGCAGTATTCGCGGCACCATCGCCGAATGGGAACAGGAGCATCCGCATCTGCGCGAGAACATCCTTTCAGCCATCGGCAACCTCGAACCCAGCCGTCTGCTGGACACCCGTTACCTGAATGGGGCATTCCCTTCGCCCCCTGCGCCCGCGCCGGATCTTTTCCCGGTGCTCAACGAAACTTTGTAAAGCAGGCCTCAGGCCCGCACCTCGACTCGAACAATGCCCGTACTTCTGACTTGCGATAATATCGCCAAAACCTTCGGCTCGCGAACCGTCTTCTCGGGCATTTCGCTCAGCCTGCACGATGGCGATCGCCTCGGCATTATCGGCCCCAACGGAGCAGGCAAGTCCACTCTGCTCTCCATTCTCAGCGGAATTGAATCCGCGGACGAAGGCACCGTCTCTCTGCGCAAAGGCGTTCGCATCGCGACCGTTGTGCAGGATCCGCGCTTCGACCCTGCCGCCAGTGTGCGAGAAATCATCGGCGCTTCCGTACGCAGCGGTGAAGATCGCGATCTCATCGTTTCCAAGACCATCAGCCGTGTCGGTTTCGAAGACCCCAACGCCTTGGCCGGTACACTCTCGGGCGGTTGGGGCAAGCGGCTTGCGATTGCGGCCGCCCTCGCTTCAGAGCCGGACCTGTTGCTGCTCGACGAGCCCACCAATCATCTCGACGTGGAAGGCATCGTCTGGCTGGAAAAGCAGATCGCCTCCGCGCCTTTCGCCTCTATCTTCGTCACCCATGACCGCTATTTTCTGGAGAACGTTTCGACGCGCGTAGCCGAGATCAATCGCGCTTATCCGCTGGGCGTGTTCGCCGCCACCGGCATCTATAGTAGGTTCCTCGAGAAACGCGCCGAGTTTCTCCGTGCCCAGCAGCGCGAGCAGCAGATGCTGGCCAATCTGGTTGACCGAGAAATCGAATGGCTTCGCCGCGGCGCCAAAGCTCGGACATCCAAATCGAAAGCCCGCATCGACACCGCATTCGAACTGCAGGACAAACTCGCCGACGTATCCGATCGCAATCGATCCGGCGTCGCATCGGTCGATTTCACTGCTACCGGCCGGCTCACCAAGCGCCTGGTTGCCGTCGAAGATCTGGCCAAATCGCTCGGCGGCCATCTGCTTTTTCACAAACTGAAGTTCGCCCTCGGCCCCGGTGTCACCCTCGGCATTCTCGGCTCGAACGGCAGCGGCAAATCGACTCTGCTGCGCATCCTGACCGGCGAAATCGACCCTGATCACGGCACCGTTCGCCGCGCTGAAGGTCTGCGCATCGCGTGGTTTGAACAAAACCGCGATCGCATCGATATGGATATGACCCTGCGCCGGGCCCTTGCCAGCCATGGCGACACAGTTATCTTTCGCGATCAACCCATCCACGTCAACGGCTGGGCCGCGCGGTTTCTGTTCCGCGCCGAGCAGCTCGAACTGCCGTTGCATCGCCTATCCGGTGGAGAGCGCGCCCGCGTCCATATCGCCCGCCTCATGCTGCAGCCGGCCGATCTGCTGCTGCTCGACGAGCCCACCAACGACCTCGATATCCCCACCCTCGAAGTGCTGGAAGCGAACCTGCTCGATTTTCCCGGCGCCATCGCCCTGGTCACTCACGATCGTTACCTGCTGGATCGTCTTTCCACCACCATCCTGGCGCTCGATGGCAAGGGTGGAACTCAGTTCTTCGCCGAACTTTCCCAGTGGAAGCCAACCGAGCCGGCGGCCCGCGTCAAAGAGGCCAAAGGGAAGTCGTCATCGAGCGCTCCCCAGAAGAAGTTGTCATATCTGGAAGCCCGCGAGTGGGAGCAAATCGAGCATCTGGTTTCGGCTGCGGAAGCCGTGCTCGAAAGCAAGCGTAATCTGCTTGAACAGCCCGATGTCGTATCCAATCCTCAGCGCCTCACCGAAGCCGTTGCTCAGCTCGACGCGGCACAAGATGAAGTGGACCGCCTTTACTCACGCTGGGCGGAGCTCGAATCCAAACGAGCCTGATTTAAATGCGCTTGTCGGATTTCGATTATGATCTGCCGGAAGAATTAATCGCGCAGCAGCCTCCGGCGGAGCGTGACGCGGCACGGATGCTTGTGGTCCATCGCGCTGAAAATCGTTTCGAAGACCGCCGCTTCCGCGACTTCCCAACGTTCATCCGCCCCGGCGACACTTTGGTCCTCAACGATTCACGCGTGCTCGCCTCGCGCCTCTTCGGCCATCGCCAGGGCCACACCGAACGCCTTCAGGTGATGTTGCTGGAACCACTTGACGGCGCACCGGCCCGCGATTGGCGCGCGTTAGTGCGGCCCGGCCGCAAGCTGCGTACCGGAGACATCATCCGGTTCGATGACCGCTGCTCCGCCGAGATCGTCCAGCACGGCGAACGTGGCGAGCGCACCGTGCGTTTTCTCGGCGACGAAGACGTCTACGCCTCCATGGAACGTCTCGGCCACATGCCGCTCCCGCCCTACATCCACCGCGAAGACGCAGCCTCAGACCGTGAACGCTACCAGACCGTCTACGCCCGCGAACAAGGTTCGGTAGCTGCTCCCACCGCCGGCCTGCACTTCACCGGCGAAATTATCCGGCGTTGCGAAGCGGCGGGGGCGCGCATCGCCCGCGTTACGCTTCACGTCGGTCTCGGAACCTTTCGGCCCATCGAGCGCGAAGACTTCGAAAACCACCAGCTTCACTACGAGCGTTATTCCATTTCCCCTGAGTCATGGCGCGAAATTGAGAACGCAAAGCGCGTCATCGCTGTGGGCACCACCAGCGTCCGGTCACTCGAATCCGGACCCGGCGCCAATTCGACCAACCTGTTCATCTATCCCGGCTACCGGTTCCAGCGCGTGGGCGCGATGCTAACCAACTTCCACCTGCCGCGCACCAGCCTGCTCCTTCTGGTCTGCGCACTGGGCGGCACAGACCTGATCCTCGCCGCCTATCGCCATGCGGTCGCCGAACGCTACCGCTTCTTCTCCTACGGCGATTGCATGCTGATCCTGTAAAACCTTATACAATAAAAGTTCCTCTCCCACATGACTCTCGACGAACTCGACCGCGAATACTCACCCCTCCGCGAACAGGCATCTGCCGTCCGGAGTTATCTTTGACGCGGCTAAAAAGAAAGCCGAGTTAAGCCGCACCGAAGAACAAATCTCAGCCCCTGATTTCTGGTCTCAGCCCGAAAAGAGCCAGAAGGTCATGCAGGAGCGTAAGCGTCTCGAAGAAGCCATTGCCAGCGACACCAAAGTGGCCGGCCTGACCGACGATCTCGACACGCTCTTCGAACTGGCTCGGGAGGGCGAAGCGGTGGCGACTGATATCGAACGCGATCTCAAAGCCTACGCCGAAGTTCTCAGCAAACTCGAAACCGGCATGTTGCTCTCCGGCGAGAACGACGCGCGCGATGCCATCATTACCATCCACCCCGGCGCCGGTGGCACCGAATCGCAGGATTGGGCCGAGATGCTTCTGCGCATGTACATGCGTTGGGCCGAGCGCAACGGTTTTTCCACCAACCTAACCGACCGGCTCGAAGGAGAAGGCGCCGGCATCAAGTCCGCCACGTTCGAAGTGAATGGCCCCAACGCGTATGGTCTGCTGCAATCGGAAATCGGCGTGCATCGTCTGGTCCGCATCTCTCCCTTCGATGCCAACGCGCGCCGCCATACTTCGTTCGCCTCCGTCTTCGTTTATCCGCAGATCGACGACGAGATCAAGATCGATATCAAGCTGGATGATCTGCGCATCGATACGTTCCGCGCCGGCGGCGCGGGCGGCCAGCACGTCAACATGACCGATTCCGCGGTCCGCATCACTCACTTCCCCACCGGCATCGTCGTCCAGTGCCAGAACGAACGTTCGCAACACAAAAACCGCGATACCGCGATGAAGCAACTGCGCGCGCGTCTCTACGAATTCGAGCTGGAGAAGAAGCGCGAGGAATCGCGTAAAACCGAAGCAACAAAACTCGAGATCAATTTCGGCAGCCAGATCCGCAGCTACGTCCTCGCGCCGTATCGACTGATTAAAGACCATCGCACCAAGCTTTCTGTCGGCGATGTGGACCGCGTCCTCGACGGTGATCTGGAACCGTTACTGCATGCCTGGCTTGTCTGGCGCAAAACGGGCAAGACCGCTACCGACTCAGACGATGTACCTGAATGATATTGAACAGGCCGCGGCTCTTCTGCGCGCCGGTCGCCTGGTCGCTTTCCCCACGGAAACCGTTTACGGCCTCGGGGCCCACGCTCTCGATGAAGCCGCCGTCCGCCGCATCTTCGCTGCCAAGGGCCGGCCGCTCTCGAGTCCTCTGATTGTTCACGTAGCCACGGTCGCCATGGCGCGGGAACTCGCGGAAAGCTGGCCTCCGGAGGCCGCCGCGCTGGCCGAGAAGTTCTGGCCGGGTCCGCTCACTATCATCGTTCCGAAACGTCACACCGTTCCTGATGTGGTCACCGCCGGACACCCCACTGTCGGCCTGCGCATACCGTCGCATCCTACAGCTCTCGCTTTGCTCGAAGCGGCGCGAATTCCCGTCGCTGCACCCAGTGCCAATCGTTTCACCGAGCTTTCGCCCACCACCGCTGAACACGTCCGCGAGAGTCTGGGCGATGCCGTCGACTTCATTCTCGATGGCGGCCCCTGCACCGTAGGCATCGAGAGCACCGTAATCACACTGGTCCGTTCGCGCCCGACAATCCTGCGCCCCGGCATGATCTCACAGCCTCAAATCGAAGCTGTTATCGGTCCTGTCGAATCTGGCGGCGGCACGGAGTCACCCGGCCAGCATCCCGTTCATTACAGCCCGCGCACGCCGCTCTTTCTGGGCGGCAGCCCGGCATCCGGCCGTGGCATCCGTCTCGATTTCAACGCCATGCCCAGCGACCCCGCCGCCTACGCCGAGCGTCTCTATGCAGTGCTCCATCGTCTCGATCGCGAAGGCTACGATTGGATCTCCCTCGAACCCCCGCCCGATACTCCGGAATGGGCAGGCGTGCTCGACCGTTTGACGCGCGCGGCAACTTCGAAATAATGAGTGTCGAGATAATGGGTTTCGCGGTCTGGATTGACGTCACCGAACAACTCGCGTGGGCTCAGGGAACCCACGAATACAGGCCCATGGGAACTGCCGTAGTCGCTGTCACGGATCAATTCCGCCGCCAGGATTTCCTGGCCACCCGTCGCGTCCCCTCGCATCTTCGAGACTCCTTCGCGGGATTCTTCGGCTCACTTGAAACCGTGAATGAGCACCTGCACTCAGGCAAGCCGCGTCCGCCGCGCACTACTCCGGCTCATTTGCTCTGACCCGCCCGCTCGCGCGCTAACTGATCCGTATAGGCCTTCTCCAGCTTCTCCACCGCATCGTGAAACCCCTGCGGGTCCACAAATCGCGCCGGTTGATACCAATCGCCAGGTTTATACTTCTCGTGCAACCGGAATTGGCTCGCATGTGACGCCAGAAATACGTCGATCTGCATCTCTTTCTGATCGTGAAACGTTCGCGCGTAATCCTGCGCAATCTTCGGATACGTCGGCATCCCGCTCACCTTCACCCCCGGATTAATTGACCCCAGATTGATGATCCCCACCCGCAGATCGTGCCCCGTATCCCGCACCGTCAGCGTGAAACTGCTCGCGCCTTTCGTATGTCCGGGATGGTGATGCAGCGTGATTTCCGTACCGCCCAGCGCAATCTTGCCGCCGTCCTTCAGCGCCTCATCCACGTGAGCGGGCTTGAACCGCATGTTGGGGTTGTTGCCAAATACAAAATCCTTTTTGCCGCCCGATTCCATCACAGGAACATCTTCTTCTTCCATCACCAGCTTTGCTCCGGTCAGCCGCTTGATCTCCGCCAGGCCGGCCACATGATCGTAATGAGCATGTGTCGCGGTAATGATTTTGATATCCGAAACTTTGAAACCCAGCGCCTGCACATTCCCCAGAATCTGCGCTACGGAATCGGCCAGACCCGTGTTAATCAGGATGTCCCCCTGCGGCGTCACGATCAGGTAAGAAGACAAATCCCACGTTCCCACCCAGTAAATATTCCCTACGATACGGAAGGGCTGAAACGGTTTGCTCCAGTCCGGATCCGTCGCGGCTGATAGAGAGATGGCCAATAACGCCAGAAGCAAAGCACGCCGATACATAGTGGCAATTTTACAGTGCATGTCAAAGCTCCCGGTATTTGCGCAGCAATTCGTAAAGCACTACGCTCCCCGCGCTCGCCACGTTCAGTGAGTGCTTTCTACCCAGCATCGGAATGCGAATGTGTGTATCGGCCAGTGCGCCCGCCGCCGCAGTCAGTCCATCCGTTTCATGACCGAAAAGGACACACACCGGAAATCGCGGTTGCCAGTCGAACAGATCCACCGCATGCGGGCTCGTCTCGATCGCCGCAATTTCATAACCCCGCGACCGCAGATTCCGCACCGTCTCCGTCGCCTCGGCCACGTGCTCCCACGCCACGGTTTCCTCCGCCCCTAATGCCGTTTTGCTGATCATGTTTTGCGGCGGATATCCCGTGATCCCGGCCAGCCAGAGTTTTTCCAGCGCGACGCCGTCCGCCGTGCGGAAGAAAGCTCCCACGTTATACAGGCTGCGCACATTTTCGAGAAGCACCGCCACCGGCAGCGGTCCCAGATTCTCGTACCGCGCCGCCGCCACAGTGGCGCGCCAGGGAAGACGGCCATCAGGCATTCACGATCTACTATAAGCGAGGGTGCTCAGGTTTATTTTTGTTTACGGAACGCTGCGCAGCGAATTCGGAAATCCGCACGCCCGCGGCTTGCGCGACAGTGCCGAGTGTCTCGGAAAAGCCACCATCAACGGATCCATCTACTTGCTCGGCGAGTATCCCGGATACCGTCCCGACTCTGACGCCGTAATCACAGGTGTTGTCACCGGTGAACTCTATCGACTCCGCACGCCGGATCTCACCTTGGCCGCGCTCGATGCCTATGAAGCCGAGGAATTCGAGCGCATACCTACCAGGGTTTCTCACGAAGGAATCCAGTACGACGCCTGGATCTACCAACTCCGCGAGGTCCCACTCGATGCCCCGCGCATCGCATCCGGAGACTTCTGCGCCCTATGAAGTTCTCACGACGTATCGACGCCGAACTCCGCCCCAACGCTCTCACTCTCCTTCTCGAAGAGAAAAAACGCCGCCAAGAAGCGATTCTCGATCTCACCGAATCCAATCCCACCCGCGCAGGCATCGCCTACCCTCCCGGTTTCCTCAACGCGCTCTCCGATCCACGCGCCTTGCACTACGAACCCGAACCCTTCGGCCTGCTCTCGGCCCGCGAGACCGTCGCCCGCGAATTCGGCGCCCCCTACAACCGCGTCGTCCTCACTGCCAGTACCAGCGAAGCCTACTCCTGGCTCTTCAAACTCTTCTGCGATCCCGGCGACGAAGTCCTCATCCCGCGCCCCTCCTATCCGCTCTTCGACTACCTGGCTGCCCTCGAAGGCGTCAGCGTAAAAACCTACGGCCTCTTCTACGATCACGGTTGGTTCGTCGACATCCACACTCTGCAACAAGCGATTTCAGTTCGCACGCGCGCCATCGTCGTCGTGAATCCCAACAACCCCACCGGCAATTTCCTCAAAGCTCGCGAGTGGGATGCCCTTACCGATTTCGGCCTGCCCATCGTCTCCGACGAAGTGTTTCGCGATTACGCTTTCGCGCTCGTCGAGCAGTCCACCGCCGCCCCGCGCGTACCCGTCTTCCGCCTCAACGGACTCTCCAAAACCGTTGGCCTGCCTCAGATGAAACTCGCGTGGATAATTGCCGAAGGCCCAGACTTACTCGTCGACAGCGCACTCGCCCGCCTCGAAATCATCGCCGACACCTACCTCTCCGTCGGAACGCCGGTCCAGTGCGCAGCCGCTTCTCTGCTCGCCCTGCGCGCCGCAGTGCAGCAGCAAATTCGCGCCCGCACTTCAGCCAATCTCGACTTCCTCAGAGCCACGCCTCTGCGCGTCCTCGACGTCGAAGGCGGCTGGTACGCCATCGTGTCTCTGCCGGAAGCCGATGCCTCGCTGCGCCTTCTCCGCGATTACAACGTCCTCGTGCAGCCGGCTTACTTTTACGATTTCGAGCAGTCCGGCTTTCTCGTCCTCAGCCTTCTGACTCTGCCGGAAACGTTTCGCGAAGGCGTTCGACGTATACAAAACCTTCTTCCACCGATGGCTCAATAAACCGCGCCGCCATCAGACTCAGCACGTGTTCCGGAACCACCCGTCCGCGCGCCGCATTACGCGTCCGGCAAACCGCCAGCGGCACATCGAACCACAGCGCTTCGATCGCCGCCCCTTCATCGCGCGCCAGCTTAATCCACGGTTTCCGCACCCGCCGCGTCAGACTCGTGGCGTCGATATACGTCACCGGCCGCTGCAGTTCCAGCCGTCGTTTCGTGAGATAGCGCAGCGCCGCGAAAACAGTGTGATTAATCGTTTGATCGGTCTCGTCGTCGGCCAGCATCAGCCGCAGCGCATCGCTCGATAGCGCGTGAATTCCTCGCCGCGCCAACCACGTCGACTTACCGGAACCCGGCAGCCCGACTGCCAGAACAATCCGAGGCTTTATTTCGCTCACTCAAACCACATAGCGCCCGGCGCTCAGCAGCCGGTCCGCAATCCCCCGGCGCAGCGCAATCGAATTCACCGGCTCGAACTTCGCGAACCGTCGCAACACCGCCATGTTCCCGCGCAGGGCATCGCCTTCCGCGCAAGCCGCCAGTACCGGCCGCGCCAGCATTTCCGTCCGCCCCATCGAATCACGAATCAACACCGCGCAAATGTCTCCACCGGATTTATTCTTCTCACTCCGCAGCAGGCTCGATTCCATCGCGAACGCCTCCATCACCACATCCGCGATCCCCCCCAGCACTTCCTGCTGCTTCTCCATCTCCGTGCCGAACTTCTCGAACGCCTGCGCCAGCAACAGCAGCGTAATCTTCTTTGCGTTATGCACCAGCCGCTGCTCTTCCCTCTCCCCCTCCGGCGCCACCGCCGGCCCCGAGAGAATCTCCTCCATCAACCCCTTCGCCGCTTTCACAAGTCCCAAACGCCCCTGCTGCGCGCGCTTCAGCAGCATGCCCGTAATCAGCAGCCGGTTGATTTCGCTGGTGCCTTCGAAAATGCGATTGATCCGCGAATCGCGATACGCCCGCTCCACTGCGTAGTCCTGGTGAAATCCATACCCGCCGTGGATCTGCACGCCCTCATCCACCACATAATCCAGCATCTCCGACGCATAGACCTTGATGATCGAGCACTCCGCCGCATACTCTTCGAAAGACTTCATCATCCGACGCGCCGCATCCGGCTCGTCCCACGAAAACCCTTTCATCTCGCCCGCAATCAGCCCGTCGACGCGGTACGTCATCGATTCCGTCGCGTAAATCCGAATCGCCATCTCCGCCAGTTTGTGCTGGATCAATCCGAAGTGCGAAATCGTCGTCCCGAACGCCTTGCGGTCTTTCGCGTACGCCAGCGAATCGGCCAGCACGTTCTTCGCGCCACCCAATGCAAACGGCCCCAGCTTCAGTCGCCCGATATTCAGAATGTTGAACGCAATAATGTGCCCGCGGCCAATCTCACCCAGCAAGTTCTCTACCGGCACCACGACATTATCGAAGAAAACAGGAGTCGTGGAACTGCCTTTGATCCCCATCTTCTTTTCTTCCGCGCCGCTCGAAACGCCGGCAAACGCCCGCTCGACCAGGAACGCCGTGAACTGCTCTCCGCCGACCTTCGCGAACACTGTAAACAGATCCGCCCGGCCGCCATTCGTGATCCACATCTTTTGGCCGTTCAGCACGTAATGCGTTCCGTCGGCGCTCAAATCAGCGCGAGTCTTCGCCGCCAGCGCATCCGAACCCGCCTGCGGCTCGCTCAGACAATAGGCCCCGATGAACTCAGCGCTCGAAAGCTTCGGTAGATATTTTTGCTTCTGCGCTTCGGTCCCGAACAGCAGAATCGGCAGCGTCCCAATCCCCGCATGCGCTCCGTGCCACGCCGCAAATGACCCATCCCGCGCCAGTTGTTCGGCCACGATCATGACCGACGTCAGATCCATCTCCATGCCGCCATACCGCTCCGGTGTCAGCACGGATTCGAGCCCCAGCGACGCCGCCTTCCGCAACGCCGCCACCGCCAGATCATGGTTCCCGTGCTGGATCTCCTCCACGTGCGGAGCCACCTCGTGATCGAAAAACTCCCGCGCCGTTCGCGCAATCGCCTGATGCTCGGCGCTTATGTCTTCCGGTGTAAAAACCTCGCCCGGAACCTGGTCCTGTATTAGAAACGATCCACCGTTCATTTTCGTCACGTGTCCGACTACAATCTCTCGAAAATTCCCGCCGCGCCCTGGCCGCCGCCCACGCACATGGTCACCATGCCGTAGCGTGCGCCGCGCCGTTCCATCTCGCGCAGCAAAGTCGCCGTCAACTTCGCTCCCGTGCAGCCCAGCGGATGCCCCAGTGCGATCGCCCCGCCATTGAGATTCACCCGGTCCGGATCGAGCCCCGCCGCCCGAATTACCGCCAGCGCCTGCGCCGCGAAGGCTTCGTTCAGCTCGATTACTCCAATGTTCTCCAGCTTCAGTCCCGCCATCGCCAGAGCTTTCGGAATCGCCACCACCGGCCCAATCCCCATGATCTCCGGAGGAACGCCCGCCGTCGCGAAGCTCACAAAACGTGCTTTCGGCCTTAGTCCCAACTGCTCCGCTTTCCGCTCCGACATCACGATCGCGGCCGCCGCTCCATCGCTCATCTGCGACGAATTGCCGGCCGTCACCGCGCCGTTTACATGAAAGACGGGCTTCAATTTAGCCAGCGCTTCGAGCGAAGTATCCGCCCGCGGGCCTTCGTCCTGAGCGAAAATAGTTTCCCGATGCACCGGCTTGCCCGCCGCTCCATCCAGCTCCGTCGCCTCCAGCGTCATCGGTACGATTTCATCCTGAAAATGTCCGTGCGCCTGGGCATGCAGCGCGTTCTGATGACTGCGCAACGAAAACGCATCGGCATCTTCCCGCGAAATCCCCCAGCGCCGCTGCACCTCTTCCGCCGTCAGCCCCATGTTCATGTAAACCTCAGGCCGGTGATCCGCGAACCATGGATTCGGCGCCGGCTTATGCCCCGCCATCGGAATCATACTCATCGATTCCGCCCCGCCCGCCAGAATCACGTGTGCGCCTCCGCCCCGTATCCGGTCAGCCGCCATCGCGATCGATTGCAGCCCGGAACTGCAGAAGCGGTTGATCGTGACCCCTGTAGTCGTCACTGGCAACCCCGCCCGCAGCGCCGCCATCCGCGCCATATTCGTGCCCGATTCCGCTTCCGGCATCGCGCACCCGAGAATCACGTCTTCAATATCTTCTGCCGGAATCTGCGGATATCGCCCCAACAGTTCGCGGAAAACTGCCGCCGCCATATCATCCGGACGAGTGTTGCGCAGCGCACCTCGCGGAGCCTTCCCCCCTGCCGTGCGCAGACAATCGACGATAACGGCTTCAGACATGAACCGACCTCATAAATTTTGCTTTGCAAATGTGGAATAGGCTTCAGCCTGTTCGGGCGAGCGTAGCTCGTCAGTGCTCTGAGTTTTTCAGCCCAGCTCAAAACCCGATCTGCGCTTTTTTCGATTCCAGCTTCGCCCGCTCAATGCCATCCACTTTATAGAGGGCGTCCATATCTTTGAAATTGCCGTGGTCCTGGCGATATTTGACGATCAGAGCCGCTTCCGCCGGCGTCAACTCCAGGGTCTCGACGATTTCCTTCGCCTCCCCTTTATTGATATTCACCTTCGCCGGAAAGTTCGTCGCCAGATAGTCAACAATGGTCGCAATCTGCTCCGGCGTCGCCTGTGCGCCCTTCAGCGCCATGTCGCCCACCAGGTCTGTCCACGCCGCTTTCGATTGATGCAGTACCAGCACGACATCCGCCCCGTGGCACTCCGTACAGACTTCTTCGAGGACTGCTTTGCCTTTGCCCGGAGGCAGCTCCTGCGCCTGCAGGGAAACCGCCGCGGCCAGCGCGGCAATGAATAGAGAAGTGCGAAGCATATTGACCTTAATACCAGATCAGCGGTTCAAAAGGAATTCCGGAAACGCTTTCGGTTCTTTCTGAAAGTAAATTTTGTAGCGCCGCGCAAACGCCGGAGGCGGCGCCGTCGTACGGTCATCCAGTAATTTTTCGTGGACTCCCTCCACAAAATACATATCCACATCGCGCCCGTCTTTCGTGTGAATCTTCCCCCGCGGCGTGCACCGGAAAAAGTCCTTCACCCGTGAATACGTCCTCTCCGAAATATTCAAATGATTGGCCTCGCCTGACGATTCCATTCGCGACGCGAAGTTCACCGAATCGCCCCAGATATCGAATGCGAATTTGTGGATCCCCACCACGCCCGCAATCACCGGACCCGTATGCAGCCCCACCCGTATCTTCCAGTCGATCAGCGCTTCCGGCCGCGCCATATTCTTCACCGTCTCCAACATTTCGAGTGCAGCCAGAACCGCGTCCACCGGATGCGACGGCATACGTTCCGGCAGTCCGCTCGCGAACATATAACTGTCGCCGATGGTCTTCATCTTTTCGAGGCCGTACCGCGCCATCACTCTGTCGAACGCCGTGAAGTATTCGTGCAGCAGGCCAACCAGCTCTTCGGCCGCCAGCCGCTCTGTCGATAGCGTGAATCCCACGAAGTCCGTGAACCCGATCGTCACGTCTTCGAAGTACATCGGTTCCACTGTGCCCCGCTCGCGCAGCTCCGCCGCCACTTTCATCGGCAGAATGTTGCGCAGCATTTTTTCCGAAGCCGATCGCTGCACTTCCGCCTCGCGCAGCGCTCCTTCCATCTGCACCGTCCGCCGCCGCTCTTCATCCCGCAGCCGGTTACGCTCCAGAATCGCTCCGATGCGTGCCCGCAGCAGGACAGGATCGAATGGCTTCGGCAGATAATCCTCCGCGCCCATTTCGATACACCGCACCACACTCTCGATCTGGTCGAGCGCCGAGATCATAATCACTGCGGTCTCTTTCCATGCAGCATTCGCGCGGATGCTCTTCAGTACTTCGAATCCATCGAGGCCCGGCATAATAATGTCGAGCAAAATCAGATCGTAGTGCTCCGTCTCCAGACGTTCCAGACAAGCGGCCCCGTCCACGGCAACGTCAACTTCGTAACCTTCCCGCGACAGCCTCTTCGACAGCATGTCGCGATTGGTCTCGTTGTCGTCCACCACCAGAATTCGTCCGCCCGCTGCACTCTTCGTGCTCGGCACTTCGGCCAGTTCCGTCGTCGTAAATACAGGTTTCGCTTTCGGCACGCCGGGAATGCGAATCCCGCCTGCCGGACGCACCGCGCTTGTATCTGCGACCGCGCTATCCGCCGGCTTTGGCGCAGGTGCATCCGGATTTTCCCATCGCCCCGGCGCCTCGCGCGCCAGCGTCCGCAGATTCTGTACCGCCAGCGAGATGCGGTCGAGGTCGGCCGCTGAATCGACTGACCCCGGCTCATGCCGGATCAGCCGCAGCGCGTCCGTCATCGCCGTCGTCAGGCTCGATTGTTCCGCCTGCAGCTCCTCCCACGTCGTCGCGCTCACTTCCGCCGGAGGCCGATTGAGAAACTTCGCCTGCAGTTCCAGGCACTCATGCGCGGCCTTGAGCAAGCGGCCCAGCAACCCCGCGATGTCCCCACTCCCCGCCGCCTGGGCATCTTCC
>Ga0302320_10005175_pt1 | contig 29318 bp, 25 predicted proteins | sample Bog_T0_3_FD_202130 | JGI IMG/M metagenome (GOLD analysis project Ga0302320, IMG submission 202130) | Peat permafrost microbial communities from Stordalen Mire near Abisko, Sweden - Bog_T0_3 | ecosystem: Environmental > Terrestrial > Soil > Wetlands > Peat | place: Sweden: Abisko, Stordalen Mire...
CGCCGTGGAATCTCACGGGTCGGCCAGCGGGGTCGCGTGCGAGGCGTCCGCGCGCCAGCACCCAGCGGAGCGAGCCGTCCGGCCGCACGATGCGGTGTTCGTGCGCGTACTCGTCCGCACCCGCCTTCATGCGCTCGATGGCGGCGTTCGATGCAGCGAGATCATCCGGATGGATAAATTGGAAATAAAATCCCAGCGGCCTGCCGCGCGCGGCGTCCACCGCATCGACGCCGTAGATCCGAGCGAAGCTCTCGTCCGCATAGATACGATCATTGACCAGATCGCCGTCCCAGATTCCGACCACGCCGGCCGCCTCGAGCGCCCGCGAAAGGCGATTCGGATCGGTTTGCGACGGTAAGACGGTTTCCGCGGCGGACTGCATGGAATTTTCCGTTCGGTGCCAGAGGTGATGCAGTGTAAACATCGTCTCGCACCGAATGCCACCGCTGCCCTCATTCAGCGGCGCAGCGGCGCACGGGCGCCGCGGCGGCGCAAACGCGGCCTGCATTCTCCGCGTGGTGCCACGCAACAAGCACTATCACGCGGTCGTCGCGGAGGTGACCGCACGTCGTGGCGCGCGTTCGCGATCGCGCATCGGATCGTCAGCGATGTCCGGGCACGGTCAGACGGCACGTACGGCGAGACGCTACTTCCGCCCATGTCGGCAGAACGCCCCATGACGATAATCAAGACTCTACATTGACCCCGGAGTCTTCCATGCAACCCGCCCTCGTGTTTCCGCAATACGCACTCGCCGTCTGGACGCTGTGCGCGCCCCTGGTCGTTGCCGTCGCGGAGTGGTTCATCACTCGACGTCAGCGCAGCGAACTGACACGACCTGAAGGTCGCTCAGGATATGCCGAGGTACCGTTGGGGGCTTCTTGGGTCGGCGGCCGGCAAGACTCGAGTCAACGCGGGTGACGGGCCCACGTGCAGGTGTCAGGTCGACAGCAAGGGACCGCTCCCACCCAGGGCGTCTCTCGGCCAATGTCCGACTCTCCTTCGGGCGGGATGCCGATACCGATGCGGTCGATTGAGATTCATCGTCGCCACAAATCCAAACTCCGCGGCGTATGCCGTGACCAACAATTCCCAGGAGGCATGAGCAATGACCGCCAAACAGTCGACCGCCGGCGCGAAGGTCGAGCGCGCAATGCACGAGAGGAAGCTTGGAACGCTCAAGAGCGGCGGGTCCGGAAAGACCGTGACCAGTCGGAAGCAGGCCATCGCGATCGGATTGTCGGAAGCCCGCAAGGCGGGCGCGAAGCTGCCTCGGAAGAGGAAAAGCGCCACCCACTGAACCGTACTTATGTGAGGGGTCCGGGGCGACACCGGACGGCGCAAGATGCATCGGCGGGCTGATCGTCAATCGCCATGACCTTCAGAAGTTCAGCGGCGATCGCCCCGGCAACCGCGAGTGCGGCTGAACCGGCGCAAATGGCGGTGAAGGCCGGTCTTCTCTATGTATCGTGCGAGGAGCCGGGGACTCGTCGCAAGCGCGCCGGCAAAGGGTATTACTACCTGACTCGCACGAATCGCCGCCTGACATCCGCGAGCGAGTTGCGGCGCATCGCGAGTCTTGCCGTGCCGCCCGCGTACCGCAACGTCTGGATCTGTGCGAACCCGCTGGGCCATTTGCAGGCGACCGGCGGGACTTTCGCACCTTGGCCGCGACCGTCCGTGCCATGGGGTTGATCGCTGCGGTTCCAAGAGACTCGCGGACGAGCAAGAGCGCCACGAGGCGAGCCATCGCCGGCGCCGAGGAGTCGTCATCGCTGTGATCCGAGTTCTCCGACACTCCGCCGCCATTGCCAAGTGCGCGGCAAGGAACTGGATTTCCGACAATGCCTCGACGACCGGCGCGGCACTCGCCTTTTTTTGCGCCTTGTCGATCGCGCCGCTCTTGGTGATCGTGTTGACGACCGCAGGCTGGATCGTTGGCGCGACAGCGGCATTCTCTGAGATCGGTGCGCAGTTGAACGCCCTGTTCGGCGCCTCCACCGCAAAAATCTTGTTGGGTGCGATCAAGAGTTCCCAGCAGACCCAGGGGATCGCCGCCACGACGGTGAGCATCGTGACGCTGCTCATCGGCGCAACGACCGTCATGTCCGCATTGGAGACCCTCACCGTATCGACCGGTCTGTCGACCATTTAGAAGAATCTCGGCGTGCAGCACCCGGCGGCGGTGGGGATACTCGGCGCAACGGATGTTCTATTGTCGATTGCCTTGGTGGCTTTTCTCTTTGCCGTGATCTTCCGTCATCTGCCGGCGCGCCGCCTTCCTTGGAAGACGGTCGCCGCCGGCGGTATTCTGACGGCAGTTCTGTTCGACGTGGGGCGCTGGGCGGTGAGCCTTTATCTGGCGCATTCGACCGAGCCGACCGCGTTCAGGGCTGCGGCCTCGTTTGCGACGCTGCTCCTGTGGTTGTATTACACGTCAGTCATTTTTCTGTATGGGGCGGAGTACACCGCCTGCCTGGGGGGGGGTGCGCATGCTTCCCGCGCGCTGACACATCAATGAGCGATTGACCTAAGTGTCCTCTGCCGGCGTTTTGCTACTGTCGCGGTTCCACAAGTGCGGTAAAGGACGGGTTGACGATGGACGAGGCAAACACGGCGATCTCTCGACGGCAGGCGGTAAGACTCGTGGGCATGGGAGTCGCGGCGGCGTCCACGAGCGCGGCCCTTGCGCAGCAACCCGGCGCGGAACGGCCTCTTCCGAACGCGTCGACGAAACAGGATCCGCTCACCAAATATCCGAAACCACCGTTCCGAGAGCAAACCCAGCCGTGGCCCGGTCTTGCCGGGAAGATGGATCCAAAACCGGATCACGGCGAAAGCAGTTATAAGGGCAGCGGCCGGTTACAGGGCCGCAAGGCACTCATCACCGGCGGAGACTCGGGAATGGGTCGCGCAGCGGCGATCGCGTATGCGCGGGAAGGGGCGGACGTGGCGATCAATTATCTTCCGGCCGAGGAACCGGACGCCCGCGAGGTGCTCCAGTTGATCAGAGAGGCTGGGCGAACCGGCGTGGGAATTCCCGGCGACCTGCGGGACCGTGCGTTCTGCCGGCAGTTGGTGGCCGACGCGATTCAGAAGCTTGGGGGCCTGGATATCATCGTATCCAACGCCGGCCGGCAGCAATCCAAGGCCTCCATCCTCGACGTGAGCGACGAGGACTTCGACTCCACGATGAAGACCAACATCTATGCGCCCTTCTACATCATCAAGGCGGCGCTACCGCATTTGAGCCCGGGCTCGTGCATCATCGGGACCACCTCCGAACAAGCCTATGATCCCTCGCCCGACCTCTATGATTACGCCCAGACCAAAGCGGCGACGATGAACTACGTGAAATCACTCGCCAAGCAGCTCGGACCGAGAGGGATTCGCGTGAACGGGGTGGCGCCCGGTCCCATCTGGACGCCGCTGCAGATCAGCGGGGGCGCCTCCGTGCTCAAATACACCCATTTCGGCAACACCACGGCGCTTGGGCGTCCCGGTCAACCGGCCGAGCTCGCCTCGATCTATGTCCAACTCGCCGCGAGTGACGGAAGTTTCACCACCGGCAATATATACGGCGCGGGCGGAGGCCAAGGTCAACCGTAGGGGCACTCGAATGGGGGCTGACGCGAAAGCGCGATCTTCGCGGCGGCGAGGCGGTGTTTCGGCGCCAGCCCCCAAGGAATGCCGACCATTGGCGAGATACCGGGTTACCCCAAGTGTTATGCCGTCTTGGGCTATGGCGGAAATGGGATCACCTTTTCGATGCTGGCCGCCAAGCTGAACACGGGCGCCGTGCTCGGGAAAAAACTACCGGAAGCGCGGCTGTTCGGCTTTTAGCGCGCCGGGAGGAAGATCGACGTCGCGCGCGGGAAGCAGGCTTCGATCTGCATCTCGTCAAACCGATCGATCCCTAGACCTTGAACGGGCTGATTACCGCCGTTTAACTTCTGCCCCGTTGAGCCGAAGAGACCGGCATGGCGGTTCAAAAACGTGTTCTTGATCATTGGGTTATCGTCGTCACTCGCGAGATGCCCCGGCATCTCCTACCGGCAGGATTGACGCGCCAAACAGGCGGACGCTGCCCTCTGCGCCAACGGGGATTCTGCGGCGGCCCGTCGGGTATGACTCCAGCATTGGCGGGAACAGTCGATACCCACAGTACAGAAGTAATCCGCGACACCCCCTTTTCGTTGGCCTCCTTGGGGCGGTCAACCGCCTTCAAGGCATGCACCCCAGGTACTTTTCATGAAAATCGGCAAGAAACTCGCCTTGCTCCCCGTTGTGGCACTGGCCGGCCTCTCTCTCATCGTGACCATATTATTGGTCGATATCCAGGCTGTCTTCGATTCCGCCAATGTCGTGAGCGCACGGGTAGTCCCGGCCCTGCAACTCTTGTCAGAATTGCGATACAACTTTACCGCGACGCGAATCAACGTTTGGCAGCATATCGGAGCTCACGATCCGGCCGCCATGGCGGGTATCGAACAACAGATGGCGTCTAAACACGGGTTGGAAGAAGATGCACTCCATGCGTACGAGGCCTTGGCCATTGATGCCAAGGATAAGGAACTGTTGGCTGCCGATCGCGGGGCCGTCGCAGACTATGAGACCGTCAAACAAAACCTCATAGCGATGTCACGCGACGGTAAGAAAGCAGAGGCGACCGCTTTCTCCCTGGCGCAGGCGCCCGTGCTGGGCAGGATGGGCGATCACATCAACGAGCATTTCGTCTATCTGACAACGCTCTCCAAGAATGCGATCGCAGACGCTGCCGCCACAAAACAATCGGCGATTCGAACTGCACTCGTGCTGGGACTCTTGACGGTGGGGGTCGTCGGCACGATCGGCTTCGTCTTGTTCCGGCAGATCACGCGCCAGTTGGGCGGAGAGCCGGGCGACATCGTGAACGTGGCCAACAAGGTGGCGCTCGGGGATTTTTCGAGCGCCATCGCGCTGCGCCCCGGCGATGCCACGAGCATGTTGGCGGCCGTCGCGAAGATGCAGCAAGGACTGCAGGCACGCGGCGAGACCGATCGATTGGCGTCGGGCGAGAATCTACGCATTCGCATCGCGCTGGACCGGGTCTCCGTGGGCGTCATGCTGGCCGATACGGATGGCAAGATCCTCTACACCAACGATTTCGGTACCAACATCTTCCGCTTGCGTGCAGCGGAAATCCGCAAGCAGTTACCGCAGTTCGATGCCGAACGCATCGTGGGTACGTGCTTCGATGCGTTCCATCGCGTTCCCTCGCACCAACGCAACATGCTGGCGGCCCTGACGCGCACTCACACATCGGATATCAAGATGGGAGCGGCGACCCTGCGGGTCATTGCCAACCCGGTCGTGGATGCCGTGGGCGTGCGCCTCGGCACGGTGGTGCAGTGGATCGACCGTACGGAAGAGGTCGCGGTCGAGGAGGACGTGCAGCGTACCGTCACCAGCGCACTCGAGGGCGATTTGACGGCGCGGATCGAGGAATCCGGCAAGGAAGGCTTCTTCAAGAAGCTTGCGGTCGGCATGAATCAGCTGGTGAGCAACATGAGCGATGCGATTCGATCGATGTCGCTCGTGGCCGCGGAAGTCGGCACCGGCGCCGGGGAGATCGCCAAGGGCAACATCGACTTGAGCGCCCGCACCGAGCAGCAGGCCTCGAGTCTCGAGCAGACTGCCGCCTCGATGGAACAGATGACAGGAGCGGTGAAAAATAACGCCGACAATGCGGCGCAAGCCTGTCAACTTGCCCTCGCGGCGCGCGAACAAGCGGAGCGCGGCGGCGCCGTGGTGCAGCAAGCCGTGAGTGCCATGAGCGAAATCAATACCTCGTCGAAGAAGATCGCGGCCATCATCGGGGTGATCGATGAAATCGCGTTTCAGACCAACCTCTTGGCGCTGAATGCGGCGGTCGAAGCGGCGCGTGCCGGCGAGCAGGGGCGCGGCTTCGCCGTCGTCGCCTCCGAGGTACGCAATCTCGCCTCGCGCAGTGCCGCGGCCGCCAAGGAGATCAAGAGCTTGATCCAAGAATCGGTCAGCAAGGTGGACGATGGCTCCAAGCTCGTGGACGCCTCGGGTGCGGTGTTGCGAGAGATTGTGGCCGGCGTCAAGAAGGTGACCGACGTCGTCGCCGAGATCGCCGCTTCCAGCAAGGAACAGGCGGCCGGCATCGAGCAGGTGAACAAGGCCGTGATGTCGATGGACTCCGTGACGCAGCAAAATGCGGCGCTGGTCGAGGAGGCCGCCGCAGCGGCCCAATCCCTGACCGAGCAGGCGGGGAACCTCAGTCAGTTGATGGCCCGCTACCAGGTCGGCGATGGATCCGCTTCGGCATCGAGGCCTCAGGCTTCCACCGCGAAGAAGCGCCGCGACGCCCATCCGCCCGGGGCCGGCCCTTCCAAGCGGGTCGCCTGATTCCCGTCGTCCCCCCGCGTCCGGGGCGCGAGCCCGAAATGACCTAGGCGAGGTCAGTGCGCCCTCTGCCAAGCCGCTTCGATGCGCTCCACCGCCCCATACACCGCCGCGGCGGGCACCGGGTGACTGAACAAGAATCCCTGCCCGATATTGCAGTCGTGCTCGACGAGCCATTGCAGTTGGGCCGGAGACTCCACCCCTTCCGCTATCGTCGCCATCTTGAGCGAGTCCGCCATGCGAATGATGGCCTGCGTCAGACTGCGCGCATGCTCGTCGTCGGTCAGCGATGCCGTGAAGGAACGATCGACTTTCAGGCAGGTCAAGGGCAACTGCCGCAAATGGGATAACGAGGAATAGCCGGTGCCGAAATCGTCGAGCGCCGTCGTGATTCCCAAGTTGCGCAAACTCTGTAACACGTTCAGGGCGAGTGCAGGATCCGACATGATGACCGATTCGGTCAGTTCGATCGCCAAACACTCCGGTGGCATCCCGAATTCACTGAGCATCGCACCGATGTGATCCACGAGCCGACCGGACGTGACCTCGGTCATCGACACGTTGACCGCGACCGGGAGGCTGCGAAATCCCGCGCTGCGCCACTCAGCCTGCGTGGCGATGACACTGCGTACCACCCATTCGCCGATCTGTTTGATCAGGCCGCAGTGTTCGGCGATTGGGATGAATTCGTTGGGTCCTATGGCCCCGCGGGTTGGATGTTCCCAGCGGGCGAGTGCCTCGAGACCCACGACCCTTCCGGTGGAGAGGTCGACCTCGGGTTGGAAAGCGAGCCAGAGCTGACCCTTTGCAATGGCTTCGTGCAGGTCTCTTTCCATTTCATAAGCGCCGATCAAGGCGAGTTCCATCGACGGGTCGAACACGACCGCACGCGAGCGGCCAAGTTTCTTCGCGCTGTACAGCGCGAGATCGGCGCGGCGCATCAGATCGGTTGCGTTGGAGCCGTGCATCGGAGGAATGGCGATTCCGATCGACATGCCGAGACGGGTGGAGTGACCATCGAGATCGAAGGGCGCATTGACGGCGTCAAGCAGGCGAGCGGCGATCTGCAGAGCGATCGAATGGTCGGAACCCTTCATGGTTGCGAGTAGCATGAATTCATCTCCGCCGACGCGCGCCAAGGTGTCGGTCGGGCGTACCAGCGCGGTCAGCCGTTTGCTCAGTTCCTGCAGCAGCCGGTCGCCGGCCGCATGTCCTTTCGTGTCGTTGATCATCTTGAAGTTGTCGAGATCCATCAGCATGAGCGCAACGTCGTTGCGTCCCTCGCCGACATGCCGGGCCAGCGCTTCCTCGAGGGTCCGGCGATTGAACAATCCGGTGAGATGATCGTGATGGGCTCGCCAGACGAGAATTTGTTGCAATTCCGAGTGCATCTGGCGCTTGACGGTATCGCTCAAGAGGCGGAGCAGCCGCTCGCAGGCGTCCGCCTCCGTGCGCGTCCAATCGCGGGCGAGTCCCCCGACCGATTCCTTCCAAACCTCGAACGAGCGGCGCGGCTCGAGCACGATACGGCCGTCGGGCGAAGTGGCGACGAGCTTGTTGGGCGCACCGGCCCAGCGTACTTCGGTTGCGACTTCGGGTCGCGTGAACGCACAGAACTCGAGGTGTTCGCCGAGCTGATGCGCCGCGAGCAGGCCGGCCGCTGCCGGCAGATTCTTCAAGGGGGTCCCGCCTTCGGCCCGGAGGTCGACGCGTTCCAGGACACTCGACGGAGCGGCGCCCTCTTCGAAGCGTCGTGCCACTTCGTCGAACACCTCACCGCGCGGCGTCACCCGCCCGGCGGCATCGCCCGCATAGCGCAAACCCCCGATGCTCGCGTAGAAGCCGTCCGCGCCGATGGCCGACAGGAGTTGCCGCAACCAGCGATCGAGGACGGACTCGACGTTTTCATCGAGCAGCAGCGCCTGATGGATCCCGTTGAGTAAATGATCGATCACCAGGTTGTTGTGGGTCGATTCGATCTGGGATAGCGCTTCGATCCGCAGGGCCACCACCTCCGCAATGAGTTCGCACACGTGGCGAAGCGCATTGATCACGAGATGCGGCGGTATGCGCGGCTGATAGTGATGGCACGCGATCAGCCCCCAGAGTTTGCCGTCACTCATGATCGACAGGCTCATGGTCGCACGCACCCCCATGTTGCCGAGATAGGTTCGGTGCACTTCCGAAACACCGCGCAGCAGACTGTAGGTCTGATCCAAGGCGACGCTTCCGGGAAGCAACGGCGGAACCAATTGGTCGGAGGGTGCGAGTAGGTCCGCAAGGACGCGAATCCTGCTGCTTGCAAACAAGGCGCGTGCTTGACTCGGAATGTCCGTCGCGGGAAATCGCAGCCCGAGGAAGCGCGTCTTGAGGTTGCCGGCGGCTCGTTCGGCGATGATTTCACCGCTCCAATCCGGTCGAAAGCGATACAACATGACGCGATCGAAGCCGGAGATTCGTGCGACCTCGCGCACACATTCGCGATAAAAGACGTCGAGCGTTTTTGGTATGCGCAGTCGCGCGATGACGGCACGCAGGTCCTCACTGCCTCCAATGGTGTGGCGCGTGGCCGACTGCCGGTCACCGAGGGGCTGCCACTCGAGGATCGCGACGTCGCCGACACGGTGGCCGACGCACTCGAATAAGGCATCCGGTGCCGCGACCCCGGGTGCGATGCCGGGGAGCGGCTCGCGTCGCGGTTGGAAGGGTCGCGGTTGAAAGGGCAGCACGAGCAAGCCAGAGGTTGGTAGCGATTTGAGCTGCGGTGCGGAGTCCTCGTCGAGGCCGTCAAGCCATGCGGCGACTGGGCATGTCAGGAGTTGGGAGGCCTCGAGCAGCCCGGGCCAGTGACGCGCGGCGCCGCTCGAGACTTGTACGATGCATGTGGTGTAGACATCGACGACGAGCACGAAACCGTGTGGCTGGACGGTGCCGATGATGTGGATCGCTTCCTGCGCGCAGGCGGCTTCGAGCTCCGCGGAAATGCTTTGATCCCCGCGCCGCTCAGGCATGAATGCTTAGTGCCCGCGTCGCAGCAGCGGGGCGCCAGCTTTGCGCAAACGATTGGCTGAAGCCAATGGCTTGCGAGTAACGGGATCTCTGCGCATCGAGCGTCCATCCACGGCGGACAACGATCGCCAGCTAATCACGCCATGACGCGCAATGCTGTTCGACAGCGAACACACAGGGTTCCCAGGGTAACCGCCTGGTGGTCCGATCGGACGGTCGATCACCGACGTCGCGCGGAGGCTACACGCTCGGCGCGAAACGCGGCACGATGCGCGGCCCGACGACGTGCTCGTAGCCCGACGCCAGGCGAATCAGCACGGATTCGCTGAACGCCGTGCCGAAGAACGAGAGTCCGATCGGCAATCCCTTGTACTCGCCGGCCGGTACCGTCACGTGCGGGTAGCCGGCGACCGCTGCCGGCGAGGAGCAGCCGCCGCTGTCGCCGTCGCCATTGACGTGATCGGTGAGCCAGGCGGGCCCCGCGGTGAGGCTCACGAGCGCATCCAGGTGGTGTTCGGCAAGGACGGCGTCGATGCCGTTCGTGCGCGTCGCGGTGAGGCAGGCTGTGCGTGCCGTGAGGTAGGCCGCTTCGGCGAGACCGCCTTTGGCGGCCGACTCGCGCAGCAACTCCTGATCGAAGTAGGGTAGTTCGCGCGCCGCGTGCGCCACATTGAAGCGGATCAGATCGTCGAGATTGCGCACGGGGAACGTCGCCGGCAGTCGCGCGAGGTACGCGTTCAAGTCCGCCTTGAATTCGTAGAGCAACACCTGGCCTTCGGGGTCGCTCCAGGCGCCATGCTGGGGCAGATCGGCGGGATCCACGATGATGGCGCCCGCGTCCTTGAGCTGCTGCACGCAGCGATCGAGAAACGCATCGAGCGGCGCGTTCTCGGCGAAGAACTTGCGCGCGATCCCGAGGCGCACACCGCGCAGGCCGTCGACGTTCAGATAACGCGTGTAATCGGTCTCGAACTTCGCGACCGCAGCACTCGCCGGGTCGGCGGGGTCCGGTCCCGAGAGCACGCCGAGCAGGATCGCCGCGTCGCGCACCGAACGCGCGAGCGGTCCCGCGGTGTCCTGACTGTGCGAGATCGGCACGATGCCGCGGCGGGACACGAGTCCGACGGTCGGTTTGATGCCGACGATGCCGTTGATCGAGGCCGGACTCACGATCGAGCCGTCGGTCTCCGTGCCGACCGCGATCGCGCAGAGATCCGCGGCGACCGCGACCGCCGAGCCGGAGCTCGAGCCCGACGGCGAGCGGTTCAGGGCATGCGGATTGTGGGTCTGCCCGCCGCGACCGCTCCAGCCGCTCGCGGAATGCGTCGAGCGAAAGTTCGCCCATTCGCTCAAGTTCGTCTTGCCGAGAATCACGGCGCCCGCGGCGCGCAAGCGCACGATCAGGGGCGCATCCTCGGGCGCGTACCAGCCCTCGAGCGCGAGCGAACCCGCCGTCGTCATCATCCGATCCCGGGTCTCGACGTTGTCCTTGATCAGGATCGGAATGCCGTGCAAGGGGCCGCGAGGACCCTGCGCGCGCCGTTCCGCATCGAGCGCCGCCGCGATCTCGAGGGCCTGCGGATTCGTTTCGAGCACCGCGTTGAGCGCGGGCCCGAGCCGATCGAGCGCGGCGATCCGTGCAAGGTAGGTCTGGGTGAGTGCGACGGCGCTCGACGTGCCGTCGGCCATCGCCGTCGCGAGTTCGGTGAGTTCCGCGGGCGGCCTCGGCAGCACGCCGGGATGGGTCTGCGCGGCGGCCGCCGCCGTGCTGTTGATGGTCGTGCTCGTCACGGCTGCGGTCGCCGCGAGAACGAAGTCGCGTCTATCCATGCCAAACTGCTCCTCGATGAGGTGGCCGATTTCCAGCGGCGAGAGACGTCGAACCTGACAGGCCGGCGCCGTCTCGTCATCGTACTCCCGGGAGGTGACGCGAGACCCCCAGGCGCTCGCCGATCAAACCGCGCGGCCGCAGGACGATCATGACGGCAAGCAGCACGCCGATCGCCACGATGCGCAGCGCCGCTGCGCGCGCTTGGTCCTCCGGCGGAAATAGCAAACCCGTCGCGAGCCCGCTCGCGCTCCAGAGCATCGACACGAGACCGGCGCCGAGCAGGGCGCCCCAATTGTTGCCCGAGCCACCGACGATCAGCATCGTCCAGATCTGGAACGTGAGCGCTGCCTCGTAATTGTCGGGTGAGATGAAGCCAACCCAATGGGCTTGCATTGCGCCCGCGAGCCCCATGAGCGCCCCGCCGATCGCGAAGGCTTCGAGCCGGTAGCGCGCCACGTGCTTGCCGAGCGCGCTCGCCGCGCGTTCGTCCTCGCGGACGGCCCGCAGAACCCGGCCCCAGGGACTGCGCAGCAGGCGCTCGAGCACGAGGACCGCGCCGGCGACGACCAGGCACGCCAGCAGGAGGTTCGCGAGCCCGAACGCGACGGGCTCGGGCGAGAGTCGTTCGAACGGGCGGGGGATGCTGCCGATGCCGAAGTTGCCGCCGGTCAGCGACTCGGCATTGCGCAGGACCAGTTCGACGGCGACCGCGACGCCGAAACTCGTGATCGCCAGATAGTCGGACTTGAGGCGCAGCGTCGCCGCGCCCACGCAGGCCGAGGCCGCCGCCGCGGTGAGCATGGCCGCGGTCCAGCCGACGACGATCGGCAAGCCATAGCCGCCGAGTCGCCCCGCGACCGGCGCGGTCGTGAGCAGGGCCGACGTATAGGCGCCGAGCGCGACGAAGCCCGCGACGCCGACGTTGAAAAGTCCCGTCTGACCCCATTGCAGATTCAGGCCGAGACAGGCGATTCCGCTCACGAGCGCGAGCGTCACGAAGCCGCTGCCATAGGCGAGCATGCCGCTCATCGAGGCCATCAGTCGGCGCGTCCGAACAGGCCCTTCGGGCGCAGCAACAGGACGGCGATCAAGACGAGAAAGGCGACGGCCGCGCGCCACTCGGCACCCGCGAACTGGACGGTCGCGGCCTCCGCGATTCCGACGATCAGACCGCCCGCGAGGGCGCCCGGAACGCTGCCGATGCCGCCCAAGATCGCCGCCGCGAACAGCGGCAACAGCAGTTCGGCGCCCATCGTCGGCCGGATTTGCACGACGAGGCCGAGCAGGATGCCCGCGCTCGCGGCGAGCCCCGCGCCGAACAGCCACGTCAGGCGGATGACCTGCGCAACGTCGATGCCGACCACCCGCGCGAGGGTCGGATTCTCGCTCACGGCACGCATGGCGCGGCCCGTGCCGGTACGGGTCAAGATGACGTGCAGGGCGACGACGAGCACGGCGGTCACACCCAGGAGCGCCATCTGGTCGGGGGTCGCGCGCACGCCGAACCCGAGCGGAATGGCGATCTGCAGTTCCTGCGTGAAGTACCGCGGCCGCGAGGAGAAGGCGAGTTCGAGCAGCGCCCGCAGCGCGAGCGAGGCACCGAAGCTCGCGATGACCGCCGTGATGGGCGTGCCGCGCGCGCGCAGCGGACGAAACAGGACCGCATCCAACCCGAGCGCGAGGAGCCCCGTGAGCGGTACCGCGAGCAGCGCGGCCGCGATCACCCCGCAACTCAGCGAGAAATCCCCGAGAGTCGCGCGCGATGCCGGCAGCCACGCCCCACAGGCGCCCGCGATGGTGAGGGTCAGGTAACATCCGATCGAGATGAACTCGCCGTGCGCGAAGTTCGCGAATCGTAGGATCGAATAGGTCAGCGTCACGCCGATGGCGCCGAGGCCGATCGTCGCGCCCGCGATCAGGCCGTCGGCCAAGAACTGCAGTGAAATCGCGCCGGCCAGGCTCACGGCGCCGCGCGTCCCGCCGGCGTATCGCCGCCCAAGTACAAAGCCGCGAGCGCCCGATCTTCACGCAGCGCGTGCGGCGTGCCATCGAGCCGATTGCGACCGGCGACGAGCACGTAGAGCCGATCCGCGACGGTGAGCGCCGCACGCACGTTTTGCTCGACGAGCAGGATGGCGACGCCCGTCGCGCGGATGGCGCGCAGTTGTTCGAATACCTCGGCGACGATCCGCGGCGAGAGCCCCGCCGACGGCTCGTCGAGCAGCAACAGCGTCGGTTCCGCGATCAGGGCGCGTGCGATCGCAAGCATCTGGCGCTGGCCGCCCGACAGACGGCCGGCCGCGAGTCTGCGCTGCCGCGCCAGATCCGGGAACAGCGCATGGACCGCGTCGATGCGTGCCTTGCGCACCGCGCCCTGCAGGGACCGCGCGCCGAGCTCCAGGTTGTCGGCGACGGACAGCGTTGCGAACACATTGTCGAGTTGCGGCACGTAGGCAAGTTTTGCGTGCACGCGCGCATGCGCCGCAAGGCCGGTGATGTCGACCCCCGCGAGCCAAACGCGGCCGGATTCGATCGGCACGAGTCCTGCAATGCTCTTCAGGAGCGTCGATTTGCCCGCACCGTTCGGTCCGATCAGCGCGACGAGTTCGCCGCGCGCGGCGGACAGCGAGGCGCCGCAGACGATCGGAGCGCCCGGCTCGTAGCCGGCCACGAGGGCGTCGACTTGCAGCATCACGGGGCGCCGCCGCCGAGATAGGCTTCGATGACGCGCGGATCACCCACCACGTCGGCGGCAGTGCCCTCGCAGAGCAGGGCGCCGCCCGCCATCACGAACACGTGCTTGCAGAGTTGCGTGACGAGTTCCATGTTGTGCTCGACGATCAGAAACGTCATGCCGCCCGAGTTCAAGGATCGAATCCGCTGCATGATGAGTTCCAGCAGCGCCGGATGCACGCCCGCCGCGGGCTCATCCAGCAAAACGACCGACGGCTCCGCCATCAGCAGGCGCGCGAGTTCGAGCAGCTTTCGCTGACCGCCGGAGAGCACGCGTGCGGGTTGCCGGGCGAGCGGCGCGAGCGTCACGAAGTCGAGCAAGTCCATCGCGCGGGCCAGCAGGGCGGCCTCGGCCCGGGCGACGCGCCGGTGCGCAAAGAGATTCGGCCAAACCCGTTCGCCCGCCTGCCGCTGGGCGCCGAGCATGACGTTCTCGACGAGCGTCATGCCGGCGAACGGGCGTGGAATCTGAAAGCTGCGCCCGAGACCCCGGGCGAGTCGCGTATGCGCGGGGCTGGTCTCGACGGGCTCGCCGTTCAACAGCACGCGGCCCTGGGACGGACGCCGATCGCCTGCGAGGATGTCGAACAAGGTCGACTTGCCCGCGCCGTTGGGCCCGATCAGTCCCATGATCTCGCCGGCGCGTACGGCGAGCGAGACGCCGTCCACGGCAACGGCGCCGCCGAAGCGCATCGTGACGTCGACCGCACGCAGCGGCACCGCGCCGGCGTGCGAATGGCTCGGTAAGGCGGTCAACCGGTCTTGGACTTGGCAGAACCTTCCTGCGAAGCCTTCATTTCCGCCGCCGCATCCTTCGCCATCTGTTGAATCCTGGGAATGAGAGCCTGCATGCGTTGCTGCACCATGGCCATGGTGTTTTGCATGGCCAGCGGCAATTTCAGGATCACGGCGTGGCCCGCGGGACTACTGTAGAAACTGATCATGCTGTCGATTTCCGACTGGGAAAAGGTCTTGCCGTAGACCTCCAGATAGCCCGGCTCCAGCGATTCCCAGTTCAAGCTCTCCTTCATCATGTCATTCAACTTCTGGCGCATGTTATCGATCGTTTGCTGCTGCTCCGCCGAAATGGGCTTGCCCTCGAGGAGCTTGTTCAACATGGAGCTGAAATAGGCATCCATCTGCGCGGGGACGGCTTCGGTCATGGCCTTTGCTTCCGTGAGCGCGAGCAGTCGATGGAGCGACTCTTCCGTCGGCTTGGCTTGCGCGGGAGCGGCCGCGTCGGACTGCTCTGCCTGTGCCGGAATCCATGCAAGGTAGGACGCGAGGATCACGAACGTGGCGAGGGTTTTCACGGATAAAGTCTCCCTGGTTGGTCCGGGCGGCAAACGCCGATACTCATGATTCGTGCGTGCGATCGCGACTCGCAGCCGCGATCGCCGCTATAGTACCCGCCGATCCCATGCGTCGCCACCGGTAGGCTCCGTGCTTGCCCGCGCCGGCCGCCGCCCTCGTGGCGATACGACCTATGCGAGAATGCCGGGCGATGCACGCCACCCTTTTGAACCTCGCCGTCCTGCTCGCCGTCGTGTCGGGTCCGGCGAACACCCGCGCCGCGGATTGCAAATTCACGGTGGGAGTCGTCATGGAACTCACCGGTACGGCCGGCGAATACGGGCAGGCGGCCGCAAAGTCCGTGGAGATGGCGTTTCGTGACCTCAACGATGCCGGCGGCGTGCACGGCTGCCGCCTCACGGCGGACATCAAGGATTCCGAGAGCCAGGCGTCCGTCGCGGTCGATGCCGCCAATCAACTCGTGCAACTCGAACGCGTCCCCGTCATCATCGGCAGCATCATTTCGGCCGTGACCATACCGATTCTCACGTCGGTGACGGCACCGGCTAAGGTGCTGCTCGTGTCGCCCGCGGCCTCCTCGCCGAAGCTCACGGCGCTCGCTCGCGAGGGCAAGACCCAGGGCCTGTTCTTCCGCACCATCACCTCCGACGCCCTGCAGGGCACGGCCGCCGCCAAGTACGCGCTCGACCGCGGGTTGCGGCGTCTCGCCGTCATCTACGTCAACAACGATTTCGGCACCGATCTCTACGCCGAGTTCGCGAAGGCGTTCAAGGCCCAGGGCGGGGTGATCGTGTCGGCGGTCCGCTACAACGAGCGGCAGTCGAGCTACGGCTCGGAAGCCACGAGCGCGATGGCGGAACCGGGTGACGGCTTGTACCTGATCTCGACGCCGGTCGACGGCGCGACGATCGCGCGCGCCTGGATTTCCGCGGGTGGCGCACGGCGCTTCCTGCTCAACGACGGCATGAACAGCGCGGATTTCATCGCGAGCGTCGGGGCGAAGTATCTCGGCGAGGCCTACGGCACGTCCTCCGGCACGAGTCCGACGGCTTCGACGCGCTATTTCAACGAGCAGTATCCGGCGTTCGCGCACAAGGACCCGGCGAGTCCGGCCGCGGATCGCGCCTACGACGCGGCTGCGATCACGGGCCTCGCCATCGCGGCCGCCGCGCATGCCGACGCGGCCGGCATCCGCGCGGCGATCTTCAAGGTCACCGACCCGCAAGGCACGCCCATCCACGCGGGCCGCGAGGAGTTCGCCAAGGGCCTCGCGCTGCTCCAATCCGGCAGGCCGATCCGCTACGAGGGCGTCATCGGTCCCGTGAGCTTCGACGCCCAAGGCGACATCACGGGGCCGTTCCGGCTCTGGAAGATCGTGGGCGGGGTGGTCACGACCCAGGGCGAGATGAGCGCCGCGGAGGTCGCGACCCTCAAGGCAAAGCTCGGCAGCTGATGGCGACCATCTCCCGCGCTCCCGCTCGCTATCGCCTCGCGCCGGATCTCGAGATCAGCCGCATCGTCACGGGCCTTTGGCAGGTTGCCGACATGGAGCGCGGCGGCACGCCGCTCGATCCCGAACGCGCCTCGGCGGCGATGCTCGACTATGCCCGGGCCGGGTTCGATACGTTCGATATGGCCGATCACTACGGCAGCGCCGAACTGATCAGCGGCCGACTGGTTGCCCGCGCCGCGGCCGGCGAACTCAGCGGCCCGCGGCCGTCGCTCTTGACGAAGTGGTGTCCGGCGCCGGGGCCGATGAGCGCGGAGGTCGTACGCGCCGGCGTTGAGCAGAGCCGGCGGCGGCTCGGCGTCGAGGCCATCGACTTGCTGCAGTTCCATTGGTGGAGCTTCGATCACCCGAGCTATCTCGACGCCATGCGCGAACTCGCGGCGCTCAAACGCGAGGGCCTGATCCGCCACATCGGCCTCACGAATTTCGACACCGCGCATCTGCGCCTGCTCGTGCGCCACGGCGTGCCGATCACGACGAACCAGGTCTGCTTCTCCGTGCTGGATCGGCGCGCCGCCCTCGAGATGAGCGCGTTCTGTCTCGAAAGCGGGATTCGGCTGCTCGCGTACGGGTGCCTGGGCGGGGGGCTGGTTTCGGCGCAGTGGCTGGGCCGGCCCGCGCCCGAGCCCGGCACGATCGGTGACTGGAGCAAGATGAAGTACCAGCGCTTCGTCGGCGCGATCGGCGGCTGGCAGGCGCTACAGGGAATCTTGATCGCGCTCGAGAGGATCGCGAAGCGGCACGGTGTTTCGCTCGCGAACGTGGCGACGCGCTGGGTGCTCGAACACCCGGCCGTCGCCGCCGTCATCGTCGGCGCGCGACTGGGTGAGCGCGAACATCGCGCGGACAACGCGAGGATCTTCGAATTTTCGCTCGAGCCCCGTGATCACGCGGACCTCGATGCCGCGTTCGGGGAGTCGCGAATGCTCGGCGGAGACTGCGGCGACGAATACCGGCGGCCTCCCTTCCTCACGGCGTCCGGAGATCTCAGTCATCACCTGGAATCGATGCCGCGCGCCTACGTCGCGAGCCCCGTGCCGGGGCGCCCCGGACGCTTGCGCGTCTCGACGGACAGCGTCTGGGAAGAGGTCTGCGGCTTCAGCCGCGCGGTGCGCATCGGCGATCGCATTCTCGTCAGCGGCACGACCGCGACGAACGGCGCCGGAGAGATCGTCTGCGCCGGCGACCCCGCAGGCCAGGCCGTGTTCATCCTCGACAAGATCGCGGCGAGCCTCTGCGCCTTGGGCGCGAGCCTCGCGGACGTCGTACGCACCCGGGTCTATCTCAAGAACGCGGATGATTGGGAGGCGGTGTCGCGGATCCACGGCCGGTATTTCGCTGAGATTCGACCCGCGAACACCCTGCTCGAGGTGGCCCGGCTCGTGGGCGACTATCTCGTCGAGATCGAAGCCGAGGCGGTCGTCGAGGCTACCGCCTCGGCGCCGAACGCCGAACTGCCGTAGGCCGCGGCGACGAGGGACGTGGCACCTTAGGTCGAGGGGCTTCGGGCTGCCGCGATATCGGTTCGCGCTGTGACTGTGCGCTGCCGGCGTCAGCCGCGGCAGGTCCCTGGTCATGGCGCTCGACGAGTTTCGCCGGGGCCACGAGGCGCCAGCCGCGACGCACGACATCGGTCAACGATTCGGCCGAGATGCGATCGAGGCGAACGAGTATCCAGGGATAGCCGACGTAATGATCCGTCAGGAAGAACGACTCCGGATCCGTTTGCAGCAGAATTTCTCGATCGAGGAGGTCGCAGCGCAACGCGAGGCCCCCTTCGGCCTCGGTGCGCCAGCGAGAGAGCAGCTTGCCCTTGACCTTGATCGCGGGCGTTCCATAGGAGGTGGATTCCTCGGTGGCGGGATAGGCCAGCACGAAGCCGAGGTACGCGGTGTAACCGCGCCGGACCTTGGCGTCGTGCGAGCCCAATGCAGGCTTCGCTGGCTGCGCGCCGGGAGAGGTTTTTCTGGCCATTCATCTTCCCCGGGTTCGCCCGTCAGATCGGCGTGGTCCGCACGAGCGGGAGCCGCCGCAGGGCCGCCATGAAAATCAGGAAGGATGCACTGATCAGCGCAGGCAGCAGGGCGGGGACATGATTCTTGGAATGCCAGGCGAGGTAGATCCAGATCCCGATACCCGTCATCGCCGCGACGTAACCGATACCCAGAGAGCGTCCCCACCTGAGCTGGAGCGATTGTCCACAACAGGGACAGGTCAGGCGCGCGAACGGCCCCAGGCGCGCACGCTGGGTCAAGCCGATGCAGCGCACGCTGCAGGCCGGGCAGGCACATGCTTCGTTGGATACTGCGGAGGGCCTCGTCAATATCGCGGCGGCCACCGCGTCAGCCTGCTGTGTGGTGAGCATGTGCGGATCATACGCCGGACGAGTTGCACTTGGAGTACGCGTTGGTCATTGACGAACATCCCACGCATTGATCACGTCGATGTTGAGGTCGGAGAAGTGTCGGATGTTTCGCGTGGCAAGTTCAGCTCGACGTGCGATGACGATCCCGGCTATTTGGGTGTCGCGCATATCAACCGTTTGACCCTTCCGCTGCCGCACGGCCGCAAGCTGTGCGGCCGCCTCTGCAGCCGGTTGATCAAAATCGAGCACGCGGCCTTCAAGGTCCTCAACCAAGAGACTGTCGAAAGCGGATTCAAGCGACTGCCGGCGTTTCCCCTTGGGCAGCAGAGCCAGTCCCAGCCGGGCCTCAAACACGGTGATGCTGGTTATCCAAATCGACTCAGCTGCCTGGCGATCCAGCCACTCGAGCACCGGGCGATCCGGAACTTCGCGCATCAGCGCGGCAAGTACGTTGCATGCGCGGCAACCTTGCGGCCAGGGCGACGGCCGGGGCCAAGTTCAGGGTGGGTCGCATTAGTGGAATTTATACGTCAAGCCAACGAGGAAGAACCGCCCGACCGCGCCGTCCTGATGGAGCGACGCGTCGTAGGCGAGTTCGGCGCCGCCGCCGTAAGTCTGCAGGTCGACCGGCGCGGTTGCATTGAGCAGGTTCGTGATGGAACCGTGCACCGAGAGTTGATCCGTCGCCGCATAAGTCGCGTACAAGTTGACGTCGGTGAACGAGGCGACCGAGCAGTACTGATACCACTGGCTCGGCAGGCTCGTCACCGTGCCGGACAGGGCCGACCCATAGGCCGACGGCGACCGCCCCTGCAGCGCCGACAGGCAGGTGCTGTAGCCCGACGACGGATCCGTGATGTGGAACGAGCCGGTGTAGTTCACGGAGGCGGTCACGGAAGCCGGCCCCACGGCCCAGGTCAGCGAAGCCGTGGCGCGATTCTTCGGGTTACCCGTGTCGCCCGAGATACTCTGCGGTCCGTGCGTGCCGGCGAGATCGTAGGTCACCCCGGCGACCTCGAGTTCGTACTGCGAGATATGGGTGAAGTTGAAATCGGCGGTCAGATGGCCAAGGTCGCCGACGTCGAATTGGCTGCGCAGGTCGATGTCCACGCCCGAGGTCTTCGTGATGCCGGCATTCAAGTACGGATACAAGCTGAACGAGGGGTAGCCCACGGGTGTGCTCTCGAGCACCTGGTTGCAGGTGCCGGTCGCGACGGTGTTGGTGCAAACCGGCAATACCGCCGAAGGGCCGCGCACGCCGGTCACGAAGTTGCCGAGACCGCCCGCGGACGCGGCGGAAATGATGTCGTTGTTGAGCTGGATGCGATACCAATCGACCGAGACGTTGAACGACTTGAGCGGCTCGAAGATCACGCCGAAGGTGGCGTTCGTCGAGGTCACCGCCTTCAAATTCGGGTTCGCGCCCTCGACGCCGACGACCGGATAAGAACACAGCGCATTGAACGTTCCCTTGACGTTCGAAACGCCGCCCGGGCACAGCACGGGATCAAAGCCATTGCCTTGACCGAATGCGAGTCCGGCGTTGCCGGATTCGGAGATCGACGGAGCGCGAAATCCCTTGCCCCAGGTGCCGCGCACCGCGAGGAACTCGAACGGGTTGTATTTGACGCCGAACTTCGGCGTCGCCGAACCGCCATAGGTGTCGTAATGGTCGTAGCGCACGTCGGCCGTCGCTTCCAAGTTCGAAAGAATGTTGCCGCCGAGTTCGAGGAAGGCTGCGGTGTCGTCCTGCGAGCCCACGGTGAACGCAATCGAACCCTCCTGGACGCCCGAAGAGACGGTCGCCGGGTTTGTGGCGTTTTGCGCCTTGTGAAAGTACTGAACGCCGGCGCCCAAGGACAAGGGTCCGCCCGGCATCGTGAACAGCTCGCGTGAGCCGTGGAAGTCGATCAGATCGAGCGCGCTCGACGGGCTTTGCGAGTCGGGTGGCGCGAACAGCGCAGCGCCGTTCGTGCTCACACCGGGGACGTAAGCGCCGCTGTCGAGCGCCGCCTGAGCGGCGGCCGGCTCGAGGGAGCCGTAAAAGGTTTCGTTCATCTTGGCTTCCATCAAACCGATGGAGGCGTCGAGGTCCCACCCCGCCGCGGTGCCCTTGAGGTCGGCGAACAAGCGATAGGTCGTGGTCTCCACGTCGGTCACGCCGGGACCGATGTCCGGAAAACTATAGACGAGGTTCGCGGGGGCGCCGAACGGGTTCAGCCCGGAACTCGCCGGCAGCGAGAGGACCGGATATACGACGGTCGTGGCGAGATGCCCGGGGCTGCTCGGGCTCAAGATGATGTTGGTGATGGAGCCGGCTTCCTGGCCCGTGTTATTGAAGGCGTGACCGAAGCTGCTGGCGGCCACCTGCTGCGCGATGCTGTCGAACAGGGAGGCGGTAATCGTCACCGACCAGTCGTTCGCGAGCGATTTCGTGAATTTGCTGAGCACGTTCGTTTGTTCGCTCGGCGCCTGAATGAGGCCCGGGAAGGCGAACGTGCACTTGTCGGCCTGCTGCAGGGCTTGCGTACAACCGGGCAGAAACGCGTAGGGGGTGCCGTTCGCCGTGTTGGGATTGATCAAGTACCCCGTGAGGCTGTCCGGATAGGCGAGGTTCGAGGCGCCGATCGCGCCGGGTTCCGTATTGTTGCCGCCCGGCAGCCCGCTCCAATCGGTCGTCGTGAAACCGCCGTCGCGGTTCGAACCCAGGATCTTGTCCGTGTGATGCCAATCGACCGCGACGTAAAAGTTAAAGCCGTCGCTGGCGAGATCGCCGAAGCCCAGGATTCCCGCCAAATGCTCGGTCGTACCGTCCTTGTGCTGGGACGTGCCTGCCTCGGCGGTGAACTCGCTGCCGACGTAGGCTTTCTTCAGCTTGATGTTGACGACGCCCGCGATGGCATCGGCGCCGTAGAGCGCCGAGGCGCCATCCTTCAGGACCTCGATCTGGTCGACGGCATTGAACGGGATCGCACTGATGTCGACGAAGCTGCGCTGGCCGTCATCGCTCAGCGGATACGCGACCATGCGTTCGCTGTCGATGAGCGTCAGCGTTCCGCCGACGGTCAGACCACGCAGCGCAATTCCCGATCCGCCGGACGCGAAGGCCTGGCCGAACGCCTGATTGAGCGTCCCCTGACCGTTCGCCGCGAGGTTGCGCAACACGTCGGACACGTTGGTGTAGCCGGAGTTCTTGAGATCTTCGGCAGAGATGACCTGCACCGGGCTCGGCGTTTCCGTGTCGGTGCGCTTGATCAGCGAACCGGTGACGACGATTTCCTGCAATTCGGAATCCCCCGGTTTGGCCGGGGCCTGCTGTGCGAGGGCGGCGCCACTGTAGAGCGCCGCGCAGGCGGCGCAGGCGGCTCCGGCGACGCCGGCGGTCAACAGCGAAGTGATCGATGCGGGCAGCAGTCCTTGGCGGCAAGTTACCTTGCGCGGTGCGATCACAGCTCTAGTCGGGTCCATCATGCTCTCCCCATAGTGAATCCAGAATTTCTGTCCCGAGCCTCGAGTCAACGACTTGTTGCGCGTCCGCCGCGATTCCACCGGGCCGACACGCGGCCGTCGACCGATCTTTCGGGGTCGGCAAACCGAGTCCAAACTTCCGCCGGGTCTGCACGACATGGCCCGCAAAACATCGCTGAACAAGCCACCCTACGCCGCGCACGACCCAATTTGAATTATTGCTGGCATTTACCATAGCCAGATTTTCGGCGCCTATCAAGAGGCCGGCGACATTCAAACGTTGCAGAATCGCAACGCAATGTGCCGGCCGCCAGGATTTCTCGAATGGCGTTCGCCTGCCGCTGGCGGCGCGGTGGCCGCCGCCATGCCCGTGCTCAATTGACGCAGGCAAAGCGGCTATGTCATGGTCGCGGGCCGAACACTAATTTTTATGCACCGTCCCGCGGAGCGCGACCCATGTTGAACCGGGCAAGCCTCTATCTCATGCGCTTCGCGATCCTCGTCGTCGCGGCGGCGCCCGTGGTCTGCGGATTGGGCGTTCCGGCGCGTGCGGCGGGCGAACCCGCCGTCGCCGCGGCGGCAGACACCGGCGCCGAGGATTCGGTCGATCGCACCGGTGGTGCGGGGGCGGCCCGTAGCCTGGGTTCGGTGACGGTCGAGGCGAATCGGGACCGCGCCGTCGTCGAGCAACAGGTCAGCAGCTTCGTGTCCGCGCTCGCCGTGCGGCCGACCCAGGAGTCGCTCGTGCGGTGGGGTCGGCCGATCTGCCCTCTGGTCGCAGGTTTAGCGCGCGATCGGGGCGAATTCATCCTGGCGCGCCTCTCGGAACTCATCCGCAACGTCGGCGCCGCATTGGATACCGCTAATTGCCGGCCGAATTTCTACGTGATCGCGAGCGCCGACCCGGACGCGTTCCTCAAGGCCTGGCGCAAGCGCGACGCGCGCCTCTTCGGCGACGGTTACGGGCCGAAGATCCAGCGTTTTCTCCAGTCCCGGCAGGCGGTACGCGTGTGGTACAACGCGAGCCTCGATACCGCCGCCGGCATGCCGATGACGGATAGCGTCGACCTCGGCGTCTTGCCGAACAGGAACGGGCTGGAGGGCGGTATCGTGTCGGGCGTCAACAACCAGGCCTATGCCGGCCTGCCGACCAACACACACGCGAGACTCTCGCGATTGCAATGGGACGAACTCCAGCGGCTGGGCTCGGTGATCGTGATCGTCGACACGCGTCGAGCTCTGGGCGTGAGCTTCGTGCAGCTCAGCGACTACATCGGCATGGTCGGTCTGACCGAAGTGCGCCAGGACGCGGACCTCGGGACGGCGCCGAGCATCCTGCGCCTCTTTGAAGCCGCGCCGCGCACCGCGAGCGCCGCGAGCGCCCCGAGCGCCGATCCAGCATCGAGCGCCGATCCAGCATCGAGCGCTGCGCCGGCCGGCCTGAGCCGCTGGGATGAGGCATACCTCAAGGAACTCTACAAGACCGATCAATCGGACAAGATGCAGCTCTCCGTCATCAAGACCCGGGTCGCCCGCGACCTGCTGCCGTAGCGGCGTACTCGAGCGCATCGCGAATCGGGCGAGAGCGCGCGGCGCCGCGCTCGAGCCACGCGAGGCCGCGCCGGATCTCGGCGCCATGGGTGCTCCTTGCTGCCGCGAGCACGTCGCGCCGCAAGCTGGCGTCATAGGCGTATTCCGGAGCCTTGGAATAGCGGCTGATGTCCGGACCACCCAAGATCCGCCCGATCTCCTCGGCGTCGGCGGCACGATCGAAGTGCCCGAGGGCGCGGCTCAAATGCGCTTCCGGCGCGGCGAGAAACGTATCGAAGTCCATGCTCAAGGCGCGCGTCCCCGCGACCTGCGCAGCTTGCGCCAGGGCTGCGGTTTCGCAAGCCCAGGCGAGCGCGAGCGCTTCGCCTTCGCTTTGCGGATCCGCGGAAGCTGCCTCCCCTCGTGCCGCCGCGCGCCGCTGCAGCCGGGCGGCGCGCCCGGGCAGCAGCACTTCGGCCTCCTTGCGCGAATTCGGACCGCCGAAGATGGTCGCGAGATAACTCTGCGGCGAGACGCCCAACAGCAGGGCCTTCGGCGCGGCGGGACGGCCGAGCAGGGCGGGGGCGATCTCCGCGACGAAGCTCGTCGCCTTGAGGATCGCAAGATCCTGCGGATCGAAGGTGCGGGAGAGCAATTTGAGGCAGCCGCTCAAGCGTTTCTCGTAAGCCCCCGGCTCTCGAGCCCAGATTTCGCGCACGCCGCCGCGCCCGTCGCCCCGCAAGTCGCCGCGCCCCGCCGTTGTGTCCGGCGATGGCGAGCGCAGTTGGGCGAACGTGCGCAGCATCAGGGGCTCGCGCAGCGCGAGCACGCGGGGATGCGCGCCGATCAAGCGCGACAACAGGGTCGAGCCGACGTGGCCGATGTGGAATATGAAGCCGCAGCGCTCGGCAAGTCCGGCGGCCGCGATCGTCGCGGCGACCTCGGGCCAAGGCGTGCTCCAGCGCCGCGAGTCCGGTGCAAGCACGCGTGCGTCGAGAAAACTGGCCCGCGCGAAGTCTTCCCGGGTCAAGGCGAGGAACGCGATCCGGTCGCCACCGACCTCGAATCCGAATGGGTAGGACTCCGGCGTAAGACCGATCGCGGTGCCTGTCGTCATGGAGCCGGATGCTATCACCCGGAGGCGCGCGCGCGAGCGCTGCAGCATCGGCCTATAATCGGCTGCTGCGACGGCCAGCGACGAGAAGAATGCCCGATGTTCCTGCAGATCGAGAATCTATTGACGAATGCGGAGGTGCAAACCGTCGCAGACATCGCTCGGCAGGCGCGATTCATCGACGGGCGCCGCTCGAATCCCCACAACGTCACCAAGGATAGCGTGATCGTCGATCCCGCCGATCCGCTCGGCCAGCAGGCCTCGCAGATTGCCGCGACGGCCCTGCAGCGCAGCGATGAAGTCAGGGAGTTCGTCTTTCCGCGGCGCATCGCCCTGCCCTCGTTGGTTCGCTATGGCGTCGGCATGAAATATGGGCCGCATACGGACGCCGCCTATCTGTCGATCGCACCCGAGCCGCTGCGCTCCGACGTCTCCTGCACGATCTGGTTGGCGGACCCCGGCTCTTATCAGGGCGGCGAACTCATCGCGCATTTCGGCTCCGAGCTCGTGCGCCTCAAGGGCAAACCGGGATCCGCCGTGTTCTATCCGTCGACCACGATCCATCAGGTCATGCCCGTGACCTCGGGCGAGCGGCTCGTGTTCATCACGTTCATCGAGAGCATGATCCCCGATCAGCTGCAACGCGACCTCTTATATGCGCTCGGCGAAGTGCGCGCGCTCGAGGCCGCCAAGATGGACTGGCGCAACCGCACCCAGCTCGACTATGTGATTCAGAATCTGCAGCGCCTGTGGTCGGTATGAGCGGCCGCGAAGCGGCCGAGCGCGCGCGAAATGCGCCGCGGTGCCGACGATCCCCGTTCGCACTGCCGGTGCTCAGGCCGCGCCGGCCTCGGGCAGCGTGAACCAGCAATTGAAGGCGATCGTGATGCGGGTCCCTTCTCCTTCGAAGGGCTTCACATCGTGCAGCAGCCAGGACGGAAACAGGACGAGTTGTCCCGCCTCGAGCGACATGTTTGCGATCCGATGACCGTAGGGGAGTTGCATGTTGGCGATACCGGCATCGATGTGCATCGCGCTCGCGATCATCGGATTCACGAAGCAGAGCAGGCCGCTGTCCGTTTTGGCTGGATCGTGCAGGCCCGGGTCGACGCAATACACGCCGCTCCACGAGGCATTCGGGTGATTGTGCAAGCCGAAGAAGCCGCCGCGGCGCGTAACGTGAAACCAGCAATCGTTGTAGATCTGCAGGCGATGCAGCGTCGGCAGATCGTAGCCGTTGAGGTGTCCGATGACCGCGAGCAATTGATCCCAGCAAAAGCGTTTGAGTTCCTGGATGGCCGGCTCGGCAGCGCGAAACAGATCGAAATGACTTTCGAAAACCGCGGCGTTGCGCTGGGTGAGCGGCCGCGGATTCGCGATGCCGAGCCGTTCCTGCGCGAGCACATAGAGTTTCAGACCGTGATTCAGGGCGGCCGGGGCCGGATGCCGGGAGCGTGCCAGGGGCACGGCGAACAGATTGACGAGCTCCGGCGGCTGCATGGGCATACCTCGCGCATTGGGTCGCCGCTCGACGGGCGGCGCGGCGAATTGTAGCCGGCCCGCGGGCGCGATGCCGGCCTGCAGAGGAGGCTGTCCGGTGGAGCCCGCCCGCGGGCTGCGCCGCGTGGAGCCGCACGGTATACTTCTGTGATGAATGTGCCATCTGCAGTCGCGGACACGCAGCGTATCCGCCGACTGCTCGATGCCGCGGGCCAGGCATCGGCGGCGGGCTTCGCTGAACAGTCTGAACGCCTATGGCGGCAGGCTGCGGCCGAAGCACCGCGGCATCCGCTCGTTTTGAATGAACTGGCGCGCCGCTTGCTCGGCGCCGGGGATGCCGACAACGCCCAAGCCGTGGCTCGTCAGGCGCTCGCGGAGGACTCCGACAATGCTGAGGCATGGCTCACGCTGGCAGCATCCCTGCGGAGTCTGAATCGGCTCGACGAAGAGATGGTCGCCGTCAAGAGAGTACTCGCGCTCGATCCGCGCAATCTGCGGGCGCTATTACAGAAAGCCTCTCTGTTCGAACTGCGCGGCGATGCTCGAGCAGCGGCAGCGGCCTACCGCAATGCCTTGCAATTCGTGCCGCCGGGAATCGTACCGCCGGAGCCCATGCGACAGACTTTGGAGCACGCCGCACGCGCCGTCGCTGCGAACGCCCGGGCATTGGAAGGCGTCATCGAGACGCGCCTTGCCTCGTTGCGCCAGCGATACGATGCCGCGCAAGCGCGCCGCTTCGATCGCTGTCTCGAGATCCTTCTGCAAAAGCAGCCGATTTATCGGCAGCGTCCGACCTTGCTGTATTTTCCCGAACTCGCCGGCGTCGAATTTCCCGATCGCGCGCAGTTTCCGTGGCTCGCTTCGATCGAGGCGGCAAGCGCGGAGATTCGCGCGGAACTCCTCGGGATTCTCGCGGCCAGCCCCCTCGACTTGGAGCCTTACGTCAACTTTGCGGGCGGCGGAGCGCGTGATCAATGGCGGCAGCTCAACAAATCCCGGCGGTGGAGCGTCTATTATCTGTGGCGCGAAGGGGTGGCGATCACCGACCATCTCGCTCGCTGCCCGCGTACCGCAGCCGCGCTCGAAGCCTGGCCGCGCTGTGATATCCCGGGACGCGGTCCGAATGCCATGTTCTCCATTCTCGATGCGCACACGCATATCCCGGCTCACTCGGGGGTCATGAACACGCGGCTGTTCGTGCATCTGCCGCTGATCGTACCTCCGAACTGCCGCTTCCGCGTCGGTGGGGTCACGCGCGAATGGCATCCGGGAGAGGCGTTCGTCTTCGATGACACGTTCGAACATGACGCCTGGAACGACAGCGACGAACCGCGCGCGGTCATGATCTTCGATATCTGGAACCCCGCGCTCAGTGCCATCGAACGTGACCTGGTGCGGGAGATGACTGCCGCCGTGGGCGATTATTACGGCGATTCCGGGGAATTCGATGGCTGAGGGGCCGGTCGCCGGGGAGGAGGAGGCACACGCGCTGCGCGCCATCGAGGAGGCGATTCGACGCGGCGACCGGGCGCAAGCCGCCGACCTCGCGGGCGCGGCGCTCGCCCGCGGCGCTCTGCATCCCTTGGTGTTCAATCTCGCCGCTCTGTCGTCCGAAGAGGCGGGACGCGATGACGAGGCGGAACGGCTGTTGCGCCGTGCGGTGGCCTTGGCGCCCGCGGATCTCGGCTCCCGTAACGCGCTCGGGCTTTGTCTTTTGCGTCTCGACCGCCCCGACGAGGCGCTGACGCACTTCGATCAACTCACAGGCTCACTACCGGCGGCGGCGTTCGTCCATGCGAATCGCGGCAACGCCTTGTTCGCACTCGGGGAAGTCGACGCGGCCGAGGCAAGCTTCAAGCGTGCGATCGAAATCGAGCCTGCTCACTGCATCGCGGCGGCGGGCCTCGCGCGAATTGCCGCGGGCCGCGGTGCGTATCCCGGAGCGCGTCATTGGGCCGAACGCGCCCTGGCGGCGCTGCCTGATCTCCCGGACGCGGCGCTCAGTCTGGCGGCCGCCGAACTCGGCGAGGGCAAGGGCCCGTTGGCCGAATCGCGTTTGCGCAAACTTCTGGAACATCCCCGCCTCGCACCGCTCGAGCGCGCCCACGCCTACGGCTTGCTCGGCGACGTGCTCGACGCGGCAAAACGGTATATCGAGGCATTCGAGGCCTATTCCGCGTGCAATGGTCGGCTTCGGGCAATCTATGCGGCACGATATGGCGACACCCAATCCGCGCTCGATCACACGCAGGCCACGACGCGGGTTTTCGAGCAAATCCCGCGAGATCGCTGGCGCCCGCTGCGTGCGGCCGCCGCCGCGCGCGAAGGTCCGTCCGGGCACGTATTCCTGCTCGGTTTCCCGCGTTCCGGTACGACGCTGCTGGAGGTCGTCCTCGAGGGTCACTCGGGCGTCGTCAGTCTGGAGGAGCGCGAGTCGCTGCTCGAGGGCGTGCGGGAATTCATGCGGCGTCCCGAGGATCTGGTCCGATTGGCGAGTGCGTCTTCCGAAGAATTGGAGCCACTGCGCGCGGCG
>Ga0302320_10005179_pt1 | contig 29303 bp, 20 predicted proteins | sample Bog_T0_3_FD_202130 | JGI IMG/M metagenome (GOLD analysis project Ga0302320, IMG submission 202130) | Peat permafrost microbial communities from Stordalen Mire near Abisko, Sweden - Bog_T0_3 | ecosystem: Environmental > Terrestrial > Soil > Wetlands > Peat | place: Sweden: Abisko, Stordalen Mire...
GAACTTCATGCTGGACGGCGTGAGCCAAGGGACGAAACAAGTGATTCCCGGATCGCCTTCAAGTGCGACCATCAACATCACGATTCCCTACTCGGCTGGAACGCATCAGATTGTTGGTTTTTATAGCGGGGACAGCAACTATACGAATGCAACATCGCAGGCGGCGGCAATTACGGTAGCAAAGAGCTTGCCGACAGTTGCCATCACTCCATCAACGACCACTCCATTAGCGGGTGGAACGATGACCATCGCGGCTACGATTTCCGCGCCTGCGGTGGGCGCGACGCCTCCATCGGGGACCATACTTTTCACGCTGGATGGCACATCGCTGGGCACCGCTATTGTGGCACCGGGCGCGCCATCGACGGCCAATATCACGATAACGGTGCCGTCGACTGGAACGCATACGCTGCAGGGCACCTACGGAGGCGACAGCAATTACAGCAACGCAAATTCGAATTCGGTGACCATCACGGTGGCGAAGACACCTACGACGCTGGTCGTGACTCCGGCAACGACGACGCCTTCCGCGGGCGGTTCATTGCAGGTGACGGCGACTCTGGGCGTGACGTATCCGAGTTCGACTCTGCCTACGGGGACTGTTACGTTCACGCTGGACGGAGTGACGCAGGGCGTCCAGAACGTGGTGTCTGGGACCACGGCAACGATTACGATGACTGGACTGACAACGGGGACACACACGCTGCAGGCTTCGTATAGCGGCGATTCGAATTTCAGCAGCTCGGTTGCGGCTTCGGTGACACTGATCGTGGCTAAAGCTTCGACCACACTGGTGCTCACGCCTGCGACGACTACGCCTGCACCGGGCAGTTCGCTGCAAGTGACGGCGACCGTCTCGTCCAGCAATCCAAGCTCTTCGCCGCCATCGGGCACTGTGACCTTTACTGTTGACGGTGTCGCAGTGGGGACGGCGACGGTGGTGCCGGGAACGCCATCGACGGCGGTCTTCACTATACCCAGCGTTTCGCCGGGAGCGCATATCCTGCTTGCGACTTATAGCGGCGATAGTTCTTACTCTTCGGCAGTGGCGACAGCCGTATCGCTCAACGTAACCAAGAGTCCGACGACGACAGTGCTGGCGCCTTCTACGCTGACACCGACGGCGGGCGGAACCTTGCAAGTCACGGCCGCTGTAACGGCAACGACTCCAGGCCCAACGCTGCCAACCGGCACGGTTAGCTTTGCCCTGGACGGAACGGCGGTTGCGACGGGGACCGTGCTGGCCGGATCGCCTTCAACAGCGAATGTCACCATCAGTATTCCGTCTGCGGGACCGCATGTGTTGACGGCTACGTATAGTGGCGACACTTACTACGGGACTTCGACTTCGTCGCCGACAACTCTGACCGCGGCCAAGGGCGCGACGGTGACAACGGTTACCGCGACTCCGCCGGCGTTGACGGCCGCAAGTGCTGAGACACTGACCGCGACGATTGCGCCGTTCAACGCGATGACAGGCACGATCTATACGATTACGGGGACAGTGAGCTTTTATGACGGCGGATCAACACTGCTGGGAACGGCGACGGTCACGAGCGATGTTGCGACGCTAAGCGGCATCACGCTGGCCGACAATGTTTCGCATTCGATTACGGCGATCTATTCAGGCGATGCGAATTGGCTCGCGAGCAGCTCTGTGGCGCTGCCGCTGACGGCAACCACGCTGCCTGATTCCGTGGTGCTGGTGTCGAACCTTGGGACCGTGCCTCCTGGACAGTCGCTGATTCTTACGGCGACTGTGACACCGGCGGCGACACCGGCGTTGGGCGCCGAGCAGAATCCCACCGGCAACGTAATTTTTTATGACGGAACGACGGTGATTGGGACGGTGGCCTTGGTGGCTTCGCCTACTGGCGACTCATCTTCAGCGACGCTGACCACCGCCTCGCAACCTGGCGGCAACGATACCTTCTCCGCGTTTTATGTTGGCGATTTGTATTACGACGCAGCGACGTCAAACTTGCTGAACCTGGCCGTTGAAGCATTCGCGATCACGCCGTCGCCTTCGAATCCAGCCACGAATTTGAATATCATTCAAGGGTCGGCGGGGTCGGCTTCGTTTGTCATCACGGGGCTGGGCGGATTTAATAATTTGGTCCAGGTGGTGTGTGCCGTTCCTACGCAAGACGATATGACGTGCACGGCGACACCGCAGCAGGTGACGCCAACGGCTACGGTTTCGTTTGTCGTGCAGACGTTCACTTCAGGCGGCCCTTCTTCGACAACGACGATCATTGCGCGTCGCGACTCGGCGGGACCTCGCGTGGCGGGCGGAGCAGCGTTAGCCCTGCTGGCATTCTTCCTGCTTCCATTTGGCCGGCGCGCGCGCACGTTCACACGCATTGCGGCAAGCCGTTCTGCGCGGCGCTTCATGGTATTGCTACTTCTGTTGGTGGGGCTTGCGGGAGCTGGTATTGGCTGCACAAGCACGGCGGGAGTCAATTCGTCCGGGACGCCGCTGGGTGTGGCGACGCTGAAGATCACGGCATCCGCTTACGTGGACAACACGGTTGTGAGCCAGAGCGTATACCTCACGGTCAACGTGCTGGCCCCGGGGTCGACGCTGCCCTGATGAGGCTAGGCATGGTAGGCTGGCTCTTCGCTTTAAAGGAGCTTGACACTGCATGCATTCCAGCCAGCCGTTGCACTTCAACCTAGTTGCCGCTGCCCACGCTTCCATGATCGAACGCGGTTTTCGGCCTGATTTTGCGGCAGGGACCGATACCCAGTTAGCGGAGATTCAGGCGCATCCACAGTTGCCCTCCGTCCCGGGGATCCAGGATTTGCGCACCTTGCTTTGGTCTTCAATCGACAACGACACTTCAAAAGATCTCGACCAGATTGAGTGGGCGGAACAGTTGCCGGACGGGCGCACGCGCGTGCTGGTGGGCGTGGCGGATGTGGACGTGCGGGTTGCGGAGGGCACGGCAATTGACGGCCATGCGCGAAGCGAAACTACGTCGGTGTATACGGGAGTCAAAGTCTTTCCCATGTTGCCTACGGAATTATCTGAGGGTATTACGTCATTGAATGAGAATGAAGACCGCGCGGCGATGGTTGTCGAATTTGCTGTGGATGCTGCAGGGACCGTGTCCGATGGGAAAGCTTATCGAGCGCTGGTTCGCAACCGCGCTCAACTCGCTTACAACGGCGTGGGTGCATGGCTGGAGGGCACCGGCCCAGCGCCGGCCAAGGTGACCGCAAATGCGGAGCTTGCTGCGCAATTAAAACTGCAGGACTTGGCTGCACAGCACATGGTTGGGGGTCGGTTCCAACACGGGGCCCTTGATCTTGAAACCATTGAGACGTTGCCCGAGTTGCAGGGGGATGTGCCGGTGGATATTGTGCGGCAGCAGAAAAACCGCGCGACGTCGCTTATTGAGGAATTCATGGTGGCGGCGAATGGCGTTGTTGCGCGCAGATTTGAAGATGCGGGTGTGGCTTCAATACGACGGATTGTGCGGACGCCGAAGCGCTGGGATCGGATTGTTGAAGTGGCGCAGGGACTAGGAACGACGCTGCCTGCGCAGGCTGATTCAAAGGCACTGAACGATTTTCTGCTGGCTCAAAAGCAGAAGGATCCGGATCACTTCGCAGATCTTTCTCTGACGGTGATCAAGCTGATGGGGCCGGGCGAGTATGTGCTGGTGAAGCCGAACGAGCCTTCGCCGGGACACTTCGGACTGGCAGTTCAGGACTACACGCACTCTACTGCGCCGAACCGGCGTTTTCCGGACATGGTGACGCAGCGCCTGTTGAAGGCGTTGCTTGCGAAAGTGCAGCAGCCTTACTCGGAAGGCGACCTGAACACAATCGCGTTGCGCTGTACGCTGATGGAAGACAACGCGCGGAAGGTTGAGCGCGATATGCAGAAGCGGATTGCCGCGGTGGTGTTGCATCCGCGCATCGGCCAGAGTTTTGCGGCTCTTGTGACGGGCGTCAACAAGTACGGAACGTTTGTGCGGACGCTCGATCCAAATGTGGATGGAATGCTGGTGAGCGGCGGAAAAGTGAACGGCAAGACCCTCGACGTTGGCGATAGATTGACGGTGAAGCTGGTGTCGACCGATCCCCAGCGCGGGTTTATTGATTTCGCTGCTTGAGTGGGAGGATATGCATTGCGCCGATTTTTGCTGATTGGAGCGGATATGCGAAAACTTGTCGTCGCTGTCGTTTCTCTGATTTTATTCGCCATTCTTGCACGCGCACAGCAGTACGATGTGGTGCTCGCTGGCGGCCGGGTGATGGACCCGGAGACTGGACTGGACGCGGTGCGCAACGTGGGCATTCGCGACGGAAAGATTGTGCGCATTTCGCCTGAGGAATTGAGCGGGCGGCGTGTGGTGCATGTCAATGGACTGGTGGTGGCTCCAGGATTCATTGATCTGCATCAGCATGCGCAGGGGATTGAAACGCAGCGGTTGAAGGCACTGGATGGAGTGACAACGGCGCTGGAGCTGGAGATTGGCGCGCGAGACGTTGCCGAGTTTCTGAAAGAGAAGGAAGGGCACTCGCTGATTCATTTCGGCACTTCCGCCAGCTATGTTGCGGCACGGTCCCTGGTAATGGGAGTTCCGCTGCCAGCCGGCGCGATCCTGCCGAAGAGCGGGCCTGCTACGGATAGTCCTGCGACGCCCACGCAGATCGAGGACATACGGAAGCGACTGAGCGCGGAATTGGATGCTGGCGGATTGGCCGTGGGCATGGGGATTGAATACATCCCGGGGGCAAGCCGGTTAGAGGTAATCGAAATGTTTCGTCTCGCCGCTGAGCGGAGGCTGCCGGTGTACACGCATGTCCGCAGCAGCGGATTGACTGATCCAGGTTCGGCCATTGGATCGGTTGGAGAGGTGATTGGAGCGGCCGCCATCACGGGGGCGTCGCTGCATATTGTGCACATCAACGGCACGTGCGCGCGGAATGCGCTGGAGTGCCTGGCAATGATTGAGGGGGCGCGGGCTCGCGGCCTCGACGTGACTACGGAGGCCTACCCGTACATTGCGGGAATGACATCGGTCAATTCCGCAATCTTCAATGCAGGCTGGCAGGAAAAGCTGGGCATCGATTATGACAAACTGGTGCTCCCAGAGACGGGGGAGCACCTGACGAAGGAGCGATTCGACGCACTACACGCATCCAGCACAACGCACTTCGTAGTGATTTACAGCAATACGCAGGAAGTCATAGACAAAGTGATTCCGCACCCGCTGGTGATGATTGCAAGCGATGGCCTTGAGGGGCATCCGCGCAACGCCGGAACCTACTCGCGTGTACTGGCTCAGTATTCGCGCGAAAAAGGCACGATCACGCTGATGGACGCGCTGCGCAAGATGAGCCTGATGCCGGCGGAGATGCTTGAGCGGTCGACTGCGGCGGGGCGGCTGAAGGGGAGGTTGCAGGAGGGCGCTGACGCAGACATTGTGGTGTTTGATGCGGCGACGATCAGCGACCGCTCGACGTTTAAAGAGCCGATGCTGCCGAGCGTGGGCGTGCATTATCTGCTGGTCGGGGGCACGGTGCTGGTGGATGACGGGAAGATTGTGCCGGATGTGTATCCTGGTCGCGCGCTGCTGGGGGCTGGGAAGCGTGGGTTGGCGCAGGAGTAGAGGCGTCGATACTGGTGACCGGCTGCGGGACTGGACGGGGCGCATTATTCAGCGATTTCACACACGAATCCAGCGAATTCTGCTTTCAAAATAATCTCGCGAATCTTGTTGCAATCTATTACAGATTGCGATATATATATTGCATATTGCAATGCGACTTGGCTGGCAGGCTTATGGCATTGCACAAGGTTCTTGGTTCTTATGAAACTTGGCGAGAAAATTCGGTACTTGCGGGAGGTGGAGGGGAGCCTGCGGGGGCTGAACCGGGACCTTAGCCAGCAGGAGGCGGTGCGGGCTATCGAGGCGGAGACTGGCTCGAAGATCAGCCAGAGTTACCTTTCGCAAATTGAGAGCGGCGCGCGACCTCACCTAACGAACACGACGCGGCAGATTCTGGCGACGTTTTTCAAAGTACATCCCGGCTACCTGGTGGACGATCCTGAGGGCTACCACCCGGAGTTGCAGAGTGAGCTGCGAAATGTTGAAGACAAGCTTGACCTTTGGCTAGTGAGCGGCGCAGAACGATTTCGCCGGGATCCGGACCTGAGATGCGCGCTGCTGACGCTGGCCCGCCATGACAAATCGCGCGAGTGCCTGCTGCTGTTGGAATCGATATTGGAAACGCCCGGGTTGGCGCCGCGGCTGGCCGAGGTGCTGAGGCCGAAACTTGGGTCTGGTGCGCAGAAGTTGAATGCGCCAAGAAACGATAAACCTGGAACGGGAAAGCTCCGCACCCGTAAGAACGGTACGCACAAATGACTTGGGAATCTTTCTATCTTGCCTGCTTTGTCGTGGGACTTTTGTTGAGCGTTCTTTCGCTGCTGGGCGGCATGGGGCACATTGGCTGGCACATTCACGTGCCTCATGCGCCGCATCTGCCGGCGGTTGGGCATTTACCTCACGCGGCTCATATGCCGCACGCGGGCGGATTGCGGGCACCGCAAGCGACGGCGACTGTTCCATGGTGGAATGCTTTTTCTGTGATGGTGTTTCTGTGCTGGTTTGGCGCAGCGGGCTATCTCTTGACGCGGCATGGAAGCTTTGTTGCCGGGGTAGTGCTGGTGCTCTCAGCACTGTGCGGATTGGCTGGCGGGGCGATTGTATTTCTTTTCCTGACGAAGGTGCTGTTGCCGCACGAGCGTGAACTTACGGCGGATGAGACAGCGGTGGTGGGTGCGGTGGGACGGGTTTCAGCACCGATCAGATCGGCGGGCACGGGCGAGATTGTCTATGAACAAATGGGCGCGCGACGGTCTGCGCCAGCGCGTTCAGAAGACGGCGGAGCAATTCAGAACCAGGAAGAGGTGTTCGTCGTCCGGTATGAAAAAGGAATCGCATACGTGCGGCGATGGGATGAGCTTGAGAGGGACGTAGGGAACAGGGAATAGGGACTACGTAGGGACTGAGGAATCTCCCGGCTGAAGGGACCGGGAACTGCAATGACTGCGAATACCACCGTGCTTATTACCGATATGGCGATCCTGGTAGGGGTATTTCTGCTGGGGTTTTTGGCCAAGATCTTTCCTAAGAACGGGCGACATAGCGGCTCGAGGAAGTGAAGGAGTGACCGAGTGAAGAAGTGAGCAGAGTTCTGACTGCTGCCGTTCGTTAACCATTAACAATTCACCTCCCGGCGAAAGGATCGGGAACGCAATGACGAATGAAATTATTTTGTATTCGGGACTGGGCGTATTGGGATTGATTCTGGTGATGGGAATCCTGGCCAGGATGTATCGCAAGGCCGGACCGAATGAGGCCTTGATTGTCTTTGGTTTCCGCGGGCCCAGGGTGATCAAGGGCCACGGCACGGTGATTTTCCCTATGGTGGAGAGTTGCCGTGAATTGAGCCTGGAGCTGATGAGTTTCGACGTTGCGCCGCAACAGGATCTTTACACCAAACAAGGTGTTGCGGTGACGGTGGAGGCTGTGGCACAGATCAAAGTGCGCAGCGACCAGGCGTCGATTCTAACTGCGGCGGAGCAATTTTTGACGAAGCCGCCGCAACAGCGCGAAGGTCTGATCCGGCTGGTGATGGAAGGTCACTTGCGCGGCATCATCGGCCAATTGACGGTAGAGCAAATTGTCAAGGAGCCGGAGATGGTGGGCGACCGCATGCGCTCAACCTGCGCGGATGACATGAGCAAGATGGGCCTTGAAGTTATTTCATTCACCATCAAGGAGGTCCGCGACAAGAACGAATACATTTCAAACATGGGGCGGCCGGACGTGGCGCGCATCAAGCGCGATGCGGAAATGGCGACGGCGGAAGCTGAGCGCGATACAGCTATTCTGCGGGCGACGGCGCTGCGGGAGTCAGCCGTGGCGAAGGCGCAAGCGGACCAGGAGCGAGTGATTGCGGAGACGGCTTCGCAGACGCGCCAAGCTGAAGCGCAGCGGGATTTGGAGATTAAAAAGGCGGAGTATGCGGAGCAGAGCCGTCGCCAGCAGGCCACCGCCGATAAGGCTTACGAGTTGCAAACCAACGTGATGCTGCAACAGGTGACGGCTGAGCAGGTGAAGGTGCAGCAGGTTGAGAAGGAAGGCCAAATCAAGGTGCAGGAAGCCGAAATTCTGCGCCATGAAAAGGAGCTGATCGCCACGGTGCTGAAGGGCGCGGAGATTGAGCGCCAGCGCATTGAGAACCTGGCAAATGCCGAAAAGTCTCGCTTGACGACGGAAGCTGAAGGCCGCGCGGCTGCGATCCGTTCGCAGGGCGAAGCGGAAGCCAGCATCATCTTCCAGAAGGGCGACGCGGAAGCCAAGGCAATGAGCGTAAAGGCGGAGGCCTATCAGGAATGGAACCAGGCGGCCGTTGTGGATAAGCTGCTATCCAATATGGCTGACATTGTGCGCGCCATGGCCGAGCCGTTGAGCAAGGTGGACCATATCACGATTGTCTCCACAGGCAACGATGACGCTGCTGGGGCTCACAAGATAACCGGAGATATGACACGCATTGCGGCGCAGGTTCCAGCATTGTTTGAGGCGCTGAGCGGGATGGACATCAAGCAGTTGATGTCAAACGTGAAGGCCATTAAACCGAGGGCGGAGACGAACGGCAACGCCGAGAGCAAGTAGCCCAGCTTCAGTGTCCGGCTCCCGGCTGATTGAGCGGGGGCTGGACACGGGATGCGCATCCAAGAAATAAGGAGAACCCAATGGCACTGCTAGAGAGAGTAAGCACACTGCTCCGCGCGAATCTGAATGACCTGATCGAGAAGGCCGAGGATCCTGAGCGGCTTTTGAAACAGATTGTTCTGGACATGGAGAACCAGTTGCTCCAGGTTAAGACGCAGGTAGCCATCGCAATTGCAGACGAGCATTTGCTTGAGAAGAAGCGTACGGAACATGTGCAGCAGGCAGCGGACTGGCGGCGGAAGGCAGAACTGGCTGTGCAGAAAGACCATGACGACTTGGCCCGCGCTGCCCTGGAGCGCGCCTTGAGTCACGATCAGTTGGTGGAGGGTTTTAGCGAGCAGGCCGAGGATCAGAAACACGAAGCTGATAATCTGCGCCAGGCGCTGCACAAACTGGACCAGAAGCTGAGCGAAACGCGTGCCCGGTGCGAGATGCTCGTGGCGGAACATCGCCGCGCCAAGGTGGTGGGTCGGGCCACGCAGATTCGCCAGGCTGTTGGCGCGGGGCAGGACCACGCGATGAGCCGGCTAAAGAGCCGTGTCCACATCAAAGCCGCGGAAAATGCGGCGGCCTGCGAAGTGCTGGCACCGGAGTCGCTGGAAGATCGATTCCAGGCGCTTGAAAGCGAAGACAAGATAGAGCTTCTGCTGAAGGAGATCAAAACTCGGCAGCTGCCGCAATAAACGCTGGGAGACAGCGATTTAAGCCGAAAGGCCGGTTTTGTGGAATCAGTGTGTCTTGTGGGGATCGAGATGCGTCTAACCAATAGCGAGTACGCTGTTTGCCTGAGGGGGAGATTACCCGTTCTGTGAAGAATCGGCGGGTGATTTACTCTCAAGGTAGACCTCTCCTTCGATCGCCAATCCAGGTTGATTATCAAGGGGATGCCGAATCCACGACTGGTGAATGGATGCACATAGGTTCCCGCCCTGTTTTTAGAGTATTTCTGACGGTCCTTGTTTTTCTGGGGATACCCTTTTGTCTTCGCGCGCAGCAGGCTTCCGCAAGCGGGATTGTTTCCGCTGAGCCCCCAGACGCGCCGCGGCCGCAGATCGCCTTGAATTCGCAACAGCGCGAGCAGGCGGCAACCGATCAGGCTCAAAGCCCACAGCAGCCGAATCCTGCTTCGCCGGCGAACGGTAGCGGGCAGGGAAGCTCGAGTTCGCAAACACCCGGGCAAACCACAGATGGGAAAAGCCAGCAGCCGACAGCGGCAGATCAGCTTAAGGCGCAGGAACACCAGAGGGTGATGGGGGTGATGGCGACGTTTAACACCACCAGCAACAAGGATGCATTGCCGCTCTCGTCCAAGCAGAAATTTCAGCTGTTTTTCAAAAGCGCGACTGATCCATGGCCGTTTCTGCTGGCTGGTGTAGTGGGCGGGATCGGTCAAGCGAACAATGACGAGCCTGAGTGGGGACAGGGCACGCAGGGCTATGCTAAGCGGTTCGGTGCGGCGTACTCGGATTACTTCATTGGGAATTTCCTTGGGAACGCGGTGTTGACATCCATGCTGCACGAAGATCCACGCTACTTCCAGAAGGGTACCGGGAAGTTTTCAACTCGATTTCTTTGGGCGGCTGCGAGCACCGTTTGGTGCAAGCGCGACAACGGCACATGGGGACCGAACTATGCCAACATAGGCGGCAACCTGCTTGGCACTGCGATTGCACGCGCATACTACCCGGCCACGGAGCGAACCGTCGCGGATACGTTGAACGATGGATTTACTGTGACGTACGAGGGGATTGTAGGCGCGGAAGTGATCGAATTTTGGCCGGACATTGTGCGCCATCACAAACGGAAGAAGGCCGAGAAACTCGCTCGGCAGGCTGCTCAAGGGACGGCGATGGGAACTACTCAGCTTGCTCCAAAGGTGGTTCCACCGGCTGGTTCGGAGAACCCGAAGCCATAATTCGAGATTGCAACTCTGTCTGAACTATTCCATCGGAAGCGCGTGTGTGCGTGACGTATTTCTCGAGTGGTCACTGGAAGGGTAAATCAGGCCTCTTGTTGCAGAATTGCGTCGATGGCTGCCAGCTCATCCTTTGAGAATTGCAGATTAGCGAGTGCCGCAGCGTTCTGTTCGATCTGCTCAACGCGGCTGGCTCCGATGAGTGCCGATGTCATTCGGTCGTCTCGCAGCACCCAGGCCAACGCCATCTGTGCCAAGAACTGTTCTCGCTCCGCTGCGATTTGATTCAATGCGCGCACTTGTGCGAGCCGGTGTTCGTCTATATCTTTTTTCTTCAGGAAGGAGTGAGGCTTGGAGGCACGAGAACCATTTGGAATGCCTGTGAAGTACCGGTCGGTCAGCAGTCCTTGTGCCAACGGGCAAAACGCGATGGCGCCCATGCCCTGTTCGCCCAAGACATCGAAGAGCCCGTCTTCAATCCAGCGCGAGAACATGGAATATCTTGCCTGGTGAATGAGACAAGGTGTGCCCAACTCGCCCAGGATCTGTGATGCGAGAGCGGTTTGCTCTGCTGAGTAATTTGATATGCCCGCGTACAGCGCCTTCCCGGAGCGCACCGCTTGATCGAGCGCGTACATGGTTTCTTCGATGGGCGTTTCAGGATCAGGACGATGAGAATAAAAAATGTCAACGTACGGGACGCCGAGCCTGGTGAGACTCTGGTCGAGGCTTGCGAGGAGATACTTGCGCGATCCCCAATTGCCATAGGGACCGGGCCACATGTCGTATCCCGCCTTGCTGCTGATAATCAATTCGTCTCGATAGGGCTTGAGATCGAGGCGCAGAATTTCGCCGAAGCAACTCTCGGCACTTCCCGGCGGCGGTCCGTAATTGTTGGCCAGATCGAAGTGGGTAATGCCGAGATCGAAGGCTCGTCTCACCATTGCGCGGCCATTTTCAAACGTGTCAACGCCGCCGAAGTTGTGCCAAAGGCCGAGGGAGATTGCTGGGAGTTTGAGCCCGCTTTGGCCGCAGCGTCGATACTGCATCGTGCCATAACGCCGATCACTCGCCAGGTACAAGCTGTGCCTCCTGTTTCATGACCGTGGGCTTTCCGGGGGCCGCGGCCACTGCGCCGACAAGAATCCCATGGACCGCAACTCCTATTCGTCCTTCGGATGGAGGGGGCAAGATGTTTCCCTCGATCAACGCGTCATCCACGGTTAGAGCGATTTGATTCCCTTCGCCACGTCGCTTGATCACGATTTTGTATCAGGACAGCGGTCAGTATAGTCTCGGCTATAGAGCTAATCAAACGTTTTTGTAGAATGGCTCGCAAGAATGTTTTGAGAAACACTGATGAATTTGCTTAACTCGTCAAAAGTGTGAAAAAGTAACTGCGCAAGCGAAACCTGGAATTTCATTGCTGTCGGTTGGAAGTTTGTTAGATCCAGCCAGATTCAACGGAGAACTTCCTATTTTGCCACCTTTCCAAACCGCTTGCTCGAGGCGCGAGTCAACGTATGGCAAGTTCAATCTTTCTGATCTCTACAAGTTTTCGATTTGGTCGAGAGTTGCCGGTGATGGCGCTCGTTGTGGGTGTCGTGCTGGCGGCACTTTCCATTTTTCCGGCTGTCAGCGCTCGGGCGGACGACGCGCCCCAAGTCGCTATCAAGGTTGACCAGGTAGGTTATCCGCTGGACGGTCCCAAGGTAGCTTTGGTGAGCGTGCCTGCAAAGACTTTTGAGTTAAGGCGGGCTGGTGATAACTCGGTTGTGTTCCATGGTAATTTGTCGCCTGGGATAATTGACCCTAACACTTTGGACGAGGTGCAGGCGGCGGATTTTTCCAAATTCCGACAGACGGGAAGTTACTATCTCAACGTACCCGGAGTGGGCAGGAGTTGGACTTTCACGCTGGGAAGAAACGTCTATCAGCGCACTTATTACCTTGCGATGCGCGCGTTCTATGGACAGCGCTGCGGAATGGCAGTAGACCTGGGAGCGGAGTTTCCGGGGTACTCGCATGCGGCCTGCCATCAGCATGGCGAATTTCATATTTCGTCCGGAGGTTCAGGGCAGCGTAACAATATTGGCGGCTGGCACGATGCGGGCGATTACGGCCGCTACATGGTGAACTCCGGCATCAGCACGGGGACACTATTGTGGGCGGCGGAGATGTTTGGGTCGAAGCTCAAGCAGATTGAGTTAAAGATTCCGGAAACCGGCAACGGGACTCCAGACATTCTGAACGAGGCGCGCTGGAACCTGCAATGGATGCTGCAAATGCAGGACGGTGACGGCGGAGCCTGGCACAAGCAGACGAGCGAGAGTTTCTCTGGGTTTGTGGCGCCGGAGGACGACCGGATGCCGAGTGAAGTTATCGGTACGGGATCGGCACCTTATAAGAGCACTTGCGCCACTGCTGACTTGGCCGCCGTGGCAGCGATAGCAGCGCGCGTTTATAAACCATATGACGCCAAATTTTCTGCCGAGGCATTACAGGCTGCTCGTAACGCGTGGACATGGGCAGAGAAAAACCCTGATGTGACCTTCAAGAATCCACCGGGAGTAAGTACCGGCGAATATGGCGACACTAATTGCGCGGATGAACGACTGTGGGCTGCGGCTGAACTAAGTCGAACGACGGGCGAAGCGGCGTATAACGATTTTTTCTTAAAGCACTATGCGGAGTTTTTGCCGAATCTGGATTCGCCGCCGGCGGAGAACTGGAGTTCGGTTGGAGCGCTGGCACTTTGGACTTATGCTCTGTCATCCCCAAGAGGCCTTGATGCAAGAGCAGTGAAGGCGATTCGTGATCGCACCGTCTCTGCGGCTCATGCAGTTGTCGCGCGTACCAGTGCGAATCCTTACCGCGTAAGCATGCAGGGGAGGGATTATGTGTGGGGTTCGAATGGCGTTGCGGCCGGTTATGGGATGTATCTTTTGATCGCGAATATGTTCCAGCCAACTAGCAGCTTCGCGGACACGGCACGCGATAATCTGCATTACCTTTTAGGACGCAATGCATTTTCGCTTTCATGGGTGACGCGAGTCGGTGACCATCCGTTTCAGCATCCACATCATCGGCCCAGCGGGGATGGAAAGCAGGCGCAGCCTTGGCCGGGGCTAATGTCAGGAGGCCCCAATGCGGGTCGCGGCGATGCGGTGTTGGCAGCCCTGCCTGCCGATTTACCTCCGGCTAAAGTCTATGCCGATCAATCGGCTTCTTACGCGAGTAACGAGGTTGCCATCAACTGGCAAGCTTCACTGGTGTTCTTGCTGGCCGGGGAGCTACGGTAGAGAATCGCGGAAGCCCCACATGGAGCGGCATTCCGGTTGCTACGGAATTGACTCACACCTAAGTGCGGTTGAACTTTGCGATTTCCACTCTCTTGTGAGGCTGTTTGAATACCTCGGCGAAAGGCGATTAAAACGAGTACGCATCCAGGATCGCTTTGTCAGCAGGTGTATCGACATCGAATTCTCCCATCGGGAAATCGACATAGACAGATTCAGCGCTGTGCCGCGCGAGGATAGCACGTGCGCCATGATCGTCGCGGGCTGCGGCAAGTTCCGGATAGAGCGCGGATGTGAAGAGAGCGGGCACGCCGGCGGATCCGGCATATCGCGATGCAACAATGGGTTTCCCGCTATCATTCAGCGCGGCGATCAACGAATGCAGGAACTCCGGATTGAGGTTAGGTTGATCGCATACCAAGAGCAGCACCGCCTCGGGCAGAGGTAATCGGCTCAAGAGCGAATGCATTGCGAGTGCGAGAGACGAACCCATTCCGTTGCGCCACTCCGGATTGATTACGATCTCCGCTGCGAGTCCATCAAGATGCGTGCGCAACTGATCGGCGAAAGCACCAAGGACAACGAGATTCGGTGAACAGCCAGCCTCAATCGCAAATCTGGCCGTGCGGTGCAGTAGGGTCTCATCCTTGACTTTCAGTACCTGCTTCGGGCTACCAAGACGCGAAGAATCTCCAGCCGCAAGCAATATTGAAGCGCAACAAATCACGGTCCAGTCTCCTTGACGATACGATGTCTTCGACAAGATGGGGCAGAGGGCTATGCCAAAAATTGGAGCGGAGAGTTGACCGCGCCGGAGGTGGCTTGTACATCGAGTTTACTGATGGTCGCCTGTATTTCTGCAACGATTGCGAGCGCAATGGTTTCCGCGGTATGAGCACCAATGTCTAATCCAATCGGCGAATGGAGATTGCCGGATGCGAGGCTAGTGGGCTCGTTCCCGATGGACGCGAGCAACTGACGTGTACGATCGCGAGGACCGAGTTGCCCTAAATAGAGCAACGGTCTTGGCAGAAGCCCGGACAGTATCGCTTCGTCCTGCGCAAAGCTGTGCGTCATCACGACTACAGCGTCGTCGTCGCGAACTTCGCACTTAAGGGGCAAGTCATGTATTGGAGCGGCGATCACTGTCGTAGCTTCAGGGAATCGCGCGGTTGTTGCCAGGTGGGATCGACCATCTGCCACGGATACGTCCCAGCCGAGCAGCCTGGCGAATTTCACCAGTGGTTTTACGTCGTCTCCAGCGCCGAAAACGATTAGTCTTTGACGGGGAGGCAAAGGCTCGAGCAGAAATTCAACGCCGTCTCGCTCGAGATACCTATGTGTTCGATCTTTCGCAGACTTCTTGAGTTCGATTTGAACGGCGGCTGGAGTGGCGTCATTGATTTCGAAGCGATTTTCGGATTGGGGAAACAACCATTGCGTCCCGAGGTTGGGGCCGTTCAGAGAAGTCGCGAGTGCGGCGTGCGCACGATTATCGCGTAGACCTTGAAGTTGCTTCAACCATGAAGCGTCGTCCTCTTCCACTTGTTTGAGCATTACGTAGAGCGTGCCGCGGCAACCAAGTCCGAAGGGTAGCTCGGTGCCTTCTTCCGAAGAGGTTTCGTAGCGCTCGATTACGGGACCACGCTCTGTGAGCCACCATGCCTTCTTCTGAATTTCTGCTTCAAGGCATCCGCCGCTCACCGATCCAATGCGGCCGCCGGAACGGGTTAACAACATGCGCGCCCCGACACGCCGGTAGGAGGAGCCTTCCACCTTAACCAACGTCGCAATCAGGCAGGGTTCTCCGGCATGACGAGCAACATTGTATGCGGCTAAGAGTTCGTCTAACTCCTTCACGAGATATCCTCTGGGTGGGGGAAGTTACAAAACAATCAACGCAAAGCACGTAAGAATTCGCGAGCCGAGCCTGTTGATTCAACAGAACCGGAGGCCTCTTCTAGAGTAGCGGCCTATTGTCTCGGCGTCTACCGGAGTTAGCCGAGGAGCATATCAGGCGGCATCGGCGCGGTCCTAATGCGTTTCTCGGTGCGGTGATAGATTGGTTGGCAACCGCGTTCGTCTGGCGGTTACGCCAATCGGGGGAACTGCGAGGGCTACAACAAACGTTTGTGCACGCTGCTATTCTTCTCCGGTGTACAGTTGTTTCAATACGAATTTTGCGCCGCCTCAGCAATCGATCTCAGGCTTGGCTGACGGTAGTTGCCTGCTGCACTCTTACGCGCAGGATTGCGCAGTGACCGAGGAGTTAGCGCTCAGCCAGGTCGGAGGGAGATGAGTAACGAATTTTTACACCCATGCAATCAACGTCGGCACGGTAGCACCGGCAATCTCCTCGCGTGTGCTTTCTGCAAAAGGGACCATACACAAGAAACCAGGAGGTGAGGGCGAGTTTCAGTTGCTCCGATGCTACCTCGGGGGCCGTGATTTGGGGCCTCAACATTTATGAGCCATGTACTGCACACAATACCGGGACGGTGACTTATCCCATCAACACTCGGGAACACCGGAGGGAATGAATGGATCGACGAGGCTTTATTCAACTCTCTGTGTTGGCTGGCATGGGAGTTACCGCAACCTCTGGAGATGCGTCGGCAGAGTCAACCGTTTACAGTGATTTATTACAAGGAGGGGCAAGGGCGATGACTCCTGAGATCATTCCGGCAGACCGTATTGCGGTTTACAACATGGGCCTGGGGGAAGGGAAGATTATTGTGGATTCCGAACGGTCCCGGGGCGATTGGTGGCTAGGGCAGTTTCGCGAAGATCCGCATTTCATGACGTTCTTTCACCGGCACCCCGGCTTTGACGAGCATTTCTTCGTTCTGGAGGGAGTGCTTTCTCTTTATTTCGCAGGCACATGGCACGATGTTCAAAAGGGAGAGGCAGCGATGGTGCCTCGGGGCACACCGCATGCGCAAGGCAATACGAGTGAACAGGCAGTCCGATTTCTCGGAGGAGGCAATCCGGGTGGGTTTGAGAAGCTCTTCGCTCTCCAGGATGCTCTGCTTAAACGAATGCCTGCATCCGATCCGGGGTTTGGGGCCGAAATGAGAAAGATATTCGGTCAAGTGGATATCGAAATTCTTGGACCGCCGCCGCGTCGATCCTGACAATCGCAAAGAGGTGCTCGGCAATGTTCCCGTCGGTGTACAGGCTCAAATAATCACCAGGCAGGGTAAGGTCACATGCTGGCCGCTTCAACTAGTTGAATTGGACTGAGTGCAACCGGCGGCGGCCACTTTGTAGGGGGCAGTCCAGACCTGGTAGCTGTTGAAGAGGAACTGGCCTCCAAGGATCAATAGCCAGACCCACAAGGCAAAGCGCAGTGGGCGGCGTGGAATGTGAGTGCTGAGAATGGTTCCAGTGATTGCGCCTGCGACTCCGCCTGCGACGAGTTGGAGCAGCAATTGGGCATCAGGGGCGTTTGAGAACCAATGCGCTCCGCTGCCGATGAGTGAAACCGTGAATCCGAATGCGATATCAGTGCCGACCACCTGCGCAGGTAGCAGCGGAGTGAGGCTTAGTAGTGCGGCGCTGCCTAACGCGCCGGCGCCGGCCGAAGAAAAGCCGACTTCAGCGCCCACTGGAAACATGAGCCAAGGCAAGAGCAGGCTGCGATCGCGGGCGTTGTGGTTCTGCTTAATGGGGCGGAACGAAATCAGGATTTGCCAGCTCGCGGCAGTCACGAGAATTGCACCGAGTATCGCGTTCAGGATGTTTTGCGATCCTGCAGTCACCAGATGCTTCAGGAACAAAGAGCCGAGCAAAACGCCGGGCGCGCCGCCGAGGAGCATGAAGCCGAGGGTCTTCCACGCGACGTTGCGGCGAATGATCTGGGCCGGAACAAGGATTAATTTCACTGCGACAGAAAACGCTAAGCCGATGCCCACGGCCATTGGAGCAGGTACCTTCAGGAACAAAATCAGAACGGGCACAGTGATGGTGCCGGCGCCAACCCCGGTCAGCGCGATGAAGAGCGCAATGATGAATCCGATCAAGTAATGCAATTGATTCCTTCAAGCGTCGGCGCACAAGCTAGTGAGCTGGGGCCGCTTCAATGTGAATTCCGCATTCAACTTTTTGGCCGGCCCATCGGCCTGATCGGGGATCGTTCGGGTCCAAAGGAAGGGTTGTACACGGTTCACATCCAATGGAAGAAAAGCCTCGCGCATAGAGAGGCAGTAGCGGGATTGATAACTGTTCGCAGGCATACCACACGTCGCGGGTTGTCCAAGATGCAAGTGGCGCAAGTTTCAAGACCTGCTTACCGCCAGGGAGCGTGAATAGAGCTTCTTCTTCAAGGGCTGCGCGGCTCTTTGCCTGTTCCCGCCGAAGCCCCGTAAGCCAGACGCGATATTCGGCGACTGCTTTGAAGAGTGGCTCAACCTTACGCAGCTTGCAGCATTGGTCGGGCGCCGAACGATAGAGCAGGCCGTGTTCTGCCTCTTGTTCGGCCACTGTTTTCGCAGGCAGCAGGTTTATCAGATTCAGTTTCCACTCGCTTGCAATGCGATCCCGGTATTCATAGGTCTCTTTGAAGTGATAGCCGGTGTCAAGGAAGAGAATCGGGATGGAAGGATCGAGCGCGATGGCGAGCTTGGTGAGCAGAACATCTTCCGCTTGAAAGCTGCACGTTAGGCACACATCTCCTTTTCCGGTAATGGATCGCGCAAGAGACGCCCGGACTTCCTGCAACCTTGTTTCGATCTCGCTCTGGATTGTCGCAGTGGTCATTGAAGATTCGCCTTTCGGGATGCGAGGAAAATTCCTGCTCGCACCAGGAGTTGATGAACGGCCGAGATGGCAGCGGCGGTGTCATTGGTGTTGAGCGAAATATGATGGTCTTCAACGCGGGCAATGAGCGTTCCGCTATTTGATGGAGCAACTACGAGCGTAAGGAAGCCAGCATCGATGTTGAGCCTGACGACCGCGTCGAGCAATCCTTGGCGAAGCTTGAAAAGACTGTCTTCAGTATTGATGCGGGTGGTGACTGCTCCTTTGACGAAGAGCGAGCGCTCAATCTGGTCAACCAAGTCGGCAGGGCCGCTCAACTCAAGCAGGCCTCCACGATGGCCCCAACGTGCGGAGCGTTCAATCCCAGTGACCGCGCCCGACTGGTTTGCGGCGGAGGCCTCGTTTTCGGTCAATCGCGAGATTGCATTGATCATTCCTGCCGCAACGGTGGCGTTGCTTTCAGGGTCAATCAAGATGAAAGCACCGGTGGAACGATTTTCGGAATAGAGGTCAAGCGCGATAGGACGGAGCAAGTTTAGAACCACCACACCGATGCCATTCATCTCAAGCGTCTGGGCCGGCTCATGCACCAGCGAATTAATGTCGGTGCGGTACTCGAGATTTGCGATCACTGCGGGGACTGTCTGGCTGGTGTGTTTCAACATGTAACGACGGTTGAGCGCGAGGGGTTGCTGATCCATCCAAACGAGGGAAGCAGTAATGCTTTTTGAGACCGTGGCTTGTGCTTGGGAAGCGACGACAAGGTCGCCGCGGCTGATGTCGAGTTCGTGATTCAGCACAAGAGTCACGGAGAGGGGGGCGTATGCTTCTTCAAGATCCGCGTCGAAGGTGACAATGCGTTCAACCTCGGCGCTTCTCCCGGAAGGAAGCACGGTGATGCTGTCGCCGGGCCTGATTGTTCCCGAAGCGATCTGTCCTGCGAATCCGCGGAAAGTGTGGTCGGGACGCAGAACGCGCTGTACGGGAAAGCGGAACGCATCGGCGCGGGTATTGAGGGCCGAGGGAAGGCCTTCAAGCAATTCAAGCAGCGATGGACCGCGGTACCACGGCATGACGTGGGAACGGTGAACGATGTTGTCGCCGGCCAGGGCGCTGACCGGTACAAACGAGGAATCGACGGGATTGCCGGTGTCCGCGGCGATCTGATCGAGGACCAGCGTGAAGTCGCGCTGAATAGCACGAAACGCGGATTCGTCATACCCGATCAAATCCATCTTGTTGACCGCAACGAGGACATGGCGGACGCGAAGCAACGACGCGATGTAAGCATGACGCCTTGACTGGACCAGCACTCCTTTGGCGGCATCAATCAGAACAACAGCGGCATCCGCCGTTGAAGCACCCGTGGCCATGTTGCGCGTGTACTGTTCATGGCCGGGCGTATCCGCAATGATGAATTTCCGCCGCTTGGTGGAGAAGTAGCGATAAGCAACATCAATGGTGATGCCTTGTTCGCGTTCCGCGCGCAGGCCGTCGGTGAGCAGGGCGAAATCGATTTGGCCGGGCGCGGTTGTACCTTTGCCTTCGATGGAGCGGACCTGGTCATCATAGACGGACTGCGTGTCATAAAGCAGGCGGCCAATGAGCGTGGACTTGCCGTCGTCGACGCTTCCGGCTGTGGAGAATCGGAATAAATCCTTCTCGCGCTCCTCCTGCAGGAATTCCTGAATAGAGAAACTTGGTACGGTGAGAGCGCCCATTTAGAAGTAGCCCTCCCGCTTCTTGATCTCCATGGAGCCATCCTGGTCATGGTCAATCGCGCGATTGGCACGCTCCGAGGATCGAAACGACAACAGTTCGGCGATGATGTCGGGAATGGTTTCGGCATCCGAGCGAATGGCGCCTGTGCAGGGGCTGCAACCCAGCGAACGCAGGCGCGATTTGACAAGCTGCGGCTTCTCGCCGAGGCGAGCGACGAAAGACTGCTCGATGGGAAGCAGCGCTTCGCCGCGAATGTACATGGGTCGTTCCTTGGCGAAGTACAAATCAACCACGGGAATTTTTTCCTCGTGGATGTACTGCCAGACATCCATTTCGGTCCAATTGGAAAGCGGAAAGACACGAATGCTTTCTCCTGGATGTACACGCGCGTTATAGAGATTCCAAAGCTCGGGGCGTTGATTTTTAGGATCCCATTGTCCGGCACTGTCGCGGAAAGAATAGATGCGTTCCTTGGCGCGCGATTTTTCTTCGTCGCGACGGGCGCCGCCGAAAGCTGCGTCGAAATTGAAATGGCGGAGGGCGTCAAGGAGCGCCTGTGTCTTGAGCAGGCCGCAGCAGCGCTTGGTATCGAGCGCAATGGGATTGGTTCCCGCGGCGATGGCGACTTCGTTGCGCCACACCAGCAGTTCCGCACCTACAGAGCGGGCCATCTCATCGCGAAATGAAAGCATCTCCGCGAATTTGAAGCCGGTGTCGATATGCAGGAGGGGGAAGGGAATTGGACCGGGATAAAAGGCCTTTTGCGCCAGCCGCAACATTACAGAGGAATCCTTGCCGACTGAATAGAGCATCACCGGACGCTCGAATTCCGAAGCCACTTCGCGCAGGATGTGAATGCTCTCCGCTTCCAGGAGGCGGAGGTGGCTCAGCGGCTTTGTGGGCTGCGCGGGGGTGGAACTTGCCGGCGGGGAGTTCAGCGGGATAGAGCGTTCGGCGATCGGCATGAAACCTCGGTGCTTTGAAGGGGATGCTGAGGGCCGGAACGAAATGGAAACTGACCCGGCTATTCAGCTACGGGTGAGTCTTCTCGATCGATTCTTACAGGAGATCAGAGACTAACAGGGACACCCGTCGAAATTGTTCGACAGGCAACAACAGAGACGGGCTGGGGAAGTGCAGACCATGTGTCGCCCAATTTTACCAAAAGGGCTTGAGCGGCACAACTCGAATGTTTGCGCGCAAGGAGCCGAAAGGTCGACCAATCCACTGTTCGGTCAGTAGGCTGCAGGTGACCCACATCACCGCAAAGAATTACAGGCGTGATAGGCTGAAACCATGTTGCAAGCGGCATTCAAACGGTCGGCGATGGCTATCCTACTGATGGGAATGCTGTTGGCGCCATTTTCTGTCTGCGTGCAATCTGCTCGAAGCAGCGCGCACAGTTGTTGCATGCCAGAGTCGCCGGCCGGGGATGCGGCAAAGACGGATTGCTGCACTGTCCGAACGCCTCTTCCCGCGGTTGCTGCAGCCATCGGGTTCCCAACCGTGGCGCAGGCACTTGTTGTTCAGCTTGTCGCGGTTTCGAAGAGGAGCCTTCCTTCGATCCACCGGACCATGGCTAAGGTCATCCCTCCGCAGTCGCCGCCTGGCGGCTCATTCAGCCTGAGAATCTAGCTTTTCACTCCGCTGTGGCTTGCCAAGGCACGGATTCGTGCGCCTTGGAGAATCTCACTTGCCCTGTTTGTATGGAGTTGAAAAGTGAAGTCCTATCGCATTTTGGCGCTGATGTTTTCGGCGTTTCCCATGATGTTGCTCGCGCAGAACGGTGTGGGTTTAGCGCCGGTGCCCGCAGCCGGCGCTCAGGCCATGTCAGTGGATGATGTTGTTGCCGCGGCTCTGCAGGCTGACCCGAAAATTCAAGTAGCTGTGCGGCGCTTGTCGCTGGCAAAACTGAACACAACGACTGCCCGCGATCTTGATGATCCCATGCTCATGGTGCGGGATTGGAGTACTCCCGTGACGCGGCCGTGGGATCTCAACGACGCGCAGATCATGGTGATGCTGCAGCAAACTTTCCCGAACAGGCAGAAGCGCGACATGCGCGCAAAGCTGGCGGGAGACGAAGCGAATGAATTGGCCATTGAGCTTGAGACATTGCGCCACGATGTCTCGGCGGAAGCGCGCAGCTTGTGTTCTGACTTGATGAGGAACGCCGATGAAATACGCGTGCAGGATCGGCAACGGTCATTGCTGAAAGAAGCGCTGGACGTCGCCCTGGCACAGTACACCACCGGCAAGGTGCCGCAAGCCGACGTGCTGCGCGCACAGATGGCGTTGACGCGGCTAAACGAACAGCTGATCGAACTTCAAGAGGAGCGGGATGCGGCGCAGGCGCAGCTCAACGCGATGATGGGTAGGCGTCCGGATGAAGCGTTTGAGATAGCCGGCAACTATGCAACGCCCGCAACCTTGCCGGCACTTGAAGACCTGGAGCAGGCGGCACTTGAGCACAGGCCGGAGCTGGCGGCGCTGCGGGCGGAGATTGGGAAGTCGAGGGACCAGGGAATGCTGACGCGCCTTGCAATGAAACCCGACTTTACGGCGGCGCTGGGATACATGCTGATGCCTACGGGTTCCATGGCGCGCAACGCATACATGGTTGAGGGCTCGATGAACCTTCCGTGGTTGAATCGCGACCGTCATGACGGCGAGGCGAAGCAGGCGGATGCGGCGACGGATGTGGCCCAGGCGGAACTCGATGCGCGATCAGCGACGGTTTTTCTTGAAATTCGCCAGGCGCAGATAGAGGTGGAGGCGGGAGAGCGGCGGGTGAAGCTGTATCGCGACACGCTGCTGCCGCAGGCGGAGGCTTCGTTCAAGGCATCGACAGCCGCTTACCAGAACAATCGCGCAGAGTTTATGAGCTTGATCGACGCGCAGAACCTGCTGCTGGATATCCAGACCGCTTACTACAAGGCTTCCGCTGCGATCGACGCAGGCATGGCGCAGTTGGAACGCGCGGTTGGCGGCCCTATCGATGATATGAAGAATTCGCGAACAGAGAGGGAAAACAGATGACAGTGAATGAGAGAAAAGTATTCGCAATGGGGGCTGGCTCGGGAATTCTGGTGGCGGCGCTGGTTGTGGGATTTCTGTTCGCGAAACAGATGCGATCTGTTGCGGCGTCGCCGGATGTAAGTAACCAGTCCGTGGGCGCTCGGCCATCAGGGGGACAGGGCAAGCAACAGGGAACTGAGCCGGGCACAACGGTGGAGTTGACCCCGGCTGAGATTACGGCGGCCGGGGTACAAGTGGCCGAAGTTCGGACCGCGGCGTTAAAGACCGGCATTGATGCGTTTGGGCGCGTGGAGCAACCGGAGTCGCAACTATCGTCAATGAGCGCATGGATCGGTGGTCGGGTTGACAAGCTTTATGTGCAATACACCGGCGAGCGGGTACGGCGTGGGCAGGCAGTGGCGGATTTATACAGTCCTGAAGTGGCGACAGCGATTGAAGAGTACCGGCTGGCGCAGGAGAATCGCAAACAGCTTCAGCAATCCGATGACACATTTGCGCGTTCGCAGGCAGACACGCTTGTGACGGCCAGCCAACGCAAGCTGGAACTTTGGGGCGTTGCGGGTAAGCAAATCAATGCGGCCGCGACGGCTGGCATTCCGCACGTCACGATCTACGCAAACAGTTCCGGTACGGTGGTTGAACGTAAGGTGACGCAGGGCCAATTTGTGAATGCGGGCGAGACTCTGCTGACCCTGGCCGATTTAAGTGAAGTGTGGATCAAAGCCGATGTCTATGAAGAGCAACTGCAGCAGATTCATCAAGGACAAGAAGTGGATATTACGGCTGAAGCACTTCCCGGTCAGACGCTGCGCGGGCATGTGGAGTTTATTGAGCCGTCGGCCAATCCGCAGACGCGCACTGTGCCAGTGCACGTTCATCTTGCGAATCCGGGAATGCGTCTGCTGCCCGGCATGTTTGTGAGCGCGAACTTTGTAAGCCGCGCGGCGCAAGCAACGATTGTAATTCCGCGCTCGGCAGTGCTGGATACGGGCACACGCAAGATCGTCTACCTGGCACGGCCCAACGGCTTGTTTGAAGCGCGCGAAGTGCAGGTGGGCGCGCCTGCCGATGACTTGCTTCCGGTTATCAGCGGTCTGGCGTTGGGCGACAGAGTCGTGCTGAACGGCAACTTCCTGATTGATTCGCAGGCGCAATTGAGCTCGGGTATGTCTGGACTCTATGGAGGGTCGAAAGAGTTTGGCGGGGAATCGTCGGCAGCGGCGGCTCCAGCGACGAAAAGCAATGGCGCGAAGATTGATTTCCGATCCGCTCCTAATCCGCTGAAGGCCGGTGGAGACAATCAGTTTCTTGTAGCACTTGTGGGCGGGGATGGTAAGGCGATCGCCGATGCGCATGTGACAGTGACGCTGGTGATGCCAGCCATGCCGGCCATGAATATGCCGGAGATGAAAAGCAGCTTCGACGCGACATGGGTATCCGGCCAGCAGATCTATATCGCGAAAGGGCAGGCCCCGATTGCGGGCTCATGGACTGTTGTTGTCGAGGCGCGAAAGAACAATGGAGTTATCGCATCAACGCACACGCACATAAGCGCCAAGTGAGCACGACCTTGAGGAATAGGCAATGATCAACCGCATAATCGAATTCTCAATGAAAAACCGGTGGCTGATTCTGGGCGTGTATGCAGTGCTGGCGGTGTGGGGCTATTGGGCGCTGATCCATACGCCGATTGACGCGATTCCAGACTTGAGCGAAAACCAGGTAATCGTGTTTACCGATTGGCCGGGCCGCAGTCCGCAAGAGGTGGAAGACCAGATCACATACCCGCTAACGGTGAATCTGCAGGGACTGCCGCACGTTCGCACCGTGAGATCGGCATCCGCGTTCGGCTTCTCAATGGTTAACGTGATTTTTTCGGATTCAGTAGACATTTACTTTGCTCGCACGCGCGTGCTCGAACGGCTTAGTCTTGCGGGCAGCTTTCTTCCCTCGGGCGTGACGCCGATGATGGGGCCCGATGCGACGGGAGTGGGGCAGGTCTTCTGGTACACGGTGGAGGGACCGTATGACAGCGGCACGCTGCATTCAATTCAAGACTGGTTCATCAAGTATCAGCTCAACTCCGTGCCCGGCGTGGCCGAGGTTGCGAGTGTGGGCGGATTCGTGAAGCAGTACCAGATCGATCTTGACCCGATCAAGCTGCGTGCTTACAACGTGGCTCTCAAAGACGTGGTGAGTGCGGTAGAACGCAGCAATAATAATGTAGGCGCGAAAGTCTTGGAGGTTGGCAATACGGAAGAGATGGTCCGCGGCATTGGATTGATTCGCAGTCTTAAGGACATTGAGGATATTTCACTCGCCGCTTACAACGGAACACCTGTGACCGTTGGTAATGTAGCCAACGTGCAACTTGGGCCGGAGTTTCGACGAGGCGTTCTGGATAAAGACGGCAAAGAAGCGGTCGGCGGTGTTGTAGTAATTCGTTATGGCGCAAATGCTCGCGAAGTGATTGATGCAATCAAGGTAAAGATCGGAGAGATTCAGCCCGGACTTCCCGCCGGCGTGCGGATCGTGCCGTTCTATGACCGCAGCATTCTGATCAATCATGCGGTGGAGACGCTACGTCACGCGCTGATTGAAGAAATTGTCCTGGTCACGCTGGCACATGTACTTTTTCTGTGGCATTTCCGCAGCATCCTGGTTGTTACCATCCCGCTGCCGCTGGCGGTCCTGGGGGCATTCCTGCTAATGAACGGCGCGGGAATTTCCTCGAACATTATGTCGCTGGGCGGAATTGCCATCGCAATCGGCGTACTGGTGGACGCCGGAATCGTGATGACGGAAAACGTGATTCGGCAGGCAGAGCGCTATGAAACGGAGCACGGCAATTACCAGGAGCACATATGGGAGATTACGCTGAGCGCCGCGCGACTGGTGGGCAGGCCAATTTCATTCGCGATGGTCATCATCATTCTTGCGTTCGTGCCGGTGTTCGCGCTCACGGGGATGGAAGGGAAGATGTTTCACCCGCTGGCTTTCACAAAGACGTTTGCGATGGTGGGGTCCACTATTCTGGCGATCACGCTGGTGCCGGTCTTATGCACATTTCTCATTCGCGGCAAATTGCATCGGGAGGAAGAAAATCCAGTGATGCGATTGTTGCGGGCGATCTACAGGCCCGCTCTGAGCTGGGCATTGCGTCACAGGGCTATCACGCTGGGGGCCGCGCTGGCGTTGTTCGGCGCCGCGATCTATACAGCGACGACTATCGGCTCAGAGTTCATGCCGCCGCTGGATGAAGAGACGGCGCTGTTCATGCCTATCACCGATCCGCGCATCTCGCTGACTGAAGCGACGAAGATTTTGCGTCAGCAAGATCTGATTATTTCCGCCGATCCAGCGGTTGCAATGGTTGTGGGAAAGGTAGGGCGCGCGGAAACATCTACGGATCCAGCGCCAGTGAACATGTCGGAGACAACCATTACGTTCAAGCCCAAGGATCAGTGGCCGAAGGGGCTTACCAAAGATGCAATCCTGGCGCGTCTTGATCAGAAGCTGCAGATTCCGGGCGTTACGAATATCTGGACGCAGCCGATTCGCAATCGCATTGACATGCTTTCAACGGGCATTCGCACGCAGATCGGCATCAAGGTTTTCGGCCCTGACCTGGATGTGATTGAACAAAAGTCGGAAGAAATCAAGGAAGTGGTGAGCCAGATCCCAGGCGCGACGGATCTGTATGCGGAGCGGACAACGGGTTCGCCGTATCTTGAGATGACGGTCGATCGCGAAGCGGCGGATCGCTACGGGCTTAACGTTGGCGATGTTGAAGACACGATCGAGACTGCGGTGGGAGGGAAGAATCTGACCACAACGATCGAAGGTCGTCAGCGTTTTCCCGTGCGTGTTCGTTATGCGCGCGACTTCCGCGCAAATCCGTTGCAATTAGGCGATGTGCTGGTGACGGGCATTAACGGCGCCGAGGTTCCTTTGAACAAAGTGGTGAATATCAAGACGACGATGGGCCCGTCCATGATCAGCAGTGAGAATGGGTTGCTGCGCGGGTCAGTGTTGCTGAATGTGCGCGGACGCGATGTGGGGCGGTTTGTTGAACAGGCTCAAAAAGCGGTGGCGCAGAAGGTCAAGATGCCCACGGGATATTACGTTGAGTGGAGCGGCCAGTACGAGAATCAAATCAGCGCGCGGAGGCGGCTTGAAATGGTTATACCGCTGGTACTGGTAGTGATATTCGCGCTGCTTTACCGCACGTATGGCTCTGCGAAGGAGGCAGCGCACGTGCTGCTGGCAGTTCCTTTCGCGCTTACAGGTGGTGTGTTCCTGGTTAAGGCGCTGGGGCTTAATTTTTCGGTCGCTGTGTGGGTTGGGTTCATAGCGCTGTTCGGAACCGCGGTACAGACCGGCGTAGTGATGGTGATTTATCTTGAGGAGGCGGTGGCGCGACGCAGAGAGGCTGATGGCCATCTCACGCGCGAAGGCCTGCACGCGGCGGTGATGGAGGGGGCGTTGTTGAGGTTGCGGCCCAAGGTAATGACGGTTGCCACGGTTGTGGCGGGGTTGTTGCCGCTGCTTTGGTCCACGCGTACCGGCGCAGAATTCATGAGACCGCTAGCCGCGCCTGTGCTGGGAGGGATGGTCAGTTCACTGCTTCATGTGCTGATTGTTACGCCCGTGATTTTCACGTGGCTGCGGGAGCGGGAGATGCGGAAAGGACACGACGCCTTCCGGGTTGTTTGACTGAGTCAAAGCTTGGGCCGGATAGGGGCTAGTATTATTTTGCTCAACCAAGGTTAAGGATGGATGGGCTGAATTTCGCAAAATAGATATGTGAGGTTGGAACTGCAATGAAGGGAACTCTGGTGCTGCAAAAATATTTTTTAGTTCTCGCGTGTTGCGCGATGTTGAGTTTGGGGTGGTGGCGAGGGCGTGCTCAAACCGCGCTGACCACCAATGAGCGACTCGCATCCGTTGGCGACGCACCCGCCGATCCGGGACCACTGGCCACCGATCTTTCGGCGGCCGTCACACCATTGGCGATTCACGCGGCGATGCACAAAGTTGCGGACTGGGAAAGCGCGCGCGTTGCGGACACGCCCAGCCAGGATTGGACGTTTGCTACACTCTATGCCGGACTCTTGTCGGCTTCCGATACGCTCAAGGAGCCTCGTTATCGCGACCTGGTTTTGAAAGTTGCCGAGCACTATGCCTGGACGCTGGGCCCAAGAAAAATACATGCGGACGATCAGGCGATCGGGCAGTCTTATCTGTGGCTTTATCATGAGAAACCGGAGCCGGAACGGATTCACCCGACGCAATCGGAATTCGACGAAGTGATGCGGTTGCCGGACGATGCGAATAAGCCGGTGTGGTGGTGGTGCGATGCATTGTTCATGGCTCCGCCGGTGTGGAGTGGGTTGGCTGCAACCACACATGAGACCAAGTATCTGGATTACATGGACCGTGAATGGAAGATTACCGCTGAACTTCTGTGGGATAAGCAGGAGCATTTGTTCTTCCGCGACAACTCTTATTTTGATAAGCGGGAGAAAAACGGAAGGAAGGTTTTTTGGTCGAGAGGCAATGGCTGGGTGATGGGCGGATTGGTGCGTGTGCTCGAGAATTTGCCGGCGAACGATCCTCGGAGGCCATTCTATGTTGAGAAACTGCGGCAGATGTCGGATGCTGTGGCGACCTTGCAAAGCAATGATGGACTGTGGCGACCGGGGTTGCTGGATGAGGCGGACTATCCGTATCCGGAAATCTCCGGGTCGGCATTTTTCGTATATGCGATGGCATGGGGCGTCGATCATCACGTGCTGGACGCAA